>Ga0182739_1001300_pt1 | contig 26888 bp, 17 predicted proteins | sample eDN5th30CBELigBY_FD_128873 | JGI IMG/M metagenome (GOLD analysis project Ga0182739, IMG submission 128873) | Enriched backyard soil microbial communities from Emeryville, California, USA - eDNA 5th pass 30_C BE-Lig BY (version 2) (version 2) | ecosystem: Environmental > Terrestrial > Soil >... | reverse complement strand
GAGATTAAAAAACTGGTAGTTCTTCAACGCAGCCGCCCGGAGATCATCATATAATCCTGTATCATAAATAACCGGGATACCATGGATTCCGATCTGCAGGGTAATCACACCCTTCTCCGCCAGGTCTACAACACCGCTGTATGGCCGTATTCCCGCACCCGGCACTTGCAACACTGCAGGGTATTTACCAGGTTCCTTCGGTTTGGCAAGAATGCCATAAATACGACTGCCCGTCTCATAGTTCTGGAGATTCACCTGGTAAACATCAGCCTTCTCCGTGCAACGATCGGGTAGTAATGTTAGCTTAGCATCCATCGGGACTTTAGCCGCTTCCGTTTTGGCCGCATTCCAAAAATCCTGAAAATCAGCTGGAAGCTGCTGTGTTGGCTGGATACGTTCAGGTGCGTATCCGGCGGTGGCCAATCCCCGATAAGAGACACCATCCACCGAAATACGGGCTTCGCAGCGCAAAAACCCCGGTTCGGTTAGCTTACCTTTTACCCGGGCTTGGCCGTCCTTCAATATGAGCGTACCTTGGTCGACGGGCGTCATCTTTTCCAAACCCACCGTGTATGTTATTTCTGCGTCAGGGATGGGCACCTGATGCTTCAACACCCGTATCGTAAATGTGGCTTCCTCGCCGGGCACATAAGTCCAGTCGGGCTTATCAGGCGTTACCAACACCTGCATGGGATGCGGAGGTCGCGATTGGGCGGATACAATGGTCGAAAAGAACGATAGTACAAAGGCAAGCGCAATGATGCGGACAAAAGACAGTCTATCCATGAATTTCGTTAAAATTGGTGAACGTTTTAATTAACTAAGGCTAAATTAACACTTTTTACAATTCTACATTCGATTAGGATCCACTACCACATGTTTTACGGATCTGCGATTGTATGTATAGGTAACATGCACCAATCCATCTGAAGCCTGGATAATTGCAGGATAAGCATAACCATCTTCAATCGGTTCGTTTTCCAACGTCATGACAGGCACCCAGTTCTTGCCGTCATCTGACAAGGCTAGATTCAATATATTGCGCCCCTTGGGCTCCTCCCCTTCCCTTGTGGAATGATTGTACACCAGCAACTGTCGCCCGTCTTCAAGTGTCACAGCGTCCGTGCCTGAGTTTGGGTTGGGCAAATCCATTCCGCTCATTTTGCTCCACGTATACCCGCCGTCATCCGACCAGCTTTCTGCAAGGACATCTTGCCGGGTACGGCAGATAACCTGCATTCTTCCATCCGGATAAGTAAGTATACTTGGCTGAATGGCATCAAATTCCTGTCCATCGTTAATTGGACCGACCACTTCCCATGTCTGCCCTAAATCTTTACTGATTTCGAAATACACACGCCGGTCCTGGTCTTCGTCTTTCTTCGTTGGGTATTCGATGCTCGTCGGACTGATAATTGTACCATCCTCCAATTGGACGGGTTTATTTTTTACTGGGCCCAATAAATGACCAATTCTCGTATCCTCACCCAGCTTACGGGGCTCAGACCATGTTTTCCCATAATCTGGCGACGTCATCACCATTCCCCACCAACTCTGCGGACTCGGGCCAACTTTATAAAACAGCATCAGGTCGCCCCCGTCGGGAAGGAACAACACCGGGTTCCAACAAGGGTAGCGCAATGTATCATGCTGCACACCGTTCACGACTTCTTCCGGCCACGTCCATTTGCTATCTACCAATCGCGATACCCGAATGCCAACATCCGGATGGCTCTCATGGGTGCCGGCAAAGAAAGCGACGACCACGCCATTCGGGGTTTCTACGATGGTAGAAGCGTGGCATTGTGGAGTAGGTTTGTTATCCAGCGGATAAAGCAGTTCACCTTCCAGATAAGCCTGCTCCCCCGGAACCGCCCGTTCGGGCAGCCGCCGTGTTACCGTATCAGATTCACCACTATTTTGATTTTTGAGCTTTCCACTTCCGCTGCAGCCAAAAAACAAAAACAACGAAATTGCCGATATGATATATGTCGCTGGTTTCATGTCTAGAGATGCTTCGTAGTTTTATTTCGAAAATCTGTTATTCGATGAAAGGTCAGGAAATTTGCATCGTGATTATTATGTGCTTGTTCCGGTCCATCATCATAAGCCGTCCGGCTTGCTACAATCATATCATCCCCTTCAAAGAGCCAATCGACATACTGAAAGCCGTGATTCAACACATCAGGATGTTGCAGGATAATCTCATGCGTTTGCCAATTCACCAAATCGTCCGAACTCATCAGTGCCAGCGTATTCCGGAATCCTGCCGGGTTACGCTTGGGATATTGTTGGCAGAATTCATCGGGAATGATATTGCTCAATGTCCAATAGCGTCCTGATTTTTCATCGAATCGGATAGCAAATTTTTTGCTACCACCGGGGAACGGTATGAATCCCGTTTGTGGATCGAAGGTAGCGACCTTTCCATCTGCACTGATTTTAACAATAGCTGCTTTTTCGTCGTGGGTTGTTTTATCGTCCACCCGGAGAATGTCTACGATACCGCCGTCGGGTGCCACAACAGCGTTTCCTTCCAACCAGCCGGTAAAATTCCCACTAAGGTAAGTCGAGTCGTAAAGCAGGGAATTACTGGTCGTCCAGCTGCTGGCCTTCAGCAGGTCAGCATCTACCGGTGCCGACATCATCATGGCTCCGTACCGCTTTCCCCAATCCAGAATCGGACCATGAGCGGTCTCCATTGCCCGCCAGATGCGCCCGTTATGTTCAATCACAGGCATGGGTGCACAATGGAACATGCCTTTCAGCAAGAGGCCGTTTTCGGTTCCGGTAGGCGCTGTCCACGTTTCCCCGCCATCGTCAGAGCGGCGGATCAACACTGTCCCGTGGTGCCGGTCAGGGCCGAGCAGGTACAATGCCCCCCGATGCACGAAAAGGCTGGACCAGAATGCGCCCCGGATTTCACTGACCTGCTTCCAGGTTTTTCCTTGGTCAGACGATCGGAAGACCCGTGACATAGCTTGCACGAATTCAGAACTTTGCGGCCCGAAAAGGTCATGGGAAGCAACGTAATCGCCGTTGGGCAGTATGGCTATACTGGGCGAGCCGATGTATTGTTTAGAAGAAGCCGGTTGGTGATCAATCACGGCGCCGGGGACATCGGGCCATTGGTTAGTTTGAGCGTGCAGCGGCGAAAAAGGCAAAAACCCGACCGAAAGTAAAAGAAGGTATTTCTTCATTAATGTATTGCCAATAAGGTTTGCGAATTTGTAAAATATCCTTTCCATTTGCATAAATTTAGTTTTATTCATTTCTTTCCGGTATACGGGCATTGACGCCTTTCAGATAATTCATTAATTCTTCTTTCATTGTCTCTGCCCTTACTTGTTCCTTCACGCTTAACTCGGTTTGCTCCGTTTGGTCTTGGAGCAAGTTATACAATTCCGTTCGTCCATCTTCGTAAAAGTATAATAGCTTGTATCCGTTTTTTTGAATAGCGGAATGTGGACGCGTTTGGCTGACATACTCATCTTCCACGCCGATTGTCGGTTCCGCTTGATCATAGGCCTTTCCCTCAGGGTGATAATATGGGAAATGCCATACAAGCGACCGATCCTCCAATGTCGGGGCGGGTTTCCCTTGTAGTACCGAAAGAATAGATGAACCATCGACATCGGTTGAACGGAAACGTTGGCCTGAAGCAACCTCGTAAAATGTTGGTAAAAAATCAGTCTGAATAACCGGTGTAGGGGAAACCGTTCCCGCCTCAACCACGCCTGGCCAACGGATTAGCAATGGAATCCGTATGCCGCCTTCGTATAAATTCCATTTGCTTCCCCGCAAAGGCCGGTTGTATGCAAATTCCGGCATGCCGCCATTATCAGAAGTAAACACCAATAACGTGTTTTCTGCGAGTCCTGCATCATCTATCGCGCGCAAAAGCTGTCCGACATAATAGTCCAACGTTTCGAGAAATGCCGCATATCGGATTCGCTGATCGGAAACATCCAACCCCTCACGCTCGGCCTTTGCTTTGTATTTGTCAATCAACCATCCAAGATCGGCATCCAACGGGGTATGTACGTAGTAATGGCTAACATACAAAAAAAAGGGACTGCTATGTGGTTGTCGGATGTAACTTATGGCGCCATCGGTAAGGGCATCAAGAGGAAACTCACCGTCCTTTGCATTTTTCCGGGCTTGCTTCATTTCTTTATCCCACGCACCAAACGTATCCTTAGTCCAATCAAATCCTTGTTTGGCCGGACCGAATGCAGGATTCCACCCGTTATAGACACCCTCATGAGACGATACGTGCCATTTGCCAACTATTCCTGTGGCGTACCCCTGTATTTTCAATACCTCGGCCAGCGTCTCCTCCTCCAAGGGCAAATTTAATGTGTAAGGTGGCGGAATGAGCTTTTTCCCATAAAACTTGCTACGCCAAGCTTCTTCAGCCCAACTATACCGATCTTTTTCCCATTTGGTCACAAACTCGAAATGCAACCGCGCGGGAGACTTTCCGGTAAGCAACGCAGCCCTTGCCGGTGAGCATATTGGCGCTGCAGTGTAGGCATTTGTAAATTTCAGGGATTGCTTCGCGAGATGGTCAATATGGGGTGTTTCTGCAAAATTATTTCCATACTCGCTACCGAAGCAACCGAGATCGGAATAACCGAGATCATCTACATAAATCAGTACGATATTGGGTCGGGATGTCCCGCTCGCTGTCCCATCATCTGCATACGATAAGGATAGTAGTCCTAAAAACGCAAAAAGAGATATTAGTTGCAGCTTCATGTCGGAGTCAAATCAACTTGCGTCAATACCCTTCGTTTTGCACCAACAACGGATCGGAGTCCATTACCGCCTGCGGAATGGGATAAAGTACATGATGTGCCTGTGCATTTGTTTTTCCTCTTGATTGGGCATTGGAGATAAATAGACCCATGCGGATTAAGTCCATCCGACGATGTCCTTCTGAGTAAAACTCCCATCCCCGCTCTTTGAGGATATGGTTTCTCAAAGCCTCAGTCCCGGTGAAATCAGCTAATTGCAGATCATCCACCCCAGCCCGCCCCCTAACCTCGTTAATGAGGTTGATCGCTTCTTGTGTAGGGCCGTTCAATTCATTGAGTGCCTCCGCCCTAGCCAACAAAATATCAGCAAATCGAATTTCCGGAATATCGTTACCATGCGATGCGCCTTGTGCACCCGGGTCCGGCAAATATTTGAACGAGCGGATATTATCATTCCCCAGTAAGGAAACCGTTTCGCCTGAACTGTTTATATAAGACGTTACCAGCAAGTTACGCCGCTTGTCCGTCGGATCAAATGACTCATAAAAGCTATCGTATATCCGGAATTCATTCGGCCAATTAACATAAGTAGGCAAATACGAGACGCCTAACGCTGGAGCTTCGGCAAAATTATCAGGAAAAGCAGTATTGGACCAGCTGTTGGCTGTAGAACGGTCACTACTTGCAAACGCAGGCCTCACCCAGATATATTCCTCATTCTGTTCATTCTCAACGCTGAATAAGGTTTGATAATCCGAAAACAACCCGTAATCAAAATTATCGATTAGCTGCTTGGCTATTTCTGCACATTTCTGCCATTGCTTTGTATTCAAATAGAACTTGCAAAGATATCCCATAGCAGCGCCTTTGTGCGCACGGCCGTAGGCTGCCTCTCCACCCGGCGCTGGCAGATCAGCAGTAGCTGCAATCAATTCCGACTCAATAAAAGCTTTGATTTCTTCATCCGTCGCCCGGGCTAATTGCAATTCACCTGTTGTACTGGTCCGCAATGGAACAGGGCCGAACATAAAATAAAGTTTGTAATAACTAATAGCCCGCAAAAACCTAAATTCTGCAATATATCCGGGCTTTTCAGCCTCGGGAACATTGGCGTTACCGATGCTTTCAAGAAGCGTATTGGCGTCCCGTATACATTGATACGGTGCATCCCAATTGTTCCCAATAAAGGTAATGGTGGGATCCCAATTGAAATCGATAAAGTTGCGTGCATCACGTTCCACATTGTCGCCCGATTGATACAATATATCCGTAGGCCATTCCTGCGGCGCGAGCACATAGATGGAATTGTTGCTATTCATATTCGCTGCTCTGGCATACCCGTCTGTTAGCACGGATTCGATTCCCTCCTTCGTGTTCAGGTAATTATCGGGAGCTAATTGAGAAAATACTTCCTCATCCAGAAACCCATTACATGACCCGAGGGAAAATGCAACAGTTAAAACGCCGATAAACCGATATTTTAGTTGATTTTTCATTTCTTCAATTGCTTTAAAGACCAATAGTCACTCCTAATAAAAACGTCCGTGCGGAAGGAAATGCATTCCAGTCGATCCGGAAGTTTGCACTTCCGTTCGGATTCAACGCGGGATCATATCCCGTATAATCCGTTACCGTCAATAAATTCTGTCCGGAAACATATACCGTTGCCGATCGTAGGGCGTTCCCCTTTAACGGAAGTTGATAACTTAATCTTACCGTATTTAACCGGAGATACGAGGCATCTTCTACCGTATAGGAATTTACAGTTTTTTGTCCTTGCGCGTTTGGTGACACAAACGAAGGATATTTTGCGGATGGATTATTGGGAGTCCACCGATTAAGAAGCGGTTCCGCCAATCTATTTCGTTTCAGATTGGCGGGGAAGTACGTATCAACCATGTTATTATTTAACATGCTGGCTCCGTTAACCCCTTCAAAAAACACATACAAACCAATATTTTTATAACTGAATGTATTGGTAAACGACCAGATGAAGTCTGGGAAGGAGTTGCCTAAGATAACACGGTCGTCAGCGTTGACCACTTTATCGCCATTGATATCACGGTATTTGATATCGCCCGGATTGACGTTGTCATCGGTTACTGAAAAATCATCATTTTCCTGCCATATTCCTAATATCTCATATCCATAAAACGAATGTAATGGATCGCCTTCCCGGATGATTGCTATTTGACCGGTGGACCCTGCAGAACCAGTAATGATATTACTGATACCGCCCAGATTTTTCACCGTATTGGTCAGTGTGTTGAACGAAATATTGGAATCCCATTTGAAAGGACCCGTCAAGTTTGCAGTAGCAATCATTACTTCAAAACCGCGGTTCTGAACACTTCCTATATTGGTCATTTGCGAAGAAAACCCAGTTGACCGTGGTACAGGAAGGCTCAATAGCATGTCGCGCGTATCTTTGGTATACCAATCTAACGTACCGGTTATCCGATTTTGCAGAAAACCAAAATCCAGTCCGATATTAATCTGTTCCGATGTTTCCCATTTCAAGTCGGGATTGGCAATCCGTGAAGGTGCGGTGGAAGTTACTTGCGTACCATTATAGACATATTTCAGCCCGCCCCCAAATGTAGACATCGATTGGTAATTGCCTATCTCCTGGTTGCCCGTGCGCCCCCAACTTGCCCGCAATTTCAATACACTGAGCGCGTCGATGTTTTTAAGAAAGTCTTCCTCATTCATTTTCCAACCTAATGCGAGCGACGGAAAATAACCGAATTTATTGTTGGTGCCGAAACGTGATGAACCGTCGATACGCAACGCGGCTGTAATAAGGTATTTATCTGCATACGTGTAATTTACCCGACCAAGATAAGATAACAAGCTGTTGATACTCTTTCCACTACTTGTCCGGTGCGTAGTCGGATCACCCAGGTTTAAATTATTTGTCCCTGTAGCATCCGCCGGAAACCCTCTCGCTTCCGCAGAAAAGTCATCGTTGATAAAGCGTTGACCTGTCATCCCTGCAACCGCATTGAGTGAGCTGTTTTCAAATGTACGGTTGTAGTTCAATGTTGCTTCAGCCAGGTAATTGCTATTCTTTCCCTGGAGTATGCTTGCAATCCCGCCGGCCGCATTTCCCTCAATGGTCAATCGGTTAACATATGTGTCCCGGCGTTGGCTTATCACATCGCCGCCGATATTCAGTTTCGCAGTGAGTCCCTCTGCCAATTGATATTCCCCATAAACGGTTCCGAATGTCCTGTATAAGTTTGACAACGCATCCTTGCCATTTCCTATGGCCAATGGGTTGTCAATATTCATATCTTTCGACAATGTGTACACGCCATTTTCATCATACAGTGACAAGGTCGGGTCGTAGTTCATGGCTGCATAAATGACACCGGCTCGCTCATTCAGATCCATGCCATTCGGTACATACTGATCACGGACATACGACGTACTTAGGCTCACGCCAAGCTTAAAACGGTCTTGTATGTTATGCTCTAGATTGAGGCGCGCGGAGTACCGCTTATTGCGTGAATTGATTAATACGCCTTGTTGGTCGTAGTAGTTCAACGAGGTCAAGAACGTTGTTCGTTCGTTGCCACCGGAAAACGAAAGATTATGATTCTGAATAGCTGCATCCGATTGATAGACATTTTCGAGCCAATCCGTTCCTCCGTCCTGAATGCCCTCAACTCGCTGCGCATCAGAACCGCCCCCCGCGTCGATGATGGCATTAATGGTATTCATATAATCATTTGGCCCCAACAATTCGACTTTTTTCGCGACATTCTGAACGCCCGCATAGGCATCGTAATTTACCTGCAACCCACCTGCAGCACCACTTTTCGTGGTAATAATAACGACCCCATTTGCACCGCGTGCGCCGTATATCGCAGTAGCAGACGCATCTTTGAGTACTTCAATTGATTCGATATCGTTTGGATTAATGGAGTTGAGCGGGTTCCGTGTTGTGCGCATCCCGTTAAAATTGGCACCAGACCCTGTTACAACGGAAGAATTATCTAAGGGCAGACCATCGACCACATAAAGGGGACTATTGCCTGCGTTAATAGAACCGACACCGCGAATATTTACCGAAATACCACCGCCGGGTTCACCGCTATTCTGAACTACCTGTACGCCTGCGGCCTTTCCTGCAATGAGTTGGTCAGCAGATGTAATGGCTCCCTTATTAAAATCGTCCTCACCTAATCTGGTGACAGAGCCCGTCAGGTCACTTTTTCTAACTGTACCGTAGCCTACAACGATCACTTCTTCCAGCGCCTCATCTTCAAGGGCCAGCCTGATATTCAAAACAGTCTTCCCATTTATATCAACGACCTGCGTTTGATATCCGACATAACTAACCTGCAACTTATCAGTCAATGAAGATACTTGTATGTTATAACTCCCGGCATTGTCTGTGGTAACACTTCCCACTATCCCAACAACATTTATAGTCGCTCCTGCCAACGGTTCACCAGTGTCTGCATCCGTCACGCTTCCTGTTACTGTTGTCTGTGCCATTGCGTGGTGTATGGTCAGTGACCAGCACGCCAGCAAAACAAATCTTGTCAATATTCGCCTCATAATTAAATAGGTTTTTCAGTTTAAAAACTAATGTGAGCGATTACTTTTCAACGACGTCAGATTGAAAGACACGTTCACGATTCAAATATCTATAATCAAAAACAGCATTTTATATCGCATTTTTCCCTGTCCCTGTACGATGTTAGCATATACTGTCTACGGAGTCAAATGCAGGTCCATCACTTGATATAATTCTTGATACTCCGTATACAACGTATCCATTTTTTTCGTCGTCCCCTCACCAAACTCCCCCGCCCTGAATCTCGTAAACGTCGAAATTTCCAATCCGCGCTTTTGCAAAAAATACTTCGCTACCGTTGGATAAACATGGTGCATCACGTCCATCCGATCAATAAAAAACTGCTGTACTTTTTTGACCTGCTCCGCGGCTGAGGGATTATCGTAGTTTTTGCACAACCATACGACCAGCTCCGGATAATAGTTCCCCTGAATACAGGAAACCCCGGCCGATCCGGCTCGCAGGGACTCCACCGCATGAACCATATAGGCATCATATAAGCCAAAAGAAGGGATATCACGGGTCACCGCCAGTTTCGCTTTTACCAATTCGATATCCAAGCAGGTGTCTTTATGATAAACTACCCGTCCGGTGGCTACAAACTGCTTTAATTGGGCTGCTGACAGTATCCGCTTATACGGTTCAGGGCATTCGTAGAAACCAAATGGAATGCCGGGTGTATGGTCGAAAAGCAAATGCACCCTTTCGTCGAACACATTATCGGCTTCCAACTCGCCTGCCAACATATTGGTAATGATAATCGCAGCCTCGATGCCTGTATCGTACATCCGCTTTACAAAATCCGCCTGTTCCTTCACCGCTCCGCCAAACGTAGTGGTGGCGACAACAGGTACTGCTCCCCCGGCAACGTTGACCACATGTTTCGTTACAGCCAGTCGTTCCTCCACAGACAAATCAAACATTTCGCTCGACTGGCAATTGGCAAATAGTCCCGCGGCACCCGCCTGAAGATACAGTTCGGTCAGTTTGGTTAGTCCATCGTAATCTACCGCTCCATTTTCTTTAAAGGGAGTCAACATCACGGGAATAAATCCCTTCGGTTTTTCGCTCATTGATATTTTGATAAATCGTTACTTATAATTGTGATAACGCAAAGGTAGTGGCGGGGTAAATAGCAGTTGTATACCAAATTGGCGGGCTATTGTACGATGTTAGCGAAGTATCAGGTCTTTACCTTTCTTGGTTTTAAGTAAAAAAACTTATCTTTGATAACACCAATGGATCTACCCTCTAGTTTACGGGCTTAAACTTTCGCTTTATGATTACAACAATACTATACCAAACAGGCACCTACGCTATACTTTGGTTACTGTGAGTCCAAGGTGAGTCCGAAGTGAGTCCGAGGTGAGTCCAACTTTTTACGGAAAATACTCGGAGTCATACTGGATTCATCACTGTATTTTTTTCCGCTTATTATAAAGGAGGTAAGGTGTAGGTGCAGCTCAGCGACGATGATGGTGGGAAGGGGACTTAAAAATAATCCTATTTATGGCAACGCAAGACAGAAACGGCAAAATAAAAGGAAAAATCAACAACATTGTCTATCGCGAATTGGGCGACAAACAGGTTTTACAAATCGCTCCAGCCCGTGTTAAGCAAACCGATGCCACCAAGTTAAATGCCCTAGAATTCGGATTGGCTAGCACACAAGCCAAAGTACTCCGTAGTTTTTTGCGAGGAGTATACGAGGAAGCCGACGGTAAAATGGCGGCAAGGCTCACAGCTTCTGTAGCGGCTTGTATCCGTACTTCGAAAAGAAGTATCGGTGATCGGAACCTGCACGATGTCCCGCTGGATTTACTCAAAGGGTTTGAATTCAACACCCATGCGCCATTTGAAAAACTGGTTGCCGTAAAGCCGAGTTTTAAGGTTTTTCCCAACGGACGGTTTGAATTCAGCCTGCCGCGCTTCAACTTGATGGAAGACATCCGATACCCACAGGATGGCATACGGCATGACCCCAGTTTCATGATTGCAATTACTGCCTTTCACTTCCGTGAAGAGTATGCCCGGATCATTGACAAAGAGATTTTCGATTTTAAAAATATTGACCAACGAGCGGAAATCAATTGGTCCAGCCGCCGACAATTGCCCAAGGATGCCATCGTCATCGTTACTTTTTCGTTACGCTACCTTTCGACCAATTGGGCAGGACGACGGACACAGACCACGGACAGGGCGTTTTATCCTACCATCATATTAGAGGCATTCCACGTGACCGAGGAGATGGCTACCCTGGGAAAAGAAGCTGAATTTACTGTCCCTACCGACTATATCGCTGAATTCGGCAACAACACCAACGACATTCTTAAAGACATCGCCCGGTTCAAAAAGAAAATCGCTACTAAGCAAAAATGAGGCTACGATGTCGATGAGATGCGTAACCTCGCCAAGGCAGACCCCACTAGGGAAATCACTAACGTACCGACCACGATGATCATATTTGCATGCAGCGGATACTTCAGGTAACCGTATTGCTCTGGTATCAGGTATGAGAAAGTCATCCACAAAATAGCCAGTACACCGGCAATCACGGCAATCACGGCGTCACTGTTATTGGCTTTCTTACTGATGAGCCCCAACAGAAATAGCCCAAGCATACCGCCTGCAAATATTCCCGAGAGTTCCCACCACACATCCAGAATGCTCTGGACACCGATCATTCCGACGCCGGCAACCATGCCAAGCACGCCGAATACACCTGTGGCGATAAACAACATCCGTAGCGACTGCTTATTGGTGCTGCCCGGCCGGATATAGCGCTTGTACACGTCTTCAGTGAAGACCGTGGCCGAAGCGTTCATACCGGAGCTGATGGTACTCATCGCTGCAGCAAGGATAGCGGATATAACCAACCCCAATAGCCCCACAGGCAACATGTTGACCATGAAATGGGGCATTACCTTGTCTCCATAATCCGCTGCATGCAACGTAGCTGCAAGGTCGCTGATTTCGCTTTGTGCAGCACCAACAGGCAATCGTTCAGCAGCGGCTTGCAACCGGATGGTTTCGGTCAATTCGGGGTTTTGCGCATAGTAGGCATACAATGCTGACCCGATTATGAAAAAAAGCAGGGAAATAGGAATATAAATCTTTACGCACAACCATACCGACTTCGCTGCCTCTCCCGCCGATTTTGCGGTATGGTAACGCTGCACATAGTTCTGGTCCATACCGAAGTTATTGAGGTTGATAAAAAAGCCATATAGCAAAATCACCCAAAAGGTGGGGCCTATAAAATCGGCATCGAAACTACCGAGACTGAATTTACCATCGGCCATGCCGATATCTACCATACTAGAAACCCCGCCATCGATATGGGTCAAAACAAGGTATAAGACCAGCAGTCCCCCAAATGTCAGCAGGATGCCCTGTACTACCTCGGTCCAGATAACCGCTTCCATACCACCCATCACGGTGTAGATGATAATACAAATACCCATAACCACCATTATCGTGGCCATATCAAATCCCGTAAGTGCCTGTAAGCTGAGCGCTATGCCGAAAAAGATAGACCCCATCCGGGCCAGTTGGGTAAGCAAAAAACACACAACAGCATAGGTACGGGCCCATGCGCCAAAGCGGTGCTCCAGGTGGGTATAGGCGGAAACACCGCCTGCTGTACGGTAAAACGGCACAAAATACTTGACCGCGGCCCACGCTGCTAGTGGCATGGACAGGCTAAACACGAATGCATTCCAATTCGCACCGAATGCTTTTCCAGGTACACCAAGGAAGGTGTTGCTGCTTAAAAAAGTGGCATACAACGAAATTCCTACCGCCCATCCGGGAATCAGTCCGGAAGCTTTGGTGAATTGCTCCGAACTTTTGTTTTTCCGCGAAAACCACACGCCGGCAAACAACATGGCCAGCAGGTAGACGATGATAACGCTGATATCGATAAGAGGGAGATTGTTCATCGGGTTTTATTCTGGTTATTGCTCTCAGGGAGCAAAGATAAGCGCTTGATGCAATAACATGCTCTACTATGTTCGCCGCTCATTATACGATATTGGCGCCGCCCTGCAATTCACCGAGCTGCTGGTAACGACGATAAAGATAGCGATATACCGTTGTCCGTTCCGGGTTCGGGCGGTATTCGCTTTCAAAGCCGGACGACATGGCACGTTGGGCGTGGTCAATGTCCGGGTGTATTCCCGCTACGACGGCAGCACACATCGCTGCACCCAACGCACAGGCTTGCTCCGTTTTTACCGTTTTAATGGGCCGATCGAGCACATCGGCCAATACCTGCATCACATAGGGGGACTTTTTGCTAATCCCACCGGTAGCGATGATTTCCTGCACGGGAATCCCTTCGGCCTCGAAGCGATCGACGATGGCTTTTGAACCAAAGGCCGTGGCTTCGACCAACGCCTTGAACAGCCGTGGTGCATCGGTGCCCAACCGGATACCGGTAATCCAACCGGTGCATGTCGGGTCCACATCGGGTGTTCGCCTGCCATTTACCCAATCGAGCGCCACCTCATCCGTTGATAGCACGCGCAAAGCTGCCGCTTGCTCATTTAAGGCGCTCAGCACGCGGTCGATCAGTTGATGTGGCCCCTGCTCGTTAAAGGCACCTTCAGGTAAAACCATCAGGGGATAGGTCAGTAAGCGCGCGAACCACTGATATAGGTCGCCGAACGCGGATTGGCCGGCCTCCATGCCAAGCATGCCGGGGATGATGGATCCATCCACCTCACCGCAGATGCCGCTCACCAATTGGTTGCGGTGCCGATCCATCGGTGCCACAATCATGTCGCAGGTGGATGTGCCGATGACTTTCACCAGCGTATAGGGCTTAATCATGGCACCCACCGCCCCCATATGGGCATCCAATGCACCGATACCGATTTTGGTATGCCGCGGCAAGCCGGTCCGATCGGCCCATTCGGGAGCAATGGTCCCTGCCGCTTCGGCGGCCGTGTGGGTTTGGTCGTAGAGGCGATCCCGTATCCCGTCTAAACGAGAATCGAGGGTGGTGAGGAAATCCTGCGAGGGGAGCCCGTCAAATTCGGCATGCCACATGGCTTTGTGGCCCGCAGCGCACCGGCTGCGTTTGATGGATAGGACATCGCTGGTGCCACACAGCAGCGCAGGTATCCAGTCGCAATGCTCTAACCAGGAATAGGCGCTATTTGCCACGGCACGGTCTATGCGGATGATATGCAACAGCTTAGCCCAAAACCACTCGGACGAATAGCTGCCACCGGAATATCGGGTATAGTCTGTTTCCCAGCGCCGTGACAGCCGGTTGATTTCGTCAGCTTCGACAATGGCGGTATGATCTTTCCACAACACGAACATGGCGTTGGGGTTGTCACGGAATTCGGGCAGCAGCGCCAACGGCGTTCCCTGGCGGTTTACTGCAACCGGCGTGGAACCGGTCGTATCTACCGATAGGGCACGGATGCGGGCTGTCACGTCGTCCGAAACGCCGGCAAGAAGCTTCTTGATAACGGTTTCCATGGCCTCGATATGGTCAAGTGGGTGCTGGCGGAATCGCGAGCGCCCACTATCGCAATACAGTCCTTCGGCCCACCGGTGGTAATGCGCTACGGCACCGTTGATTTCCAGACCGGTCGCGGCATCCAACAACAATGCCCGGACGGAGTCCGTTCCAAAATCGAGTCCAATCACAAAATTTTCCTTCGTCCCGTTCATTGGCCCGAAGTGTTTACATCACCACAAAAATGTACGATGATACCCAATTCGTCCAACGCGGCGGCCTTGATACGGCAAGCCTGGTGCGCTAATAATTCACTATCCGCGTATACGACATGGATGTGGTTGGCTTGATGACGAGCCATCAGCTGATCCCGCCCTACCCCATCCAGCACGGCATGCATGATGGGCCATTCGGGCGAAGTGGATTGCCACCGCCGTTGGGTCTCCCCTTCGGGCAGGCTTACCGCCTTTCCGACACCCAGGTCGGCATGTAATTGGCCGTCTTTAATGTAGATACGGCTCCAGACAATCGGACCGGGTTTGCTTACTCCCCGCAGGGTACCGCCGCCCAACCTGAAATACATGGGCGATTGCCGCCAGCTGCTGGCCGATGCATAACCCCCATCGAAATGTGCTGCGGGGACTGCTCCCGAAATGAGGAGCACCCATACGAAGTCGTCGATGCCCCCGCCGGTGTAATGTTCACCCCAGCGAATATCATGCAGCGTGTTCTCGCCACTCATACCGAGCTCGTTCCAAAGCCGGTAGGTAACCAATGCATCGATACCCGCGCACTCGTCGACCTCATTGAAATGTGGGATGGCTTTTCCGGCAAACAGCTCGGTTCCCGTTTCGGAATATACATGCGGTCGCTCCGTGTTGTTGAGCAGCCCTTCCACCAGGTCGCTCGCTCCTGTAAGATCCTTTAACCCCTGCTGGTACTGGATGCCGATGGTATCGCATCCGAATTCGGCAGCCATACGGACGGCTGCGATGTACATCTTGCATTGTTCCAGCGTTTGCCGGCGGGTGAGCTCAGTTTGTTCATCGTCGCCCCACTTAAACGTCATCCCCTTTTTCAACAACCACGTCAGCACTGCTTCCGCTTCGCTGGCGTCAACCGAGCGCATACGCGCATATAGTGCGGACTGGCTAAGCCGTTCCTTAAATATGCCGGTGGCATGGAGCAGCTCATCCGGTACGATGGCATTGTACATCCCCATGCAGCCCTCATCAAAAACACCCATAATAGCCTTTGCTGCGCGGAGGTGCTGTGCAAATGCCCGGCCGGTATTTTCGTCGGCAGCCGGGATTTTCACCAAATCAAAGGGTCTTACATGGCTGACATCATGTTTCACACGACCTTTTTCCAACCACTCCGTAAGGCCATGATTAAAAAAGTCGTCACTGAAATCCACACTCCATAACGTACTGTACGGAACCCGGGCCTTGGTAAGCGATCCATTGAGGTTGAGCATGCCCACCAGACCGGGCCACTGGCCACTCCAATTAGCTACGGTAAGAATAGGGCCCCGATGCGTGGTCAATCCGGCCAGCACATGATGGGTATATTGCCATACACTCTCGGCCACTATCAACGGCGCATCGGCGGGTATCGCTTTGAATACCTCAATCCCCATGCGCTGGGAATCAATAAAGCCATGTTGCTTTTCCGGATCGTAGGCGTGTGCCCGTCTTACCGTCTTTCCTTGCCGCTCGATGGCCGCAGCCAGCTGTACTTCCATCGCTTCCTGCGCCTGCCAGCAAAGCTGGTTTGCCGCGAGCCGCAAGTCGCCACTCGCAACCAGCCAGATTTCTTGATGTTTTTTCTTATCCATATCGGGTTTTCCTCAAAGGGTACGGAGCAAAGGTGGCGGTATTGTGTACAGTATTGTTGGTACTTATTGTCCACTTATTGTACGATGTTAGCATTCCCTTGGATATGGAAATTCAATTGCATACCTTAGTATTCACGATGTAAAAAGGAGCGCCTGGCCTTCCTTCCATCGGTAAATTATAAACCCTTTTTTTTCGACAGCAAAGGAAAAAAACAATGATTACACGTTATGAAACCACTCTTTCATAAAGTACCTACCCAAATTCAGGCATCGTTCAGTGCACGGCATGATGTACAGCCCAACTTCGGATCGCTATGGCATTACCACCCCGAACTGGAGCTACATCACGTTGTTCGGGGTAAAGGCGTGCGTTTCATCGGTGATAACATCGGCAACTTTTCGGCGGGAGAAGTCGTGCTGCTGGGTAGTAACCTGCCACACATGTGGCAGTGCAATGAGGAGTATTACCAGAACCATCCTACGCGGAAAGTAGAAGCCATCGTCATCCAGTTCCTCCCCGATTGCATGGGCAGGGAGTTCATGAATCTTCCGGAAATGTACCTGTTGCCAAGGCTTTTTGAAAATGCGCGGAAAGGAATGAAGTTTACCGGCAGGAGCCGGGCCCGGTTAATCGACCTGATGTACAAAGCCACCCACGCTACCGACATGGAACGGCTGATTGTATTGCTGGCTATCCTCAAAACGATGGCGGAGACAGATGAGTACCTGCCGATTGCTTCAGCACATGCGTTCTACAAATCGAATGAAATGGATGCCGTACGCATCAACAAGGTGTGTACCTACACCTTGAGTAATTATAAAAAGGAAATTAGTCTGGAGGAAATTGCGGCTATCGCCAACCTAAGTGTTACCTCGTTTTGCCGGTATTTTAAACTGATGACCAAGAAAACGTTTTATGATTTCCTAATCGAAATACGCATCAGCCACGCGTGCCGCCTGCTGGTGGAAGACCTATTGCCCACCGAAGTCATTTGCTTCGAATGTGGGTTCAATAACGTTTCCAACTTCTACAGGCACTTCAAGAAGGTGACCGATATGACACCGCTTGAGTACAAGAAAAAGTACCTGTACAGTAAGGTGGCTGTTGGCTTTTAGCCAGGGCTATGTATCGATCTTGGCGTACTTCGCGTTGCGTTCGATGAATTCACGGCGTGGTGCCACTTCATCGCCCATCAGCATGGAAAAAATCCGATCGCATTCCGCGGCGTTCTCGATGGTTACCTGCCTCAGCGTTCTTGTTTCAGGATTCATGGTGGTATCCCACAGCTGTTCGGCGTTCATCTCACCAAGACCTTTGTACCGCTGTACATGCACGCTATCTTCCTTACCAGCACCTTTGAGCCGTTGTATGGCTGAATCCCGTTGATCTTCGTTCCAAGCATACTGCTGGTCCTTTCCTTTCTTCACGAGGTACAATGGCGGTGTGGCAATATATACGTATCCGTTTTCGATCAGTTCTTTCATATACCGGAAGTAGAACGTCAGAATCAGCGTAGTAATGTGTGACCCGTCAACGTCAGCATCCGTCATGATGATAACCCGGTGGTAGCGAAGTTTATCGAGGTTCAGCGCTTTGGCATCGTCTTCGGTACCCACACTCACTCCGAGGGCCGTAAACATGTTCTTGATTTCTTCGTTTTCGTAGATTTTGTGCTCCATGGCCTTCTCCACGTTGAGGATTTTACCGCGCAGCGGTAATATGGCCTGGAACTCGCGGTCGCGCCCTTGCTTGGCTGTTCCACCGGCGGAGTCCCCCTCCACCAGGTAGATTTCACATTTGTTGGGGTCATTGTTGGAGCAATCGGCCAATTTTCCGGGCAGTCCGCTACCGCCCATTACATTTTTGCGCTGCACCAAATCCCGTGCCTTGCGGGCAGCTGCGCGTGCCTGGGCAGCAAGGATGACCTTCTGCACGATGGTTTTGGCTTCCCTTGGGTTTTCTTCGAGGTAGTTGTTCAGGATTTCCCCTACAGCCACATCTACCGCTCCCATCACTTCGCTATTACCCAGTTTTGTTTTGGTCTGCCCTTCGAACTGCGGCTCGGCAACCTTCACGGAAATGACGGCCGTGAGGCCTTCCCGGAAGTCATCACCTGTAATTTCCACTTTCATGTTCTTAAGCAGGCCCGACTTATCCGCATACGCTTTCAGGGTACGGGTAAGCCCGCGACGGAAACCGGCCACGTGGGTACCGCCCTCTATCGTATTAATATTATTAACGTATGAATGAACGTTTTCTGAATATGTCTCGTTATACTGCAAGGCGAGTTCAACCGGAATCCCTTGTTTTATACCTTCCACATGAATAGGTTCCGGGATAAGCGGTTGGCGAGTTCCATCAAGAAACCGTACAAACTCCCTCAGACCGCCTTCGGAGAAAAATGTTTCCTGTCGCAAAGCGCCGTCTTCCTGCTCCTCACGTTCGTCGAGCAGGGTAAGCTTTATTCCCTTATTAAGGAATGCCAGTTCGCGCAACCGACTGGCCAGCGTATCATAATTGTATACGAGCGTCGTGGTGAAGATCTCGGGATCGGGAAGGAAAGTAACGATAGTGCCCGTACGGTCGCTCTCACCGATGGTTTTCACGTCAAATTGCGGCTTCCCCTGCCGGTATTCCTGGGTAAATATTTTCCCCTCACGATGAACCTCTGCAGTTAATACGGTGGAGAGCGCGTTCACGCAGGATACCCCCACACCGTGGAGCCCCCCGGATACCTTGTAGGTATCTTTATCAAATTTACCACCGGCATGCAGCACGGTCATAACCAGTTCAAGTGCCGATTTGTTTTCTTTCTTATTGATGCCTGTTGGAATCCCGCGACCATTGTCGGCCACCGTGATGGAATTATCTTTATGGATAATGACCTGGATATCGTCGCAGTAACCAGCCACGGCTTCGTCAATGGAGTTGTCTACCACCTCATACACCAAATGATGAAGCCCTTTGACACCGGTGTCGCCAATATACATGGAAGGCCGTTTACGAACGGCCTCCAATCCTTCCAATACCTGAATATTATCTGCGGAATAGGATGAATTTTGCTTATTTTCTTCGCTCATTATCGTTTTTAAATTCGTCGTCCAAAGATACGAAAAAAGTGGGACATAAGAGTGGGAAAGAATACGGAAATATGGAATTTTTATCTTAGGTTTGCGCTTTAATTGAATAGAAAACTAGAAAACTATGAACAAAGCATTCGCATGGATTGCAAAAGCTGGAATAGGGGTAATGGTCGCTGCAGTGGTATCGTGCAATCAGCAAGGAACAACTCCGGCATCGGTATCATCAACAGGTGACTCCACGCAAGCAGGTGCAGAGAAAATTGTCTATGTCAACGTAGATACGCTTCTTGAAAAATATGAATATTTCAAGGATATAAGAACCAAATTAGAGGAAAAAGCAAAGAAAGCGCAGGCCGATCTGCAATCCCGCAGCAACGCTTTCCAACGCGAGGTCGCAGATTACCAGCAAAAAGCACCCACGATGAGTGCATCCGACCGGCAAAGTACAGAAGAGCGCCTTGCCCGTAAACAAGACGAGCTTGCCCGCCACAACCAAAATGCAAGTACCTCTTTTGCGCAGGAAGAAGCTTCGGAAAATGAAAAATTATATGGCCGGATTACGGAGTACTTAAAGAAACATGCAAAAGAGAACGGGTTTAAATTTGTACTCACCTATTCAGCAGCTAGCCCTGGTGTATTGTACGCCGACGAAAGTCTCGAAATAACCGATGCGGTGTTGTCGGCTTTAAACGCGGAATACGCCAAAGAGAAAAAATAATAGACGAAACATATTTTAAACGAAAGGCTGCCCTAGGGCAGCCTTTTTTTTGCGTGGACTTCGCGGCGACTATGCCTATAACCGACATGACGCGGTTATCCCTTGTTTTTCACAGCGATTTCGCAGTTTGTGCATGACACGTCAAACTAAATTTGGGTTTGGCGGTTTTCATATCATGGCACCAAGCATTGCTGGCAACGGGGAGATATCGTGAATTCAACAAACACTGGAGGAATATGACCAAAATTGCATTAGTAGGAACGTACCAACCACGTCAATGTGGTATCGGATCATTTTCAAAAAACCTATTCGACTCATTACCTACCGGTCACAACGTCAACGGAAGTTTCGTAGTGGCCATCAATGACCCGGGAAGCGTTTATGACTATTCGCCCGAAGTGCGCTGTATCATCGAACAAGATAATCAGGACTCGTATATCAAAGCCGCTGAATTCATCAACAACAGTGATGCAGACGTGTGTTTATTACAGCACGAATATGGGCTATTCGGAGGCAAGAATGGCAGCAATATCCTTTCGTTACTCCACCACCTTCGCATTCCGTTGGTCGCCACACTGCACACGATATTGAAAAAGCCATCGCCGATGGAGCTGTTTATCGTCAGGGAAATTGCCAGGCGCTCATACCGTGTCGTTGTAATGGCCCATAAAGCTGTGGAACTGCTCCGGGAGCATTACAATATCTCTCCCGCCAAGATCGCCGTCATTCCTCACGGCGTACCGGAACTCCGTTTTGAACGGGAAACAACCCGCCGCGAACTGGGATTGACCGATAGCCAGGTGCTGCTGACCTTCGGCTTTGTAGGCCGCAATAAGGGGATTGAGACCGTTATTTCCGCATTGCCGGACGTGGTAGCCCGACATCCGGAGACTATTTACATTGTGCTCGGGAAGACGCATCCTAACGTAGTGAAACATGAAGGCGAGGGATACCGGTTATCCCTGCAGCAACTCGTCAAAAACCTCAACCTCGAACAACACGTGGTTTTCCTCAATCAATACGCCTCCGAGCGTGATCTTTTCAAATACTTGAGTGCGTGCGACATTTATATAACACCATATCTTAGCAAGATGCAGATTACCAGCGGTACGCTAACCTATGCATTAGGTGTGGGATCGGCCGTTATTTCTACCCCCTATTGGCACGCCGCTGAATTGCTGGCCGATGGTAGGGGCGCCTTATTCGATTTCGGCAATAGTCCTCAACTCTCGGATATCTTGGTCGACTTCTTCGGACATCCGTCGAAATTGGCAGCCATGAGGTCGCAGGCAATTGGATTTGGGAAAGCCGTCACATGGCCCAGGATTGGCGGGGTATATGATAAACTCCTCCGGCAGGCGAGCCAGCAAGTGCGGGTAAACCACAGAACGAACTCCAGGCTCCTCGACACACACATGTTGCCATCCTTTCGACTGGATCACGTAACTCGGCTTACGGACGATACCGGCATCTTCCAACATGCGCTTTACGGTGTCCCCAACTACCAGGAAGGATATTGCCTGGATGATAATGCCCGTGCATTGCTAATGGCACTCATGGCCTACCGCCGCAGACGGGACAAAACAGCGCTTCGAATCATTCCGCGATACCTCGCCTATATCCTATACGCACAAAATGCAGATGGTACATTCCGGAACTTTATGGGGTTCGACCGCCGGTTCCTGGATAATGTAGGCTCGGAAGATGCCTTCGGTCGGGCGATGTGGGCTGTGGGCTATGCGATTACCCACGCACCCAAGGACACCTACCTTGAGGTTGCGCGCCACATCTTCTTCAAGTCTGCGCCGCAGTTTGAGCAACTCCGCTCCATTAGAAGCATCGCAGCCACCATACTCGGCCTGTCCCACTATCTCGAAAGCCACCCCGCAGACTATCGGATGATTGGTATATTGCATAGACTAGCTTACCGGCTCCATGACGAATATGAGGCCAATCGTCACGACGATTGGCACTGGTATGAATCGTTGCTGGCATACGATAATGCCATGTTGCCGTTGGCTATGCTTTCTGCGGCCCAATTAATCCATGATGCCACCCTCCGGCAGGTCGGCTTAGAAAGTCTGGAATTTCTGGAAAAACACACGATGCAAAAGGGCTATCTAAGCCTGGTTGGGAACGATGGCTGGTTTAAGCGTGGCAAGGGGATGGCGTGTTTCGACCAGCAGCCGGTGGATGCCATGGCAACTACACTGCTTTTCATACAGGCCTATCGCGTTACCGGTTTGGCCCATTACCGCACCGCTGCCCATGCAGCATTCTCATGGTTCCTTGGTGACAACGACCTCCAGATCAGCCTGTATGATCAGGAAACCGGTGGATGTTGCGACGGGCTGGGAACGGACGGCATCAATCGGAACCAGGGCGCCGAAAGCACCCTCGCTTACCTTATCTCTTATCTCGCTGTGGAACAAACTTTTGAAAAACGGGCAACCCGTAAAATTATACCAGAGACCGATGAAGGTAGCTATGCTAGCGCCAATCGCCTGGCGGACGCCGCCCCGTAAATACGGCCCATGGGAACAGGTGGTGTCTGCCCTGACCGAGGGGTTGGCACACCGTGGTATTGCCGTTACGTTGTTCGCTACCGCCGACTCCATAACGGCTGGCCAGCTCCGATACAGCGCACCAATGGGTTATGCCGAGAACGCCGAACTCGACCCGAAAGTGGAAGAGTGCCTACATATTAGCCAGGTGATGGAAGCGTCCAGCGAATTCGACCTCATCCACAACCACTTCGACTTTCTGCCACTTACCTATTCAAGGCTTATCGACACCCCCATGGTGACCACCATACACGGCTTCTCGTCACCTAAAATCCTCTCGGTATACCGGAAATACAATGGGAGAAGCCACTACGTATCCATCAGTAATGCAGATCGAGCAACCGATCTGAATTATATCGCAACGATTTACAATGGGATCGACACCTCACAATTCGATATTGTGGAGCATCCCGACGATTACCTGCTGTATTTTGGACGGATACATCCGGAAAAGGGAGCGCACCTGGCCATAACGGTTGCCAAACAAACGGGAAGGCGACTCGTGATTGCCGGCTTGATTCAGGATACCGTGTATTTCGAAAGGGATGTTCTACCTCATATCGATGGTCAACAGATTCGGTACGTGGGCAATGTAGGACCGAAAGAGCGGAACCATTTGCTTGGCCACGCTGTGGCCTTACTGCACCCCATCTGTTTCGATGAACCTTTCGGCCTCAGCGTGGCCGAGGCGATGTGCTGCGGAACACCTGTGGTAGCGATTAACAGGGGTTCGATGAGCGAACTGGTGGTGCATGGGAAAACGGGCTTTCTTGTGACGCATGTAGATGAAGCAATATCACTAATCGGACGGATACCCGACCTTTCCAGGCAAGCGTGTGCAACCTGGGCCAGGGAAATGTTTTCCAAAGAGAAGATGGTGACCGGTTACCTCGATGTTTACCAACGCATATTGGACGGCTAAACCCGGTTAGTGCCCAGCAATCTCGCCAATAATTCCTCGACATCGACAACGGCATAGGTAGACGCGTGATCAGACATCGCGTAGGGAATGACGAGTTTGCCCTCATGGATGTAAGCACCGCATGAATAAACAACGTTGGGAACATAACCTTCGCGTTCCTGCCTGTTGGGGATAAGTAATGGCTGATCCAATCGCCCAATTTCGTGTTCAGGGTTCTTAAGATCGAGCAACGACGCGCCCAGCACGTATTCCCGCATGGGGCCAACGGCGTGGGTAATCACTAGCCAGCCCGCGTCGGTCTCCAGCGGCGAACCGCAATTACCCAGTTGAACCAGCTCCCAGGGCTGGCGAGGCGTTTGTATAAGTTTCGCTTCACGCCATACATTCACCGTATCGGAGTAGGCGATGTAGTTATTCACGCCATCAATTCGGCATAGCATGGCATACTGACCATTTATTTTCCGTGGGAATAAGGCCATACCCTTGTTCTGGGCGATATAACCGTGCACGGGTATCACCTGGAAATGACGGAAGTCTTTCGTCATCAACAGTTTTGGCAGAATGGATATACCGTCATAAGCCGTATAAGTGGCATAATACATTACGGCTCCCTTTTCGCCAACGAACCGGACAAATCGTGCATCTTCGATGCCATTCTTCTCCGTATCGGCTATCGGAAAAATCACCCGCTCGCAAACCGAAGTGTCTGCCGAAAACGTCATCTCGTAATGTGACGATGCCAGCCATTTCACCTCCTGTAAAAATGCCAGATTCTCCCCGTGGGGTTCCAGCTTCACTTGTACCTCCTTGATGGCGTGCTTTAATTCTTCGTAGGTGAACGTATCCGTTAACTGGTTCACGATGCTTTCATATGCTTCTTCATTGCTGTGGCCGCTATCGGTCCACATCTCCCTTAGTTTACGTAGAAAGGATTTTTTGTGGTAGGTATGGTTCTTTACCTGTTCGGGCACTTCGAGCATCTTCCCGGGAGGGTCCACATCGATATCCATCTGGGCGTCCAGCACACCTTGCCGGAAGACAATGGACGATATGTGTCCTTCGCCCGTTGCCCGGAAGCTGATAATCACACGCTTTTGGCCCCGGGCCAACCCGGTCTGATCGGGATGTTGGACGATTGACGGATTGAAGAAGGCTGCAGCCTCGATAGAGTACTCCATCGTAAAATATGAACCGATGAGTAATTTAAGGTGCTCGGGCATTTTGGCAGGATCGACGTCTATCTGTTCCATTATACTTGCTAGGCGGCCGAAATGGTTGATAAATATCTTTTGGATACTGCGATGCCGTTTGGCATACTTTCGGAGCACCTGAGTAAGTACCTCATGCTGTTGTTTTTCTGTAAGGTCCATGACGGCCAGGATCAATCGCTTCGCACGTTCGTCGCCGGTAAATAAAAAACGGGTAATCACCCTGCTGGAGTCTGGCTCGAAAATCTTCTCTTTCCTGGTTATTGCTACTGGCATGTACTTTGGCATACTAACGGTCTTACCCCATTTGTCATTAGCAAATGAAGGGGTTTTATTATAAAAAACATCGAAAATCCAAAGTTTTTTTTAGACATTCGGTTATCATGATTCAGATTCTTGCATCCAAAGTCATAAACGGATTCGACTGGGTCGATTTATCCGCTCCGGAAAATGAAGAAATCAAGCAGGTGGCAGGGCAGTATGCTTTACATGAGGCATCTATCAAGGATTGCCTGCAGCCTGACCATTTACCCAAGTATGAGTTATTCGATAATTATACATTTATCATCGTCAGGGTACTGGCTGCCGCTCCACTACATGAAGCCGACACCATCCAAGAGCTGACCAACAAGGTTTCTATCTTTTTCGGTAAGGACTACTTAATAACTGTCCACCGCGCCGAGCAGGATTTGATAGAGGTGGTCAAAGCCAAGCAAATCGATACAGGCCGGTGCGAGTCGACTTTGCACCTACTCAATGCGTTGATTCGTGAGGCGATACTTACTTTCGAGCTACCCGGTGTCAAACTCGCAGAGTCGCTGGACTATTATGAAGAGCGGGTTTTTCTGAGGCAACGGAAGTCGCCAATATTGCGGGGGTTGTACTTTGTTAAACGCAAAATAGATGTCATACGGCGATTAATGCTATTGTCGTATGAAATCATCGACAATATCGACTCAGAAGGACGCAGTGATGTATATACCCGTGATCTGCGCGACCTCTATATCCGTACCCAGACGTTGTTCGACAACCTATCGGAAAATACCGCTCAATTATTATCGGTTTATTTTTCGCTTGCCTCACAGCGCACGAACGAAATCATGCGCGTACTGACTATCTTTTCAGTATTTTTTATGCCATTGACGTTCATTGCAGGTATCTACGGGATGAATTTCAGGTTCATGCCCGAACTGGAATGGTATTATGGTTATCCTGCCGTTATGCTGCTCATGGCCGGCATTGCTATGGGAATTTACTATTGGTTTAAGCGTAAAGGGTGGCTGTGACGATCACGATTATCGCTTAGGCGTTGTAGCCACGAAATCTTTGAGGTAATAGGGCTCGAAATAAGCGACGTCGGCGAACTCGCCGGTCAGGAATGCCCGGTAAGCGAGCTGGCTTAGGTGGGCAGCAGAGTTTTTAAAACCAGCGACCACTTCAACGTGCTCATGACAGGCAAATAATGCCGTCAATTTATCCGCACCGCTTCCAAACAAAATAACCCGTTGACCGGCTTCGATATCATCAAACGATTGTGCATCGATGATGGAAGCGTTCGGAGGCATGGTCCGTTCGAGGTTATGGTCGAACCTCGCGGTGTACACTTCCATCCGTCGGGCATCCACCATTGGGCATAATTGCGTATTCGCGACCATAAAACGGCTATCTGAAGTCGCAAAACCACTGGCCATTGCTGCCAGCGTATCGATGCCAATAAGTGGCAAATCTAAAGCG
>Ga0182739_1001299_pt1 | contig 26904 bp, 18 predicted proteins | sample eDN5th30CBELigBY_FD_128873 | JGI IMG/M metagenome (GOLD analysis project Ga0182739, IMG submission 128873) | Enriched backyard soil microbial communities from Emeryville, California, USA - eDNA 5th pass 30_C BE-Lig BY (version 2) (version 2) | ecosystem: Environmental > Terrestrial > Soil >... | reverse complement strand
GGCATCGGCGAGCAACGGACCGTTGGCACTCAGGCTTTAGCCTGCCGCCTACGCTGACTTTGGCAGCGATTCACATCGTCGAAACCATGGTGTTAGCGAACCAAGTGCTAGCGGGCTGTTTTTAACACGGCTGAGCACCTCCGACGCTTATGGCACGCAACCTGCTGTAACTGTGACCCGCTGGCGGGCAATGATCGTTGATTTCGCCATCGCTTTTCTATCTCGGTGCTAGCTACCCATACGGTAGCAGTCCCTCAAACCCGAATCAGGTATGGAAAAATGATTACGAAGGAAGAATTGCAAGGTTCTTGGGATAAGCTGATCGGAGCCGTTCAAGAAAAGTATTCGCAGCTCACCGGCGAAGAACTTCAGGCGGTCAAAGGCAACATCAATCAGCTCATCGGCTTGATCAACCGCAAGACCGGTCAGTCGCGTGAAGACGTTGAACGGTTCTTGGAATCTTGGTCGGCCGGTTCAGGCTGGCACTTTAGCCGCTTGAGCGAAGGGGCCAGCGAACTGGCATCCCACGCGCAGCGGTCGATGCGTGAAGGTTACGACCGACTGCTCGATTCATCGCATGAAGGCTATGAGTCGGCTCGCCGCGTGGTGCGTCAAAGCCCGGCTGAATCGTTGGCGGTCGCCTTTGGCGTCGGCATCGTCGCAGGTCTGTTTGTCGGAGCGTCGCTGTTTGGTCGGCGGTCATGAGCACCAGCCACCAGCAGGAGATCGTTCAGCGGATGAGCGAGCTGCGGAGCTTCGGCTTGCACACCGCCGCTCAGTTGCCACGGGATTTTGACCGGGCAACGGACTGGCGGGAGCATGTTCGCGCCCATCCGATTCCTGCGGTGCTGGCCGCTGCCGCGATCGGCTTTTTGATTATCCCGGCCCGCGGGCGCGAGCGGATTCAGTACATTCCGCAGCCCGTCGAAGGCCGCGCAGAGTCGACGCATGCCGACCGCCGCAGTGCCCAAGCGGCACGTGCCGATGCTCAGCGCGCTGCCGATCAGGCAACGGCGGCAACGCAAAAGGCTGGCGTCCTGGCAATGGCCACGCCGCTGCTAGCGGCTGTGGGGTCTTGGGCCGGACGGATGGCGATGACCAGCGCGACCAACGCTCTGCAACAGTACGCGATGGAACACTTACAGTCCTTCCCAACTAGCTTTACAAAACATGGTTCAGCTTCACCAAAACGGCGCAGCGACTCCCCCGAACAATTCCGGGCCTACACCGATTAGGCCCTTGTCCCGCGGCGCAGTTGCCACCGGGTCAGAACCGTTTCTGGATCAGGCATCCCGAACGCTCAATAACTTTATCCGCTCACGTCCAGGGACGAGCCTGCTGGTTGCAGCGACCCTGGGAGGAATGACAGCATGGTTAATCAAGCGGAAGCGGTGAACGTCGGCGAAGGCCCGCTGCATGGGCTGGTCGATCGACTATCGCATTTCGCCAGCACCGCGATGGAATTGGCGATGCTGCAAGGCGAATTGGCGGTCGACGATGCGCGGCGGGCGCGCAAACGAGCGACGTATGCCGCGTTCATGGTTGTCGCCGCCGGCGCTTTAATGATTTCCGCACTGCCGATCCTCGGCGGCGCGTTTGTCGCTGTCCTGGTGCTGTTTGCCAACTGGCCGGTGTGGGTCGCGGCGTTTGCCGTCTCGGTCGCCTTCTTGGCCTTCGCCGGGCTGCTGCTGTGGATCGCCTGGACGAAAATCAAGGGCGCGGCCAGTGCCTTTGATGCCACTCGCCATGAAGCCTCCGCCAACCTCGATTGGCTGCGCCAGTCACTGACCAACAGCCGCACCAACGGCAAACAGGCAATGGCGGGCTACCGCCGAGTTTGAATGTTTTGAACCGAAACGGAGGGCCGGACACATGGTTTTCCAGTGTTCCCCTCCGCTGTCTTTCTTACCAACCAACTTGAGCTCCTAAAATGCAATCCACTGCATCGACCGCCAGTGCACCTCTGTCCTCTGCCCGCTTGCAACAGGTCTCACGGCCGCAGCCAGAACAACAAGAAGATTTCTCAGAACTGGTCTCCGAAGTCTCCACAGCGGTTCAGCGGTATTGCTCCCGCCGCCCCCGCGTGGCCGCCGGTTGTCTGTTCACACTCGGTTTCATCGTCGGCTGGAAGATGCGGCCTTGGTAAGCAGGCCGGCGATGTGCTTGCATCAAACAAACCCCTAGCCCCAGAAATGGGGCTTATTTTTTCGTGATGACTCAGGAAGAACGGGGCCCATAAGCAGCACAGGACATGCTATTCGGCAAAATCCTAACAGCCGGTACGCGTTAGCGTCCGGTTCTCACGAGCAATGAGCCGCACAGCGGCACCCGACTTGACCGAAAGAATCATCCAGAGTTGCTTATCGGCTCCCGGCCAGCGCATGAAGAAAGTCCAAGGATGAAGAAGGTTCTATTATTTGTCATCGATGCGCTAGCCGACCTCGATGTGCGGCGAAAACTGAGCAATGCTGAACTGCCCAATCTGGCTGAGCTGATTCGCGATCGCGGCGAGCTGTCGGTCTGCACTTCGATCTTTCCGTCGATCACACCTGCGGCCACGTGCAGCATCGTGACCGGGAAATACCCCTCGGCTCATGGGATTCAGGGGGCCTATTGGTTTGATTGCGAGTGTAATGAGTACGCCTATTTCGGTGACGACCTGCGGCTGATTTCCCAAGAAGGTTTTGAGAACTACCTGGTCGATTTTGGTGACCGCTTGAATGCGGAGCGGTTGCGATCGAAGACCTTATTCGAATTTTGTGCTGAGCACGGCCTCACGTCGGGCTGCATCAATTTCATGTGGTACAAGGGAAATACGTTGCATCAGCGGCGTCCACCCTGGCTACTGCGGATGATCACCGGCCAGCTCAATCAAGATGTCTATGGCCCGGATGTCTTCAAGCTCGGCGATTTTGTGGAAACTTGGCCAGAAGAAATGAAGGCACCATCGCTCTCCGGTGGCTTGCTGCACAAGTTTGGATTCACCGATCAGGCCAGTATGGGAGCGGTCACGGCGATGTTTGAGCAAGATTGCCTGCCGCAATTGACGCTCGCTTATCTGCCGGGAAACGATGACCTGGCGCACGACATCGGGCCGCGCAAGGCCGCCGATGAAGTGTTAACAAGTTTTGATGAATTTCTCGGCGGTCTGGCCGAAACGGCTGGCGGCTGGGAAGCATTGCGAGATCAATATGTGATCTTGATCGTCGGCGATCACGCGCAAAGCTTCTTACATGATGATCTGAGCGAGCGGGAGATCAATCCCGTGGAATTGCTGGAGGGTTTCTCGCTCAAAAACGCAGACTGTAAATCGGCTGATGCGGATTTATTCGTCTGTGCGAACATGCGCAGTGCCGCCATTTACCAGCTTCGCAACAGCCGGCGAACGCAGCGGGAAATCATCGCCACCCTGCTGCGCGATCCGCGCATCGATCAAGTCATTTGGCAAGATCCGCAGTCTCCGGCGGACAAATCACATGTCAAAACCGAACACGGTGAGTTAGCGTTTTGGCGCACGCCGGCTCAAGGTTCTCGCTCCGTGAGCGATCATTTTGGCAACCACTGGTTGTACGATGGTCAACTCAAGACGCTCGACCTGAAGGTGGAAGACGGCCGGCTGATCGATGGCTGCTATCCCAATGCCCTTGAACGGATCGCCTCGGCATTCATTTCAAATGAAGCCAAGCCGCTGTGGGCGACGGCCAAAGAAGGTTATGAGTTCAGCACCTCTGCGGCGCACGTCAGTGCGCGCGGCAGTCATGGGTCGCTGTCGGCCGCCGACAGCAATAGCTGCTTTGTCTCGTCGGAACCGATCCCCAGGCGTTCGGGACCAATGCGAATTATCGACGTGTTCGGCGTCTGCGCAAGCTGGCTGGTCGATCGTCACGATTGACGGGTGGGACGATGTAGCTTGGGGTAGCACGCCCTGCGTTCCTCAGGGACGTGCCACCCAACAAGGAAATGCGAGCCAGCAGCAGGGACGGTAGGGGACAGTGCTTGACTGTCCCCTACCGAGAACGCCCGATTGAGGCTTAGCGGCGGAAGTAGGCCGCTCGCCGGTCGCCGCCGGAGAGGATGTAAGCAATCAAGTGCTTGAGTTCCTCGGCGTTGAGCGTGTCGATGGTGCCGGTGGGCATTTGTGACACGGACGAAACGACCATCTGCTCGACATCGTCGCGGTGGACAACCTGCGGCGGCAGATTGACATCAGCGGTGTAGACGTGCAGTTCTTCGCCGATCTCGACCACGCGACCGACCAAAGTCGTGCCATCGACGGTCAGGATTTGGTGCGAGCCGTACTGATCCGAAATCGCCTTGCTCGGCTCGACGATCGCATCCATCAAGTCGGCCAGCGAGAACTTCCGCCCGGCGGTCGAGAGGTCCGGACCGATTGCGCCGCCTTCGCCGGCGAAGCGGTGGCACTTGGCGCAGCTCGTCGCGTGGTACAGGTTGCGTCCGGTGTCGAAGTTCGCTCCACGGATTTGCGAACCCAACACTTCCACCGCCTCTGCCGTAGTCCACTGACGTCCCGGTCCTTGCGGCGGTGTCGCTTCAAACGGCTTGCCGCCCAGCGGAACGCTGATGATGTCGTCATACCGCGGTTGTTCGGCAGGCGGGATCTTGGCCAACGCATCATCACGCATTTGCTGCAAGAAGCCGGGATAGCTTGAACCACCGGGATGCATCGCCGCTTGGCTGAAGAAGCTCAGGTAGCGGCTGCGGAGGTCATGGGTCCAGCCGTGTTCCGCATTACGCAGCACAAACGCATAGTGAATCGAGCGCACCGGCGGCATGTTGTCCATCATCGCCTGGACGGTGCCGCCGTAGCCAGCGTGTCGTTTGGCGATTTCGCCCCATGGTGGCACCGGTTCGCCTTCGCTGGCCAGTCGCTCGATGATCTCGACACCTTTAGCCACCACGGTCGGTGACCCCAAATAGACGAGCAGTTGCACCAACTCCGCATCGAACGCGGCATTGGTCGACGGGAACAGTGGGTCGAGCTTTGCCAGCAGCTTGGTTCGCTGCTCGTCGCTCGGTGCCCCCAGGCGGATCATCGTCAACTGATAATTCCGCAGCCAAGTCAGACGCTGCAACTCATTGAGCGACTTGAAGTTGATTCGATCCAGCGCCGCCAGCACCGCGTCGCGATGTTCGGCGCCGCCTTGGCGCGCCAGTGCCATCAGCGCCATCAGGGCGGTTTGCGCGTCGGTCTCCGCCACTGCGCGGCTGTGCCAGGTTTCCACCGGTTGGTGTTCCAGGGCAATCCGGGCCGCGTAGCGGATGAAGCGATCTTCATGCCCCAGGTGCGACCAGATCAGTTCCAAATCGGCAGAACCCGCGCGGTGGAACGCTTCGAGCTGGTGGCGCACGGCGCGCAATTCGGCATTGCGCGAATCACTCGCATCGACCGGCTCCGTCGCTTCGGGGCCGTCGTACACCACGCGGTACAGCGACGACTTAGTGCCACGTCCACCGGCAGCGAAGTACATTGCGCCGTCTTGGCCGATCACCGCATCGGTGACCTGCAGCGGCTGGCCGAAGATAAAATCTTCCACTTCGCCACTGTAGCTGGCGCCGTCGGGAGTCAAATGCACGGCATAAATCGTGCTAAAGGTCCAGTCGAGTGCGAACAGCGCCTTCTGATACTTGCCAGGGAACTTCGCTCCATAACCAAAGGTCACGCCGACCGGTGAACCGGGACCGATATCGGCGGCCGCTGGCAACGAATCTTCATAATAGGTCGGCCACTTGCCGGTTCCGCTGCGCCACCCGAACTCACTGCCGCTGGTCGCATGATTGATCCGCGTGGGGCGGTACCAGGGCGAGCCGAGGTCCCATTCCATATCTGCATCATAGGTGAACAGTTCACCATCGGCATTCAGCGCCAGGTCGTACTGGTTGCGATACCCCATGCTGATGACTTCCCAGTTCTTGCCGCTGGGGTCGACTTTGCAGATCCAGCCACCGGGGGCGAGGAGGCCCGCGGCGTGTCCATTGGCATCCCAGCGGCGAGGCAGCAGATGATCTTCGCCCCAGTTAGTCGGAATGCGGCTGCCGCTGATCGATTCCGGCAGCTTCGTGTGGTTGCCCGCATCGACCAACAGCGACTCGCCATCGGGAGCGAGGATCACCGCATGCGGACCGTGTTCGCCGCCGCCTTGGAGCGGCATCAAGAATTCCGACGAATCGACCAGCCCGTCACCATCGGTATCGGTGGCGCGGTGCAGGCCCGATTGCGGGCCGTTGATGACGACGTAGAGCGAGTCGTGTGCCCACAGCAAGCCTTGGGCGCTGCTGAGTTGCACCGGCAATTTGGTGACCTGGGTGACCGCTTGAGCGTCGTCGATTTTGGCCGGTTCGATCAGGAACAGGCCCGCTGCACCTTGGTCGCTGGCGATCAGGCGGCCCCGGTCGTCGGTGGTGAGGCTGACCCATGAGCCCATCTGGCTCGGCACGTCGAACAGTTTTTCGACGCGAAAACCTGCCGGCGCGGTCACGTTTTCCGCGAGCTGTGCGGGCGTTTCGACCGGTGCCGGCGGTTGGCCAGCGGCCACGGCGATGCTGTCATTGTCGATTTGTTGATTCCAGGGTAGGCCGGCGCCACCGACCGGTCCGACCACGCGTGCCGGTCTCCAAGCCCTGTCGTTGAACGCCAATGTCCGCCAGTTGTTTGGCAAGCGGTTGCGGCCCTGGCGGTTGCTGGCTTTCCAGGAGCCGTCGGAGACGATGGTCAACTTCTTGCCGGCGTTGTCGGTGATGTCCAGCCGCAACACGAATCCGGCGGCGCCGCCTTCGTCAACGGCCTCGACCGCCAGCAGGTTCGCACCGGTCTTCAGATCCGCGGTGACATCGGCCGACTCGAGTTGCTGCCAGCTACTTCCGGCCAACACCCGCTTGCCGTTGAGGAACAGCGTAAACCCGTTGTCACAGGTCGCCGCTACGCGGGCTTCCTTGATCGTGCCCGCCACGGGAAACGTTTTTCGCAGTGCCACTTGCAGCGAATTCTCGTTGCCGCCGAGCCAAATCCATTGCGGGGTGACCTCAGCGGCCGCAGCCGTGAGGGAACTACAGAACGTACAAACCAATAAGCAAAGCAATACGCCGAGCGGCGGTATTAAGCGAATTCTCACAACAGAGGCCCCGGACGGGAGGGAAAGGAGTTAGGCAGATTACGCTAAGTAGCGGAGGTTTTCAGGCCACTGAGCATAGTCGGCGGGCGACGTTTGATCAATCATCACCGCTTTCGCACCGGCCGGTTCATCACTGCTTCCCGTCCTCACTGCTTCCAGCTCCAGGGACGAAAAAGTTGACCGAGGAGGGAGTTTGCGTTAGCCTGCTGCCTATGAGCACGATCTTCGGCCGCCCGTTGCTTGCTCCTTTCCCACCTAAAATCACCTTTCCCACCTAAAAAGCTTCGCCACCGCGGTCCCGGATCGTGTGCGACTCAACCCGTGTTGCTGCACGAGGGCAATCCTGCCGCGAGCCTTCGGTTCCGATCATCCTGCTGTAGGAAACTTGCGATGAAGCCGCTGTATGCACTGGACCGGCGCGGATTTTTGCGCGTCGGCGGAGGAGGCGTGGCGGGTTGTTTTATTGGCAGCGGCCGCTCGGCATTGGCCGCCAAGCAGGACGCACTGCCCGGCCGCGGCCAAGCCAAATCGGTGCTGCTGGTGCTGCTCAGCGGCGGCCCGAGCCAACTCGACATGTGGGATCCCAAGCCGCAGGCGCCCGCGGAGGTGCGGGGCGAGTTCTCCACGATCGGCACGAAAATTCCCGGTGTGGCGTTCTGCGAACACCTGCCGCTGATGGCGCAGCGGAGCGACCACTGGGCGATCATGCGGACGCTGGCCCATCATGAACACAATCACCTGTTGGCGACGCACGTTGCCTTGACCGGTCGCCCCACGCCGCTGCCACGCGGTGGGTCGGACCTGGACCGCGTCGAATCGCGCAGCGACTTTCCGAACTTCGCTTCGGCGCTCGATTTCGTTCGGCCGCGAAACGACGGGATCCCGTCCGGCGTTTCTCTACCGAATTACTACATCGAAGGACCGCTGACCTGGCCGGGACAGCACGCCGGTTTCCTCGGCGCCAAACACGATCCGTGGCAGATTCAAGGTGATCCGAACGCCGACGATTTCCGGATGCAAGCGCTGAGCATGCGCGAGGGGATCACGCCGGCGCGGCTGGCCTCGCGGCGCGAGTTGCTCGACCGGCTCAATCAAGGCTCAGCGCTGGCCGGTGAAGCCGGCGCGTTCCGCGATCAACAAGCAATCGCCTATCGGCTGCTCACCTCGGGTCGCGTCGTCGAGGCGTTTGACATCGGCCGTGAATCCGAACAGGCTCGCCAGCGTTACGGCCGCAATAAGTTTGGCCAGTCCTTGTTGCTGGCGAGAAGGCTCGTGGAAGTCGGCGTGCCGATCGTGCAGGCAACGATGGGCATCGTCCAAACCTGGGACACGCATGTCGACAACTGGGGACGGCTCAAAAACACGCTGCTGCCACAACTCGATCAAGGGCTGGCGGCGCTGATGGATGATCTGTCGGCCAGCGGGCTGCTCGAACAGACGCTGGTCATCGTGATGGGCGAATTCGGACGCACACCAAAGATCTCGACGCTACCGGGCCAAACGATCCCTGGACGCGATCACTGGGCACATGCTTATTCCGGCCTATTTGCTGGGGCAGGGATTCAGGGCGGCCAAGTCATCGGCCAAACCGACGACCAAGCGGCTTACCCGATCACCCGCTCCTGGTCGCCAGCCGACATCTGCTCAACCGTGTTCAATGCGCTGGATGTCGACTCGGATGTCGCCATCATCGATCCGCTGCAGCGCCCGCATTATCTGCTCAACGGTCAAGTGATCGCTCCACTGTACTCCGGCCGAGAAGGGTGAGAATGACGAATCGCAATGCTGGAGATGAGCGCCGCCACAGCGGCGAGCGATGGGCACACGCCGATGTCACGCGGCGGCAATCGCTGCAGATCGGAGCGATCGGGATCCTCGGGCTGGGAATGAACCATCTCACGGGCCTGCGCGAAGCCCGAGCCGCGGGCAACAGCGTGCCGGCGGGGACCGCCAAATCGTGCATCTTCATCTTTCTCTCCGGCGGGCTGGCTCAGCATGAGAGCTTCGACATGAAGCCCGACGCTCCGGCCGATGTGCGTGGCGAGTTCCAGCCGATCGCCACCCGCACACCCGGCCTGCAAATCTGCGAACACCTGCCGATGCTCGCCCAGCGGAGTCCGATGTGGTCGCTGTGCCGCTCGCTGACACACAGCTCCAACGAGCATTCGGCAGCGCACCACATCATGTTGACCGGCCGCTCGGCGCTGCCTCCGGGGTTCACGCCCAATGGCCCCAGCCGCAGCGATCACCCCTCGATCGCGGCGCTGGCCGGCTACTGCGCACGGACCGGCCAGATGCGCGCGGCCGGCGCGGCTCCGCAAAACAATCTGCCGCCAGCCGTCGTGCTGCCGGAACAACTGGTGCATTCCAGCGGCCGGATCATTCCCGGGCAAGACGCCGGTCTCATGGGGCCGCAGCACAATCCCTGGATGATCGAAGCTTCGCCGTTTCACAACGCGGCCTATGGCGCTTTTCCGCAGTACAGCTTCGATCACCAACAACGCGGCAAGCCGGATGAGCGGATCTTTCAGGCCCCGCAGTTGAGCTTGCCGGAAGGGCTGGGACTGCGCCGCATCCAAGGGCGACTGGAACTGCTGCAAACGCTCCGCCACCAGCGTCAGACGCTGGCCGGGTTTGCTGAGACGCAGCAACTCGACCGCATGCGGCAGGGCGCGATTTCGCTGCTCACCGATCCCACGGTCCATCAGGCATTGGACGTGACGAAAGCCGACGAACGCGATCTCGATCGGTATGGTCGCAATGCGTTTGGTTGGTCGCTGTTGATGGCCCGCCGGCTCGTTACCGCTGGTGTGAATCTGATCCAGGTCAACCTCGGCAACGATGAGACCTGGGACACGCATGGCAATGCGTTCCCGCATTTGAAAGACAAATTATTTCCGCCGACCGACCGCGCCGTATCCGCATTATTGGATGATTTGGCGGCCAGCGGCGAGTTGGATGAAACCTTGATCGTGATGGCCAGCGAGTTTGGCCGCACGCCGAAAATCTCATTATTAGAAAATCACTATAAGCTGCCGGGCCGCGACCACTGGGGCGCGGTCCAGTCGGTATGGTTCGCCGGTGGCGGCGTGAAGGGTGGCAATGTCATCGGCGCGTCGGACGCGATCGGCGCCTACCCGACGAAGCAGCCGGTGAAGCCCGAGAACTTTGCCGCGACCATCTATCATGCCCTGGGGATCCCGGCCACCGCTGCGTGGCAGGACTACCAGGATCGCCCGCATCACATCTATGAAGGGCAACCCATTGAGGGGCTTTGTTGATCATGCTTGACCCGTGCTTTCACACCGTTTGTCGCTCGCTCGCCCGTCGCTTCGGTGAGCTGCCTTTGCAGACCGCTGCACCGGCCATCCGCCGGTCCTGCGCAGCGCTGAGCATCGCCCTGCTCGTCGCTGTCGCCCCGGCCGTCGCGCTGGCCCAGGCGGCTGTCAGCTCCATCCAGCCGCGATCCTGCCGGCCTGGTGAAACGACGCGGCTGGTCGTCGCCGGTCAAGGGTTTGCCGAAGGCCTGCGCGCTGCCGCCACTCAAGCCGGGGCGACCGTCGCGATCCAGTCGATTCAGCCCGATCGGGTCACGCTCGACGTCACCTTACCAGCCGACATCCCGCTGGGGCCGCTGGGGCTCTGGCTGGCTTCGGCCAGCGGTCCGACCGAACCGCTGGCGGTGATCGTCGATGATCTGCCGACCGTAGCCGAAGCGGCGGATAACCACTTGCCGGCAACCGCCCAGCCGCTGGAAACGCTCACAGCGGTCGATGGGGTCAGCAAGGGTGCCAACAGTTCCTTCTATCAAATCCAGGTGACGGCCGGTCAACGCGTGGCCGTGGAAGTGCTGGCGCAGCCGCTGGAATCGGCGATGGATCCGGTGGTCCGCCTGCTCGACAGTGCCGGTCAAACCTTGCTCGTCGTCGATGACGATGCGACCAGTCCAGATTGCCGCTTCGCCCATACGTTCACCGAAGCTGGCAAATACTTGATCGAGGTTCGCGATAACCGTTACACCGCCGGTGGTCTGTATCGCTTGCGAGTCGGTGATTTTCCGATCCTCGCGCACGCTTTCCCGCTGGCGGTGACCGCCGGCCAAGCAGTGACGGTGCGTTTTAGCGGCCCTGATGGCGAGCGCTGTGAAAGCCGCGATCTGGAGCTGGCGGACGCGCAGGTCGGCAGCATCACCACGGTGGCAACCCGCTTGCTCGGCGGACGCTCGTCATCCTGGGTGCCGCTCGCCGTAACCGCCGCGGCGCAGCACGTTGAAGCCGCCTCCGCGGATGCAACCGCTGGTTCACCGCTACGCGGGCCGGCGATGATCAGCGGCCGACTGTCCGAACCGAACCAGCGCGATCGTTACGCGATTCAGGGCGTCACCGGTCAAACCGTGCGCGTTCGCGCCCTGACGCGCAGCCTCGGCTGCCCAACGCTGCTGCGGATGCGGCTGCTAGCCCCTGCCGATGCCGCCGGGGCCGAGCCACAAGTTGCCGAAACGCCGGTCAATAACGCTGACGAGTGGAGTTTCGATTATGCCTTTGCAGACGATCGCGTTTATACGCTGGAAGTCACCGACCTGCTCGGGCGCGGCGGTGAGGGCTTTGGCTATGCGGTCGAAGTCACTCCCGCCGGTCGGTTTGCGATGCAGCTCAAACCCGACGCGGCAGTGCGGCAGCACTTCGCTTTGGAAGCGGGTCCCGGAGCAGCGGCGATCGACGTGCAATTGCAGCGATTTGGTTACGACGGCGCGATCGACCTAGCGCTGAGCGAGCCGCAGCCAGGTCTGCGAATCCTCAACCCGCGGATCGCAGCCGGGGCGACCGAGGCCAAGGTCTTGCTTGCCGCCGATGCATCGTGGCAGCCACAATCGCTGGCCGCCGTCAAATTGATCGGCCGGGCGACGGCCGCTCCCGAGACCGTCGCCACGCTCAGCAGCACGGCTTGGCAGCGGGTGAAGAAGCCGCACGTTCCCTTCCCGATTCACTGGAACAGCGGCGTGGTGCTGCTCGGCGGCGTTGCCCCGGCAGCGGCCTACTTTGCGGTTGAACCGACGGCACCGCCGAAGCTGGCGCGACCGCTGGCCAGTCACAACCTGACGCTGCAGCTCAAACGGATCGACGAAGCCTTCAAGGGCGGGGTGACGCTGCTGCCCGACGCTTTGCCCGCAGGCTGGCAAGCCGAAATCAAACCGGAAAACGACACCTTCGCCGTAAGCTTGTCGCGTCCGGCCGATGCCCCCGCAGCGCCCGAGACGCTGCGGCTGCTGGCGGTCGCTGAACACGGCGCGCGATGCCGCGCCGAAACGCTGGAGCTAACGCCGCAGTGGTACGATCCGCTCACAATCAGCGTCGCGCCGCTCGCCAGTGCCAGTGCCGCGGCGAACGAAGCGGCGCTGCTGGTCGCAGGTCAAAAATCAACCTGGGTCGCACGTGTGCAGCGCGACGGTGGCGATCCGCAGCCGGTGACGCTGACGTTTGTCACCGCTGACGCGGCACCGATCCGGCTGCCCGAGTCGGTGACGCTGCCCGCGGATCAGGACGCCGTGGAGTTTGAAGTCGAAGTGCTGCCGAGCGAGTCGCTCGGCGATGGACAGCGCCAACTGGTCGTCGATTTTAAAGCGACCAGTTCGCATCAGGGCCAAGCGTTCAACTTGACCGGCCAGTGCGCTACGGTCGATGTGATCGCGGCCCCGGCGTCGATCGATGTGTATCCTCCTCAGATCAAGCTCAGCGGCAGCAAAGACCGCCAGCAGGTGGTCGTCACGGGATACAGCAAACTGAAAACGCCTCGTGACTGGACCACCCGTGCAACACTGACTTCGCTCGATCCGGCGATTGCTGAAGTTCGCGGCACCGCGATCTTCGCCAAGGGCAATGGGCAAACGCAGATCATCGTCGAAGCGGCGGGTCAGCGGCAGGAGCTTCCGGTTCAGGTCACTGGCACGGACGTCCCCTGGCGAACAGGGTTCGAGTCCGAAGTGTTGGTCGCGCTCTCCAAACAAGGTTGTAACTCCGGCGCCTGCCACGGCTCACCGAGCGGCAAGGGGATGTTCCGTCTCTCGCTGCGGGCGTTCGATGCCAAACTCGATGAGTTGACGCTGATCCGCGAAGACTACGGCCGCAGGCTCAACTTGATGCAGCCTGAAGAAAGTCTGCTGCTGCTCAAACCGCTGATGAAGGTCGGCCACGGCGGCGGCAAGCAACTCCAGGTCGAAGATGAAGCCTACGCGATTTTGCGCGACTGGATCGCCGCAGGGGCGCAAGTCGATCCGGCCGACACACCGCGGTGTGTGCGACTGGAAGTCTATCCCAATACCAAACGTGTGTTGCGACTCGAGGCGGGATCGCAGCAGATCGCGGCGATCGCTCATTTCTCCGATGGTTTCAGCCGCGACGTCACACATCTAGTCGCTTATGAAAGTTCCGACACCTCGGTTGCCGAAGTCAGCGAAGCGGGTCTGGTGACGCCCCACCAGCGCGGCGAAGCGGTGATCCTCGTGCGGTTCCTCGAACACATCGAATCGGTGCCGCTGATGTTCATCCAACAGGTCGCTGATTTTGCCTGGCAAGCCCCGCCGCCAGCGAACTACATCGATGAACTGGTCAACGCCAAACTGCGGCAGTTGCAGTACGTTCCGGCGCCGACCTGCACCGATGCGGAGTTTCTGCGGCGCGTGCATCTGGACATTGTCGGCAGCTTGCCGACGGTCGAAGAAGCCCGCGCATTCTTGGCGGACGAAAGCCCCGATAAACGTGCGCAGCTCATCGACCGTCTGCTGCACCGCGACGAGTTTGCCAAGTTCTGGGCGCTCAAATGGGGCGACTTGCTGAAGATGACCAGCAAACTGATCGGCGACGCCGGTATTCACAAGTACCATCGCTGGGTCGAGGAAGCGTTCCGTACCAACATGCCTTATAACGAGTTCGCTCGGCAACTGTTGACCGGCAGCGGTAGTACCTTGTCGGATCCACCAGCAAACTTCTATCGCACCGCGACCGATATGAACGAGTGCGTCGAAAACGTCTCACAGGTGTTCCTGGGAGCGCGGCTGCAGTGCGCGAAATGTCATAACCATCCGTTCGAACGCTGGACGCAAGACAACTATTATGGCCTCGGGGCGTTCTTTAATCGTGTCCAGCGGCGCACGACCGAGCGGCCCGGCGAGATGTTCGTCTGGACGTCAACATCCGGCGATGTGACGCAGCCGCGAACCGGCGAAAAGATGAAACCGTGGCTGCCGAGTCACGGCAGCATCGACGTTGCCGATGATGTCGATCGCCGCCATGAGTTTGCGCAGTGGTTGACCCAGCCCGACAATCCGTACTTCGCCAAAATGGAAGTCAATCGCATTTGGGCGCAACTGTTCGCGCGGGGGATCGTCGATCCGATCGATGACTTCCGTGATTCCAACCCGCCATCCAATGAGTCATTGCTCGATGCGCTAGCGGAAGACTTTGCAGCGAGCGGTTTTGATCGCCGACATATCATTCGCGTGATTCTTAATAGTCGCACCTATCAAGCGAGCTATCAGACCACGCCGCTAAACCATGATGATTCGCTCTACTTCTCGCACCAACAACCGCGACTGCTCGGCGCTGAACAATTGCTCGATGCGATCAATCATGCGGTCGGCCTGAAGCAGACCTTTGGCAGTCTGCCGCCGGGGACGCTGGCGACGCACTTGCCGGCACCGGATTTGGTCAAGGTCGATTTCTTAAAGGTATTTGGCCAGCCCGAGCGGACGACGGTCTGTGCATGCGAACGAGTCGATGATTCGAACCTGGGGATGGCGATTGAGCTGTTCAATGGCCCGACGATTCATGAAAAACTCCGTTCGCCCGAAGCTCGCTTCCGGGTCTCACTGGCAGCGGGCAAACCGCTAGCAGAAGTGATTCAGGAGATGTACCTGGCCGCCTTCTGCCGTCTGCCGAGCGATCAGGAATTGGCGGCAGCCACGGAGCACTGCAGCAAACAAGAAGACGTTGCCGCAGCCCTGGAAGATGTCTGCTGGGCACTGCTGAACACCGATGAGTTCTTGTTCCAGCATTAGGTTTCACACTGGCTTCTATAACCTTGAGTAACCCAAGACATAACATTCAAAACAATCCAATCAGCCGGCACGCGTTAGCGTCCGGTTCTCACGCACATGAGTCGCCCTGCGGCGACCGATCTGGCAGACCTGCTTAACCGTGTCTTGCTCCATCCCTCATTCTCGTTGACTACCCGCTATGCCTCGGTTTTATATACAAGCCTGCTTGAACTCGCTGGCGCTGGGAATCTTCTTCACCAGTTGCCTCGGGGTGGCGTTGGCGGATGAACCGGTCAGCTTCCGCAGCGATGTCGCGCCGATCTTGCAACAGCACTGTGTGGCTTGTCACAGCGCGAAGCAAGCCGAAGGAGGTTACCGCGTCGATACGTATGCGGATCTGCTCAAGCCGGGCGACTCGGGTGAGCCGCCACTGAGCGCTGCAGAGGGCCACGCTGGCGAGTTCCTACGGCGTCTGGTTACCGATGACGAATCGGAGCGGATGCCCGCCGAAAGTGAAGCGTTATCGGCCGAGTCGATCGGTCTGATCACGACGTGGCTGGCCGAGGGGGCGAAGTTTGATGGGCCTGATCCAGAGGAACTGCTCGCCTTCGTCGTGCCGCCGCCGCGATATCCAGATCCGCCGGCTCATTACCCTGCCGCGGTTCCCGTCGCCGCCATGGCGTTTTCGCCTGATGGCAGCCAACTGTTTGTCGGCGGCTATTATGAGATCACGGTTTGGCAGGTTGCCGACGGGACGCTGGCGCGGCGGATTCCCAACCTCGGGCAACGGGTATTTGCACTCGCGCTGAGCGCCGACGGAACGCTGCTGGCGGCCGCCTGTGGTGAGCCGGGCCGAAGTGGCGAAGTGCGATTGGTCGATGTGGCCAGCGGCGAGATCAAGGCCGTCGTGGCGCGTTCCACCGATGTGGCGCTCGACGTTGCCTTCCGGCCCAACTCCCATCAACTTGCGGTCGGCTCAGCCGACTCGGCGATTCGCATCATCGACACCGAAACGCTCGAGAACGTCCGCACGCTGGCCAGCCATGCGGACTGGGTCACGGCGGTAGCCTGGAGTGCCGATGGAACGCGATTGGCATCGGCCAGCCGGGACAAATCGGCCAAGGTGTTTGACGCCGAGAGCGGAGAGTTGCTGACCAGCTACACCGGCCACGGCTCGGCGGTTCGCGGTGTATTGTTCACTCCCGATGGCCAGCACCTGTTGTCGGCCGGCACGGACAATCGCCTGCACCGCTGGGAGGCTGCCGGTGGCAAACGGATCGCCGCGGTGGCGCTGGGCGGTGAAGGTTTTCGGCCGATCGCTGGCGGTGATGGTGGGGTGCTCGTTCCGGTCGCCGACAAACGACTGCTGCAAATCGACCTGAGCACCAACGCCGTCGCCCGCGCCTTTACCGGACTGAGCGACTGGACGATGTCGACCGCCTGGCACGCCGGCACCGGTCGAGTCGCCGCCGGGGCCTTCAACGGCGAGGTCCGCATCTGGAACGCCGCCGACGCTCAGCCGGCCCACAACTGGCTCGCCAAGCCGTAAGCTCCTCCAGGGAAGGGGCTTGCGTAATTTTTTTGGGTGGCACGTCCCTGCTGGGTGGCACGTCCCTGAGGAACGAAGGGCGTGTTGGGGAAAACTGCAGAGCAACCAAGGAAGGTCGCATCGGTTCAGTAGCAGTTTTCCAGAGTCCAAGCCCAGCGCTGGGGCTCTGGGCGTACCGCGCTAACTCGTTCCGGCAGGGCCGCTCAATCAGCGGAAGAACCTTCCAGGGCAGGACTTGCGATCGTTGCCTGCCAGCCTCAGGAATGCCTCTACGCCTTCGCGGTTTGCTGCGGATTCACCCGCGCCAAGGGAGCAGCAGCAGAATGTGTCAAAATTTTGTTGACAACCGCGCACGACGGCAATACCCTCCCTATGCAGAGTGGTCGGCTGCTCACCTATCTTTTCTCATCTCCAGCCATCTTTTCAGGGTCTGCTGTCATGCACCAGCGTCGCTTGGGCCGAGCGGGCTTCACGCTCGTCGAACTGTTGGTCGTCATCGCCATCATCGGGGTCATGGTCGGGTTGTTGCTCCCGGCAGTGCAGGCGGCTCGCGAGGCGGCACGGCGGATGTCCTGCAGCAACAACCTCAAACAACTCGCACTGGGGTCCCATAATTTCCACGACACCTACAATAAGTTTCCCTATGGGATGTTACGGCGGGACGATACCGGTTGGGGGCATCCTGAATTCGATCATCAAACAAATCGCAGTCGTCGTTATGCACTGATGCATCAGTTGATGCCGTACTGCGAACAGGGGGCATTCTGGGAGGCGTGGAATCAGCTTGACTTCCCTGCGAATCAGCGTTCTAACCCGCTATACGGCGGTGATGGAACCACGATGACGCCAACCAATGGAACGGCGGCGGTCGGTCAAACCCTAAGCCCCGTCATTCGTTGCCCCTCAAACCCTGGGAGCGAATGGAACGTCAGCCACGACGCCGCTGGCAATGGCGTCTATGCACGCGGCGACTATTATGCCTGCGCCGGCCAACGGGGCTACCCCGGTTTTAACGACACTCGCCCGAGCTTGTGGAATCCCTTTGGGCCAGGTACTGACCACCCACGGCCTGCCGGGGGCAAAGGTACGGCTGCGTTGGGCCGCGCCAACGGAATGTTCAACCGCAATGTCCAATATGGGATGCGTGATGCGATTGACGGCACCAGCAACACGATCCTGCTTGGGGAACGGCGTTTCTACGATCCATTGTTCGATCAGTGTGGACCGCAAAGTAGCCCAGCGACGAATACCATGATCGGAAATTGGGGCTGGGTCTGGTTCGGTGCCGAAGGCAATGTCTTTTTAGGCACCAGCGCGCCGATCAACTACACGATTCGCAGTTGTGCCGATTTCGCTGATCCGCTGCGTTACGAAGACCGCATCAACTCGTTTGGAAGCATGCACCCCGGCGGCGCCATGTTTGCGCTGACCGATGGTTCGATTCGGTTTCTCAGTGAGTCGATCTCGCCGATCACCTTCAACGCCCTAGGAACACGCAGCGGTGGTGAAACGGTGGAAATGCCACAATAATTTCTTCACACGTTTACTACTTGAACTGTTTGTTAGAGCCTGTCCGGATCGTTCTGTGAGGAATCTGCAAGATGGCGGTGAGTGATTTCTGGAGCACGACGGCGTGCCTGTGTCTGCTTTCGCTCGTAATGGGCTGCAGCGAACCGTCGTCGACGGCAACTGTCAGCGGCGTCGTCACATTGGATGGCAAACCGCTGGAGTTCATTCATGTCGAGTTCTGGCCTCAGAACGGCCAGCGGTCGTTTGGTAAAACCGACAGCGAGGGACGATTTGAACTGGTCACGGACGATCACAGTGCAAAGGGCGCTGTGCCGGGAACCCATAAAGTGGCGCTCCGCGATACTTGGCCGACGAGCGATGACTACATCGGCGAAGGGGGTGACTGGGTGGATATGTCTAACGGCCGCAAAAGCCGGATCCATTCGAAGTACTATGATGCGATTCAAAGCCCGCTAGAGGTAACGGTGGATCCGGAGCAGGATAACTTTTTTGAGTTCACTCCAGAGCCACGAAAATAGACATCGCCGCGACCGCCTCAAGCTTGAGGCACTTCCGCTGATTGACGGGTGGCCCATCGCGGAGCGGGTATCGCTGTCGCTTTGGGTGGCACGCCCAGAGCCTCAGCGATGGGCGTGGCCTCCTGAAACCGATACCGAACCGATGCGACCTTCTATGGTTTCCCTGCAGTTATCCCCGACACGCCCTTCGTTCCTCAGGGACGTGCCACCCAGCAGGGACGTGCCACCCAGCAGGGACGTGCCACCCAGAGGATCAGCGTCTGCGCCCCAAGTGATGCACGACGAAGTCCGCGGAAGAACCGAGTTTTGAAGGCTGTTAGAGCGATGGTCAGCGAACAAGCAACTCCACCGCGTCTGGTGTCGCTGGACCAGTTCCGAGGGTACACCGTTGGCGGCATGCTGCTGGTGAACTTTCTGGGGAGCTTTGCAGCCTGTCCGCGGGTGCTGAAACACACGCACGACTATCTGAGTTACGCCGACACGATCATGCCGCAATTTCTGTTTGCGGTCGGATTCGCGATGCGGCTGAGTCTCGGTCGTCGGTTGCAGGCCGAGGGCGGCGGCGCGGTGTTTCGGCGGGTGGCCAAGCGGCTGCTCGGTTTGGTCCTGGTGGCACTGGTCGTGTACACCGTGGGCCGACGAGCAGAGACCTGGGAAGCGCTCGTGCAGCTCGGAGTGTGGGGAGCGATCGAAGAGCCGCTGAAACGCCACTGGTTCCAGACGCTGATGCACATTGCGGTGACCTCGCTATGGGTATTGCCAGTGATTCACTGCAGCGCCGCAGTGCGGCTGCTATGGATGTTTGGCTCCGCGGCTCTCCACGTGGCCCTTTCCTATTGGTTCAACTTCGTCTGGGTCAACACGCCGCCCAACGGGATCGATGGTGGACCGCTCGGTTTTCTGACCTGGACGATTCCAACCATCGTGGGAACGCTCGCCTGTGATCTGTTGGTGAGTCCACCAGGAGCGCTGCAATCACGCTCGCCGCTGTTAGGACGAGCGGCACTGGCGGCGGTCTGCCTGATGAGCCTTGGCTACGCCTTTTCCTGCGGTACCCGCTTCTATGATGTGCCGGCGAGCTATCAAGCTTCGCTTCAGCAGGAGAAGCTCGCGGCCCATCCCGTCGTCCCCAGCCGCGAACAGATGCAGCGCAAGCAAGCTGAGGCAAACGTCACGGCGTGGTTAGCCGAACCGCCATTCGTAGCACCGCCCAATTCCACGCAGCGTAAGTGGAACTACTGGATGATGAGTCAGCGTTCCGGATCGCTGTCCTATCTGACGTTTTCCGCAGGATTCGCGTTGTTCGTGTACCTGCTGTTTGTTGTTGCCTGCGACGTGTGGGGATGGCAACTGGCGTTCTTCAAAACCTTTGGTACCAATGCGTTGTTGGCGTACGTGGTGCATGATCAGGTGGGCGACGCGGTCAAACCTTTCATCCCTGCTGATGCTCCCGCCTGGTATGTGATGGCTGGTTTGCTGGTGTTCTTCTGGATCACCTGGCTGTTTGTCCGCTCATTCGAGAAACGCGGGATGTTTCTCCGCGTTTAGCCCGGGCGCGGCGTTTGCAATGGGTGTTGCCGCTGGCGATCGTCCCGGATGTCTTGGGTGTTGCCAACGTTCATCCCATTGCCCCTGCAACCCGAGAGCTTTTCGGCATGACGACGCGTTCTTGGATGGTGCTGGCGGCTGCGGGGCTGCTTGGCGGGTTGGCCTACTACGCCTGGGTCAATCGCCAGACCACGGAACTGCCCGAAGGGTTTGCCGGTAGCAACGGCCGCATTGAGGCGACGGAGATCGATGTCGCTACCTTTGCGGCCGGGCGGCTGGAATCGGTCGCAGTCCGGGAGGGCGATTTTGTCGAGGTCGGCGATGTGCTGGCGCAGATGGATACCGACGTGCTGCAAGCCCAACTGCAGGAGGCGCAGGCGGAACTGCGGCGCGCACAAACCCTCGTGCAAACGGCGCAAAGCAACGTCCGCCAGCGTGAAAGCGAAAAGGCGGCTGCCGAAGCGGTGGTGCGGCAGCGCGAAGTGGAACTGACGCTCACCGAGAAGAATCTCCAGCGGGCCGAACGGCTGGCTCAATCCAACGCCACCTCGCTCGAAGAACTCGACCAAACCCGGGCAGCGCATTTCAGCAGCCAGGCCGCGCTGAAATCAGCCGAGGCGAGCGTTGCCGGCGCCGACGCCGCCATCAGCACCGCTCAGTCCGAAGTGATCCAGGCCCAGGCGGCGGTCGAAGCCGCGGAGGCGCGGATCCAGCGGATCAAAGCGGAGATCGACGATGCGACTCTCGTGGCCACGCGAAGCGGACGGGTGCAGTACCGAATCGCTGAACCCGGCGAGGTGCTCGGGGCCGGCGGACGCGTGGTCAATCTGGTCGATCTGAGCGATGTCTACATGACCTTTTTCCTGCCGACCGCCGATGCCGGACGGCTCACCATTGGAGCCGAAGCGCGGCTGATCCTCGATGCCGCTCCGCAGTACGTGATTCCCGCCCACATCACGTTTGTTGCTGATGTGGCCCAGTTCACGCCTAAGACGGTCGAGACCACCGAAGAGCGCCAGAAGCTGATGTTTCAAGTCCGCGCGCAGATCGAGCCAGAAATCTTGAAACAGTACATCCGCATGGTGAAGACCGGCTTGCCGGGCATGGCCTATGTGCGGATCAACAGCGATCTCGCCTGGCCGCCCGAGTTAGAGGTGCGATTGCCCGAATGAGCGCTGGTGCCCCCGATACCGATGATGCCGCTGAGTCGGTCGTACAGATGCGCGGTATCAGCCTGCAGTACGGCAAGCGGAAGGCGTTGGATGACGTGACGCTAGCGCTACCCGCCGAGCAGATGGTCGGTCTAATCGGTCCTGACGGGGTTGGAAAATCGAGTCTGCTCGCACTGATTTCTGGGGTCCGCCGGCTACAAGCGGGCCGGATGAGCGTCTTAGGCATCGACATCGCCGACGTTCACCAGCGACGGGAGGTCGTCCCGCAGATTGCCTACATGCCGCAAGGGCTCGGCAAAAACCTTTATCCCACGCTGTCGGTGTTCGAGAACGTTGACTTCTTCGGCCGGCTGTTTGGGCACAGTCATAGCGAACGGGCGCGGCGGATTGCCGAACTGCTGCACAGCACCGGGCTGTCGCCATTTGCCGATCGGCCAGCCGGTAAGCTGTCCGGCGGAATGAAGCAAAAGCTGGGGCTCTGCTGTGCGCTGATCCACGATCCGCAATTGCTGATTCTGGACGAGCCGACGACCGGAGTCGACCCGCTGTCGCGCCGTCAGTTTTGGGAATTGGTCGAGCGGATCAAGCACACGCAGCCGGACATGAGCGTCTTGGTCGCCACGGCTTATATGGATGAAGCGGCCCGCTTCGACACGTTGGTCGCGATGGACGACGGTCGGGTGCTCGCCACCGGCACACCGCAGGAGTTGCTGACTCGCACCGAGTCGCGTTCGCTCGAAGCGGCCTTCATCAAACTGTTGCCCGAAGGGAAGCGCAAAGCCCATCAGGAAGTCGAGATCCCGCCGCATCCAAGCGGTCAGCGTGAAGTGGCGATCGAGGCTCAAGGGCTGACCAAACGGTTTGGCAACTTCACCGCGGTCGATCGCGTCTCGTTTCGGATCGAACGCGGTGAGATCTTCGGCTTCCTCGGCTCCAACGGTTGTGGCAAAACCACGACGATGAAGATCCTCACCGGGCTGCTGCCGGCCAGCGAAGGCGATGCCTGGCTGCTGGGCCAACAGGTGGAAGCTCAGGATCTGGAAGTGCGGCGGCGCGTCGGCTACATGACCCAAGCGTTCTCGCTCTATTCGGAATTGACCGTTCGTCAGAACCTGGTGCTGCACGCCCGGCTGTTTCAGGTCCCGGCGACGGAGATTTCCTCCCGAGTCACTCGTTCAGCCCAGCGGTTCGGCCTACAGGACGTTCTGGACAGCCTGCCAGATTCACTGCCGCTGGGGCAACGCCAACGGCTGTCACTAGCGGTAGCGCTGATTCACGGGCCTGAGTTGCTGATTCTCGATGAGCCGACTTCCGGCGTCGATCCGGTCGCTCGCGATGGCTTTTGGCAATTGCTGGTTGAGCTGTCACGCCGCGACCAGGTGACGATTTTTGTTTCGACCCACTTCATGAATGAAGCCCAGCGCTGCGACCGGATTTCGCTGATGCACGCCGGCAAGGTGTTGGTCAGCGACACGCCTGCGGCGCTGGTCCAACGGCGCGGCGTCGCTTCGCTCGAAGAAGCCTTCATCAGCTATTTGGAGGAAGCGGCCGAGCAGGCGGAAGTGCCAACCGCGGATCCGGGGCAACTCGATCTGCAGCTCGCGGCACCTGCGATGCCCCGCCCGGAGCCTGCCCCCGCGGATCGCGGCTTCAGCCTGCGGCGACTGCTGAGTTACAGCCGGCGTGAGTCGTTGGAACTGAGTCGTGATCCGGTGCGGGCGACGATGGCGGTGCTGGGCAGCGTGATCCTGCTGTTCATTATGGGCTACGGCATCAGCATGGATGTGGAAGAGCTCACCTTTGCCGTATTGGACCGCGATCAATCGAGTATGAGCCGCGATTACATCTATAACTTGGCTGGCTCACGTTACTTCACCCAGCGGCCTGCCATCGCTGATTACGAGGAACTCGACCAGCGGATGCAAGCTGGCGAAATCGGCTTGGCGATTGAGATCCCACCGAGCTTTGGCCGCCGGGTTCAGCGGCAGGAGCACGTCGAAATCGGGGTCTGGATCGATGGGGCGATGCCCCAACGCGCCGAGACAATCCGCGGCTATGTGCAAGGGATGCATGCCCAGTGGCTAACGGCCAAAACAGCGGATCTCATCGGATCGAATGCGGCAGCTCCCTTTGCCAACGTGGAAACACGTTTTCGTTATAACCCCGACATCAAAAGCCTCGTTGCGATGGTGCCGGCGGTGATTCCGCTGCTGTTGATGCTGATCCCGGCAATGCTAGCATCGCTGTCGGTGGTCCGCGAAAAGGAACTGGGATCGATCATCAATTTCTATGCCACGCCGGTGACGCGGCTCGAATTTCTTATCGGCAAGCAGTTGCCTTATATTGCTTTGGCGATGCTTAACTATGTGCTGCTGACTTTGTTGGCGGTTACCGTCTTCGGAGTGCCGTTTACGGGCAGTTTATGGGCTCAAGCGACCGGCGCGGTGGTGTATGTGATTTGTGCCACCGCGATCGGGCTGCTGATCTCGACGTTCATGCGCAGCCAGATTGCCGCGATCTTCGGGACCGCGGTGCTGACGGTGCTGCCAGCCACCTTGTTCTCAGGCATGATCGACCCGGTTTCGTCGCTGGAAGGCTTCGGTGCAATCTTTGGCCAGCTCTATCCCACCACCCACTTCTTAACGATCTCGCGTGGCACCTTTTCTAAAGCCTTGGGGTTTGGCGATTTGCCCAATGCGTTTGTGCCGCTGTTGATCGCCGCGCCGGTGCTGATCGCGCTGAGCGTGGTGCTACTGAAGAAACAGGAGAAGTGACCGATGCGGCTGGGCAACGTCTGGAATCTCGGTGTGAAGGAAATTTGGGGACTGCTGCGCGACCCGATCATGCTGGTCTTGATCGTGTATGCCTTTACGGTCGGAGTTTACTCCGGCGGATCCGCTGTGCCCGAGACGCTGAACAAGGCCCCGATCGCGATTGTGGACGAGGACCGCTCGCCGCTGTCGGCGCGAATCATCAGCGCGTTTTATCCACCGTTCTTTTTGCCGCCGGAGATCATCACGCAGGATCAGATGGACGCGCGGATGGACGCTGGCCTCGATACGTTTGCACTGAACATTCCGCCTGAGTTTCAGCGCGATGTGCTGGCCGGAAAAAACCCGGCCATCCAGTTGAACGTCGACGCTACGCGTGTCAGCCAAGCGTTCACGGGTAGCGGCTATGTGCAGACGATTGTCACCGGTGAAGTCCGCGCATTTGCCGAACGTTATCGCAGCAACCTCACGCTACCGGTGGAAATCGCTGGTCGAGTCCGCTTCAATCCCGAACTGAGTAAGTCGTATTTCGCTGCCGTGATGCAGTTGATCAATCAGGTGACCATGCTGTCGATCATCCTGACCGGCGCGGCGCTGATTCGCGAACGCGAGCGGGGAACGATTGAACATCTGCTGGTGATGCCGGTCACGCCGCTGGAAGTGATGACGAGTAAAGTGGCGGCGATGGGGTTGGTGGTGCTGCTGGCCACCGGGTTTTCCTTGGTTGCGGTGGTCGCAGGGCTGATGGCGGTGCCGATTCAGGGCTCCAAGTGGCTGTTTTTAGGCGGCACGGCGCTGCACCTGTTCGCCACCACGTCGATGGGGATTTTTCTGGGGATGTTCGCCCGCTCAATGCCCCAGTTCGGCCTGCTGTTGATGTTGATCCTGCTGCCGCTGCAAATGCTCTCCGGCGGTTCGACGCCGCGCGAAAGCATGCCGGAATGGGTGCAACTGGTGATGCTCAGCGCGCCGACCACGCATTTTGTGATGCTTGCCCAAGGGATTCTGTACCGCGGCGCCGGACTGGCGATCGTTTGGCCGCAGTTTTTCTCGCTGGTCGTCATCGGTGCGCTGTTTTTCGGGATCACCCTGTCGCGCTTCCGCAAAACACTGGGATCGATGGGGTAAGGGATCGTTCGGCTAGGCGAGTCTGTTGGTTAATTCCGTCGTGGGACGGCGGCCTACGGTTCGCGAGAACCGGACGCTAACGCGTACCGGCTGATTGAATTTTGCCCGGTGTTAGCTTTTGGGTTCTTCAAACCGCTCCTTTCGCGGTCAACGGCGGCAGGACGGTGGGAACCAGCGGTGCGGGATGCTCTTTAGCGTTTTCGTTATCCGGCAGATCATCGGCGAAGACTTTGAGCGCCAGATCGCCAAAGTTGATCTTGCCCCATTCCTGCAGCAACTTCATCAGCTCGCGGCGGTCCTCGGGGGTCGGGTGAAAGGCTCGGCCGTACAGCCACGTGGCTTGGGTCGCGCCGGGGGCGTACAGGCCGACGCGGAGGATTCCCGGCGCGGCGTACTCCCGGGTCGAGCCCCAGTAGAACTGTCGCCACTGCCCCAGTCGCGGCTCGTAGGCTTTGACCAACCAGCGGGAACGGAGCAAGAACGGCCGCCTCAGGAACTCCTCGACCGACAACGGCTCGGCGACCAAATCGCGAACCGAATCGATCACGACCTCTCGTTTGCGGCACTCATCGGGTTTCCAAAACCGCACATGCGTGGATACCGGATAGCTGATTTCGACTTCCATGCCACGGTCGAAGCAAGCGATCATGGCTGATGCCCTTTCGTGGTTGAGGATGGTTTGCCAGGCGGAGCGGCACCCTACAATTTCCAGCTCCGTCATCATTATCCGTCCCACCGCTGACACGTTTGGTCAGCCCTGCAGAACTTTTTTTGATTCATCCGCTGATCGAGTGATCGCGTGTTATGGAGCGGGTCTCGCGATGGCTCTGGGTGGCACGCTCAGAGCTCCAGCGATAGGCGTGGGCAGCGGAAACAGATACCGGGCCGACGGATCATAGAACGGCTATCCAGCAGGCCTACACGCCACGCCCTTCGTTCCTCAGGGACGTGCCACCCAGCAGGGACGTGTCACCCAGCAGGGGGCGTGCCCTGCGAATCAGCGTCCATGTCCTAAGTGATGTATTTTGGACTGAACCTTTAATTGACTACTCACAAGAATCAAGCCAGTGGGCCTTGATCCATGGCAGCCCCGCCGTTTGTTGTCTCTGTTGCGTTCGGTTCACGATGATGCGTCCTCGCAGAGATCTCTTGGCAATACCGTATGCCAGACGCAGTTGGAGTGCCACTGCGAAGGTGTCAATCCAACCGGTGCCCGATGGAAGGTGTAGGGCCGCACGCTGGCGCGATAGCGTTAAAAGTGAAGGGTATGGCCCTGGGAAGCTCCGACCGGCGGAGCGGTCGGCGACGAAGGTGGTCGATCGCTCCGCGATCGAACGGTGGGCCGGCCGGCCGGGGCAGGGCCGCATGCTGGCGCGTTAGCGTTCGCAATTGAGCGAACCGGCACCGAGAGCTCCGACCGGCGGAGCGGTCGGCGACGAAGGTGGTCGATCGCTCCGCGATCGAACGGTGGACCGGACGGAAGAGGCAGGGCCGCATGCTGGCGCGTTGGCGTTCGCAATTGAGCG
>Ga0182739_1001298_pt1 | contig 26904 bp, 18 predicted proteins | sample eDN5th30CBELigBY_FD_128873 | JGI IMG/M metagenome (GOLD analysis project Ga0182739, IMG submission 128873) | Enriched backyard soil microbial communities from Emeryville, California, USA - eDNA 5th pass 30_C BE-Lig BY (version 2) (version 2) | ecosystem: Environmental > Terrestrial > Soil >... | reverse complement strand
GGATGTCGGAGGCCTGGTCCTGGATCGCCTGCGAGATGAGCAGGTTCACGAACCTGACGATGGGCGCGTCGTCCTCGGGATCGCCGGACCCGCCGCCGTAGGGCGCCAGGTCGGTGCCCGATGGCTCCGTCTCCTCCTCGAAGACCTGCGTCAGGCTGGTCATCTCGTCGTCGGCCCGGTGATACCGGTCGATCGCCGCGGCGAGATCGGACTTCTCGGCGACGACGACCGAGATGCGCAACCCGGTGGTGGCGCGGACGTCGTCGAGGGCGAAGACGTTGTTCGGGTCGACCATCGCCAGGGTCAGCTGATCGCCCAGCATGTAGACCGGGAGCACCCCGTGGCGACGGCACATCGCCGCCGGCACGAGGGCGACGGCGTTGACGTCGACCGGGTATTCCAGCAGCTCGATGAAGGGCAGCTTGGCCACCACGGCCCGGGCCTGGGCCACCTGACCGGGGCTGACCTTGTCGTTCTCGATGAGCTCGTTGATCCACTGCTCATCACGGGCGGGGTCACCGGTCATCCGATCGAGGGCTTCGATGGGCACGGCGCCGCGCAGAATGAGGATCTCGGCGAGCGACGTCACGCGAACTCCTCCTTATCGACTAGGCACGGTAGCCGCGCAAGGCGGCACGACGACGACGGCGCAATGCCGCAGTGCCCCCCAGCACTCCTTCACGCTAACCCGCGGGTTAACGGGCAAGTAGTCCCGTAATAGGGGGTATACGGTCGGCGACTCCCCCGCTCGGGGGTCAGCGCCCGCGCCAGCGCAGAGAACGCAGGGCGATCCAGGTCGCCACGACGGCCCCCGCCGCGAGCACGGCGGCGGCGAGCACGAACGGGCTGAGCGCCTGCTCGGACACCAGCGGAAGGCCCCAGAACAGCGCCGACAGCGGGAACACCAGATAGACCAGGGCGAAAGCGCCCAGGGCGCTCCACAGCGGATGCCGGCCCGCGCTGATGCCGGAGAGCAGCATCCAGAGCACCACGCCCGCGATCACGAACGCGAGGATCGCGTAGTACGGACCCACCTCGGAGCGGATCGGATCGCGGTCGAGCAGCACGGCGAGCAGCCCGTCGACGGCGAAGACGACGGCGGCCCAGAAGACCGTGACGAAGAGGGCGACCAGCCGCTCAGGCCGTGGTGCCCGCTTGCTCATACCGGGCCTTGGTCTCGGCGTGCTCCTGCTCCCACTCGTCGACCAGTTCGACGTTGCGGGCCTTCACCCGGCGGCCGCGCGCGGCGATCGCCAGGCCCACCCAGATCGAGACCTCGCGGGCGACGAGCGCGGCGATGATGACGAACGGGTTGAGCGCGAGGGCACCGAATGTCCCCGGCGCATCGCCGGTGGCCGCAGCCCCGATGTTGCCGATGAGCAGCAGGATGCCGATCGAACCGAAATACACGGCAAGCCCCACGACGAGGCTGCCGAACACGTGCGCGGCCCAGCCGGCCCGGTTCACGACGAGAACCAGCAGCACGAACGCGACCAGGAACACCAGCACCGGCACCCAGAAGACGGCGTTCTGCAGGAACAACGAGAAGGTGGTCATCGGCTCGGCGTCGCCCTTGAGCACGAACGCGACGATGGATGCGATGGCGAAGATCGCCGCGAACACCACAGCACCCAGCACCGCGAGGAGCGAACCCACGCCGCGGTTGCCGCGCAGGCGCGGCGGGACCGGAGCCTGGACGTAGACGACCTCGCGGCCGGCGAACTCGCCCTCGGCGGTCGAGCCTGTCGAGACCGGCGCGACCTCGCCCGTCGCGGTGGCGGGGGTGTCCGTTTCGGCGGGAGCCGCATCCGGCTTCTTCTGCGTCTTGGGGGCGCGGGCCGGCTTCTCGCGCTTCTCGGATTTCTCCACGGCGGGTTCCTCGACGGGCGGCTCCTCCACCGGCGCATCGGCGGGGGTCGGATCGGTCGGCTCGACCACGTCATCCGGGTTGAAGATCGGCTTGGGCTTCTTGTCGCCGTCGGCGGTGTCGCTCATGGGGATGGCTCCTTCGCGGTCGGAACCAGCCTACTCAGGTGCGTCGCCGGGGGCGACGAGAAGGTGCTGGGAGGCCGCCGCGACCTGCCGCTCGACCTCGTCGAGCACGTACAGCCGCAGCACGTTGTCGATGCGGGCTCGAGCGGCGTCGAACCATCGCGCGTAGGCGCGCACGACATCGCGCTGGTACGCGGCGCTGCCGGATGCCGCGGGCGGTTCCGCGCGCGGGCCGCCGAAGGTCTCGAGGTGCTCGAGCAGGACCCCTCCGAACCCGAGCGCGAGGCGATGCACGGCGCCATGGGGGCCGGCCAGCTCGACGATCCGGGCGACGGCCCGGCAGTCCGCACACAGCCGCCCCTGAGCGACGGCGGGCTCCCTCGACCACCCGCCCGTCGGCAGCCATACCGTCCAGGCGGCGAGCGCCCCCTCGAGCGCGTCGGTGAGCACCTCGGCCTCGTCGAAGTCCATGACGGCGCCGGGCTCCAGCCGGTCCAGGGCCTGCATCGCGCGTTCCATCAGCAACTCGACGACGTCCCGTGCGACCAGGGCGTGCGATGAGCAGAAGCGCTCGAGGGCGAGTGTCGCCGCGCGCCACAGCCGCTCGGCCTCCGCCTCCTCCGCATCGCGGGCCTCGTCGAGCTCCAGGCGGTATTCGGCCGCCGCCCACAGCAGGTGCTCATCGTCCGGGATGCCGCCGTCGTCCTCATCGGCCGCCACCCGCGCGAGCCAGCGTTCGCCGGCGTCCTGCAGCGCGTCCTCGACGCTCTGCCGGGCGTGATGCTCCACCATCTCGGTGACGCGACCGATCAGCGGATGCACGAGCGGGTGCGGCCAGCCCGCGAAGTCCAGAAGCGCCCTCAGCAGCGGCGACCCGGCACAGGCGGCGCAGGGCTGCCGGTGCGGCATGCGCAGCGGCTCGCGCGCCCGCACCAGGGCACGGGTCAGCCAGTCGGTGGCGATCTCGGTCACGGCCGCAGTGATCTGATCCGGGAGCATGCCCCCGCGACCAATCCCGGCGGCGACGGATCCGGGATTGGTGAATCCGGCGACACCAGCACAACCCCGAGACAAGGAGCAAACTCGTGACCCTCCTCCCACCCGCGACCGGGACGGCGCATGCGTCGCCCCGATCCGGGGCCGACGACCTCGTCGCCTCACTGACGGACATCGTCCGCAGCGCACGCGACGCCGGCACGCACGGCCCCGCGGTGGTGGCCAGTTTCGACCACGTCGAGACCGCCATCATCGAACTGCAGCACGCGCTGGCCGAACTCCAGCTGCTCGTCGTCCTCGATCGGGCGACCCCCGCACCCGACCCGACCGCCGCCGCGCGTGCCGTCTGGGACTCCTTCCCCGCGGGGCGAGTCGGCGATCCGGCCGCCCTGGTGAAGGCCTCGCCGACCCTGTCGGCGATGACCCAGGCGGCCGTCACTGTACGCTCAGCCGACATCTTCACCCCCGAGCAGTTCGAACTCGCCCGGGTGATCGGCGCCGAGATCTCCGGTCACCCGCAGTACGCGCAGGCGCTCGCCGGTAAGCACCCCACCTTCCGGGTCACCCCGAAGGCCGTCGCCGGCATGCAGCGCGTGCTCGCCTGGCTCGATGCCCGCGGCATCCTCACCGGGAGTTCGGTGGAGTTCAGCTTCTCGCACCAGGACAAGCCCGGCACCACCTGGAACACGCTAACCGGCAAGCCCGGCTCGGCACCCGAGAAGGCCCGGATCTTCCGGGTCGTGGCCGGCACCCTGCGCGAGGACTACCGCGCCTTCCTCGGTGGCCACTGGCTCACCGCCTACGCGGCCTGGATCGCCGCCGACCAGTTCGAGCGCCTCGGGACCCCGCACGAGGTCTACACCAACGTGGCCTACGACCTGCCGGCCGATCTCGGCGGCGGACACAGCGACATCGACGTGCTGGTGCGGGCCGGCGACCTCCTCCTCTGCATCGAGGCCAAGAGCGGTCCGGTACTGGTCACCCGCAACGGCCCGAGCGCCGCCCGCAAGACCGCGCAGTCGGCGGCCCGGCTCGAGAAGGTGTTCGCCCGGATGGACCTCGACGTGCAGCGCTCGTACCAGCTGCTCTACATCGAGCGCTCCGACGAGACCCGCGACCAGATCGCGCGGGCCCTGAGCGAGTCGGGCGAGACGCCCGTCGGGCTGATGACCCCCGACAGCATCCGGGTCGCCATCCAGGAGCTGGCGCACCGCGCCTGAGGGCGGGCGGGGCTAGGCGGCCGAGACCTCGCGTTCATCGCCCAGGTAGTTCGACAACGACGACCAGAGGATCGGCGACGCCGCGACGTCGCCCCCCGCCTCCCACTCCGCCAGCCGGCCGCGCTGCCACGCGGCGAGCTCGACCAGCGGGTCGGTGGCGGAGTGGGCGTCGTCGACGGCGATCGTCAGATCGACGAGCGGGTTCGCCGTGGTCTTGGCGAACAGGTGGAACGCGTAGTCGGTCGGCAGGGTCCACTTCGTCGCCGAGACGAATCCGGCTCCGGCGTTGATCAGGGCGAGCGCGAGACCGAACGGCTCGGGGTTGCGCAGATCGGAGCCCGAGTTGCAGGCGATCAGGGCGACCCGCGTCGGCATCGGCCAGATCTCGGCACCGGCGGTGGGGGTGTCGTCGCCCCCCGGCCACTCGATGCGACCCGACTTGCCGAAGCTGCGCACCACCTCGGGCAGGCGCAGGCTCGAGTTCGCCGTCCCCTCGAACAGGTCGAGCGCCGACAGCGGCCGGTTCGACTTCACGCCGCGGGTGATGGTCTCGGCCGCGCCGTACATCGTCGGCGCATCGGAGAGCATCATCGAGGTGGCGCTGGGGTTCTCGGTCGAGCTGACCACGTGCCCCACGAACATGAGACGGCCGGGGTGGCTGCGCGCCGAGGTCAGCGCCTTGTGCAGGTCGGCGCGCGTGAACTCCCCGCCGGCGACGGAGGCGGTCACCCCCTTGTCCGCGATCCGCTCGGCGAGCGAGGCGAGGGCCTCATCCGAGAGCACCGGACCGTAGACGCGGGTGTCCGGGTCGACGATGTAGAGCGCCCGCGAAGCGGGGCCGGCCCAGGGCTCCGGGGTCTTGGATCGGCCCACATGGATCCCCGCGGGGACGTCGTAGGCGATGTCGGCGAGCTCGATGAGACGTCGGGTCCGCGTCGTGCCGTCGGCGCCCGTGACCTCGACCGGCAGCAGCTCCCACGGGATCTGAGCCGCGAGCGCCGAGGGCATCAGCCTCAGCAGGATCGGCTGCTCACCGTTGTCGACAAACCCCCGGGCGATCTCGGATGCCAGGTCGCCCGGCAGGAACGCCGCGGCCAGGTCGCGGGTCAGCTTGCGCTCCGCCGCCAGGTCGACGAGGGCGCCACGGGTGAGCACCCGCTCGACGACCTGCTCGTCGCGCTCGCCGGGCCGGGCCGTGGGCAGCGCGTCGGACACCCGCGCCAGCAGCGGGTCGAGGACCTCGCGCTCGACGGTGAACGCCTGGCGCGCCGACACCTCGGGGGCGATCCAGTGCCAGAAGTAGTAGCTACGGTCGCGGTCGACCCCGGCGACGAACAGCGTCCGCCTGCTCATGCGCGTCCCTCCGCGACGAACCCGCTCACCGTGACGGTGTTGCGGATCTTGGTGGTGAAGCGGTGCTCGGCCTTGCCGATGTGCTCCTCGAGCGCGATACCGCCCTCGGGCGTCCGGATCAACGGCGCGGGTTCGAGCCGCATCCCGTCGACACCGAGGATGCGCGCGATGGTGCGCGAGCCCGCCGCGGTGAGCGCACCGATGTGCGCGGATTCATCCGGCTCGAGCAGGGTCTCGTGCACGATCACCGACGGCAACGAGGTCTCGCCGGGCTTCGCCGGAGCGTAGACGCCGGTGGCGCGGGCGTCCAGGATGAGATCGCCGAGCAGGTGCGCGTCGCCGAGCGCGTGCGCGGCCTCGAACGCCGAATCCAGGGCGTGCCGCGCGATGTTCTCGTTCCACATCGCGCGCTGCTGCGAGCTGGCGAGCTCGAAGCGGCCGGCGTCGAGCATGAGGGCCGCCGGGATCAGCTGGTCGATCGCGCGGGCGAGCAGCTCATCCGCCTGAGTCTCGTCGCGCCGCGAGCGCTGGTGGTCCAGGCGCGCCTCGTCCACGTCGATGCGGGCGGCCTCGCGCAAGACGCCCTGCTCGGTGAAGTACTTGCGGGCCAGCTGGAACGCCTTGTGCGCGGAATCGAAGTCGCGCTGGTCGTCGCTGTCGCGGCGGGAGTACACCTCACCGAGATAGCGGTTGCACTCGGCGACCTCGCGGAACTTGCCCTCGTTCTCGTAGGTCGAGCGGGCCTCCGTCAGCAGGGACTCGGCGTGCTCGGTGTCGCCATCCGAGAGATAGAGCACCCCGAGGTTCTTGTTGCATTCGGCCATGCGGGCGGGCAACTCGCGGCTGAAGTGCAGTCGCGCCGCGTCGTAGGCCTCGTGCGCTTCCTTCTTCCGGCCCTGCGCCGCGAACATCTGCCCGAGCCGCAGCTCGCAGTCGGCGACGTCGTTCGGGAAGCCGCTGTCGAGATAGAACGCCTTCGCCAGCTGGTACGAACTCTCGGCCGTGCCGTAGTTGCCCAGCTGCGTGTACGCGTCGCCGAGGTTGCGATCGCTGTCGGCGATGCCCTTCTTGAGGCCGCGCTTGTCGTAGAACTCCTTGGCACTCAGGTACCAGTTCATGGCCTTGACGTAGTCGCCGAGCGCGGCGTGGGTGTCGCCGATCTCGAGCTGGGTGTCGGCGACCTCGTCGAGCTTGCGCGAGTTGGTGAAGAAGGTGAGCGCCCGCTCGTAGAACCCGAGCGCTCCGCGGTAATCCCCGTGCTCCGACCTCAGCTTGGCCAGACCGCGGTTGCAGTCGGCCATGTCGTCGCTGAGGCCGGCGTTGGCGAAGAAGTCCAGAGCGGTCTCGAAGATGGTGCGGGCGTTCGAGTATTCGCCCTCGGCGATGGCGAGATATCCCTGCAGCACCGTGCAGCGCTGGGCCTCCGCCGGCTGATCGTGCTCGCGGAAGTACCGCAATGCGAACTCGAGCAGCTCGTCGGCGCCGGCCAGATCGCGGGTGTTGAGGGCGTTCTGCCCGAGCTTGCGCGCGCAGAGCGCCATCCCCCGGGCGTCCTCGGACTCCTTGTACAGATCACGGGCTTGCTCGTAGGTCCTGCGGGCATCCTGGTGCTCGCCGCGATGGGCGTGGATATCGCCGATGAACAGGGCGCAGTCAGCCACCCGGGGCAGCATCCCGTTGCCGTCGAAGTAGTCGCGCGCCAGGCCGAACGACTCGGCCGCGGTATCGAAGTCGCCGCGCTCGGTCGCCAGCTGACCGAGGTAGATGCGACAGTCGGCCAGCTGCTCGAGATTCTGGTCCTCTTCCTCCATGAAGACGGCGATCGCCAGGTCGATCGACTCCTGGGCGTCGTCGAGGCGGCTCTGCAGCAGCGACAGCTCGCCGATCTTCGCGTCGCAGATCGCGATATCGCGCGTCTTGTTGCGGCTGCGGTAATACCGCTGCGCCTTCCGGTAGTGATCTTCGCCATCGGCGTACTGCGAGTTCTCGACGTAGAGGGCTCCCAGGCGCATGTTGCAGTCGGCGACGTCGTCGAGCAGACCCCGCCGGGAGTAGAACGACCGCGCATCCCGGAGGTACTCCACGGCCTCGTCGAGGTTCTCGGCGCCGCTGAGGACGCCGAGCTCCTTCTTGCAGTCGGCGACCTGATGCGGCAGCTCGTGCTCGACGTAGTGCTTCAGCGCCGAGGCGAAGGCCTCGCGCGCCTTCGCGATCTCGCCCTTCTTGTGGTGCAGCTGGCCGAGCAGCAGTTCGCAGTCGGCCACGCCCTCCTGAAGGTCCAGGTCGGGGTCCGAGAAGGCGAACACCGCCTCGCCCAGCGCGGTCTCCGCTCCCTCGAGATCGCCCAGGGCGAGCAGCACGCCCCCGAGGATCAGGTCGCACTCCGCCACGTCCATCCGCTGCCCGCGCTGCTCGTACTCGGCGCGCGCGCGCTCGACGTACTCCTGCGCCACCGCGAACTCGTCCCGGTCGCGCTCCAGGCGCGCGATCTCCTTGTCGCAGTCGGCGACGAAGGCCGGCAGCTTGTCGGTCTCGTAGTAGGCCCGCGAGTCCGCGAGGCGCTGGGATGCCTTCTCGTAGTCGTCCTGTTCGGCGTAGACCTGGGCCAGCCAGCGGTCGCATTCCGCGACCTCGTACCTCTTGGCGTGCTCGTCGAAGTACTTGCGCGCCTTGCCGAGGTACTTCTCGGCCGAGGACTCGTCATTGCGCCCCATGTGCACGATGCCGATCAACAGCTCGCACTTGGCGATGTCGCCCTCGAGCCGCTTGTGGAAGTAGGTCTTGTGGGCGTTCTTGAGTTCGACCTCGGCCTGGTCGTACTCGTCCCGCGCCAGATGGAGCCGTCCGGCCAGGCGGGTCGCGTCGGTCAGCTCGTGTTCGCGCTCGCGCTCGGCGAAGACGCCGATCGCGTCGTCGAGACGCTTCTCGGCGTCATCGAGCTCGCCGCGCTCGATGTGGATCTCGGCCAGCAGCAGATCGCACAGTGCCGAGTCGACCTCCTGCTGCTGGTCGCCGTAGTACTCGGCCGCGAGCTGGACGAAGTCGACGGCGTCCTTGTACTCACCCCGCCACGCCGCGATCCTGCCGAGACGCCGCCGGCAGTCGGCGATGTTCTCATGCGACTCGATCGACTCGAAGTAGCCGAGCGCCTTCCGGCAGGCGGTCTCGGCATCGTCGTGACGTCCGGCCTCGTAGTGGGCTTCGCTGATCCGCAGCAGGGTGTCGGCGAGACTGTCGCCGAGGCCCGCGTCCTCGTAGTACTGCTTCGCCTCTTCGAACGCGGCCATGCCATCGTCGAGCTTGTCCTGCGCGACGAGCATCTCGCCGAAGTGGCTCAGCACGGTGACCCGTTGGGCCTCGAGATGCTCGTTCTTGTAGAACGACAGCGCCTTCTCGAAGTTGTTGCGGGCGTCGGTGAACTCGCCGTCGGCGGTCGCGATGCGGCCCTGGATGTGCCAGCAGTCGGCGACCTCGCGATCGAGATACCGCGCCTGGTAGTCGCGCACCGCCGCGGTGATCGACCGCGTCGCATCGGCGAGGCGGTCCTCTTCCAGATAGACGACTCCGAGGTACTTGTCGCAGTCGGCCGCGTCCCGCAGCAGCCCGGTGCGCCGGTAGTACTCCTTCGCCTCCTTGAGGGAGGCCCGGGCGGCGCTGTACTCACCCCGGTTCAGGTAGACCCTGCCGAGCGCGCGGTTGCAGTCCGCCGCGTCCTCCGGCATCAGCTTCTGCAGGTAGAAGACCTTTGCGTCTTTGAGCGCCTGCTCCGCGCGCGGGTAGTCCTGCAGCTCGATGAACAGCACGCCCTCGTACTTGGAACAGTCGGCGAGATGACGGCGGCCGACCTCGCCCCGTTCGGTCCAGTACGCGCGGACCTCCGCCAGCAGGGTCGCCGCCGCGGGGTAGTCGCCGCGGTCGGTCTCGACCTCAGCGATGCGGGTGTCGCAGATCTTGACGTTGTCCTCGTCGCCGGCCGCGACGTACGCCTCCCGTGCCGCGGTGTACGACTCGAGAGCCTCCGCGTAGTCGTCCTTGGCGTGATGGATGTCGCCCATCAGGCGGGCGCAGTCGGCGAGCTCTTCCGCGCTGCCCGCCTGCGTGTAGTAGTCGATGGCCCGCTTGACGGCCTGGGTTGCGGGCCCGGTCTCGCCACGGTTGCGATACACGTTGGCGAGCGCCCGGTCGCAGTCGGCGGCACGCGCCGGCACCTCGCGCAGGAAGTAGTCGTGTGCCGCCTCGTACACGTCGATGGCCGCCTGGAACTCGCCGAGTTCGGTGTAGGCATCGCCGAGGCTCTCATTGGCCTCCGCCTCGGACCGGGCGTTGCCGCGCTCCTTCGCCCACCGTTTGATGCCCTCGAACAGGGTCACGGCGTGGCGGTATTCGGCGTTCTTCATCGCCGCGTCGGCGGTCTCGAAGGCGACGCGCATCGGGTCTTGGAAATCGGCCATGATTCAACTCCAGCTGGCGGAGACCGTGATCGAGTGCGGGTCGCGGGTTGATCACGTCTCGTCCTCCACACTGGCAGAGCGGAGCGTTCATCACCAAGCCGGACGCGCACGGCATCCGGGATTGGTCATGCGGATGACCCCGAGGAGGTGAATCAGATGGAGAAGAGCCCCGAGTTCGGACCGAAGAACCCGACCGAGCCGCCCGCCCGTCCCGCCCCGGACATCAACAAGATCGGCGGCGCCGCGATCAAGGCGAGCCAGAACTGACCGCCCGACACGAAGCAGGCCCCCACCATGGCGGTGGGGGCCTTCTTCACTGCGTTCGCTGACTCAGTTGTACGTACCCGGCGTGAAGTCGTCGGAGCTGAAGCTGTCGAAGTCGACGAAGCTCAGGTCCGACTCGCTGAACACGGAGTCGTCGGTGAAGATGCGGTTCGGGTAACGCTCCGCCTTCGCCTCCTCCGTGGCCTCGACCGACACGTTGCGGTACTTCGAGAGACCCGTACCGGCCGGGATCAGCTGGCCGATGATGACGTTCTCCTTCAGGCCGACCAGCGGGTCCGACTTGCCCTCCATGGCGGCCTGCGTGAGCACGCGGGTCGTCTCCTGGAAGGACGCGGCCGACAGCCACGACTCGGTCGCCAGCGAGGCCTTGGTGATACCCATGACCTCCTGTCGGGCCGACGCCGTCTTCTTGCCCTCGGTCAGCGCAGCGCGGTTGATCTCGTTGTACTTCGACCGGTCGACCAGCTCGCCGGGCAGCAGGTCGGTGTCGCCGTGCTCGACGACGGTGACCTTGCGCAGCATCTGCCGGACGATGACCTCGATGTGCTTGTCGTGGATCGGCACACCCTGCGAGCGGTACACACCCTGCACGCCGTCGACCAGGTGCAGCTGCACGGCGCGGACGCCCTGCACGCGCAGCACCTCCTTCGGGTCGAGGTTGCCGACCACGAACTGCTGGCCGAGCTCGACGTGATCGCCGTCCTCGACCAGCAGGGTCGCGCGGCGCAGAACCGGGTAGACCTGCTCCTCGTCGCCGTTGTCGGGCGTGAGCACGATGCGGCGCTGCTTCTCGGTGTCCTCGATGCGGATGCGGCCGGCCGCCTCCGCGATCGGGCTCGCGCCCTTCGGGGTGCGCGCCTCGAACAGCTCGGTGACACGCGGCAGACCCTGCGTGATGTCGTCGGAGCCGACGGTTCCACCGAAGTGGAAGGTACGCATCGTGAGCTGCGTTCCGGGCTCACCGATCGACTGGGCCGCGATGATGCCGACGGCCTCGCCGATGTCGACGAGCTTGCCGGTCGCGAGCGAACGGCCGTAGCACGCCGCGCATACGCCGACCGCGGACTCGCAGGTCAGCACCGAGCGCACCTTCACCGTCTCGACACCCGCCGTGATGAGCCGGTCGATCAGCACGTCGCCGACATCGCTGCCGGCCTCCGCCACGACCTTGCCCTTGGCGTCGGTCGCGTCCTCGGCGAGCGAGCGGGCGTACACCGAGTTCTCGACGTTCTCGTCGCGGATCAGCACGCCGGTCTCGTCCTTCGCCGCGATCCGCAGCTCGAGGCCCTTGGTCGTGCCGCAGTCGTCCTCGCGGATGATGACATCCTGCGAGACGTCGACGAGGCGACGGGTCAGGTAGCCCGAGTCCGCGGTACGCAGAGCCGTGTCGGCCAGACCCTTGCGGGCACCGTGCGTGGCGATGAAGTACTCGGCCACCGACAGGCCCTCGCGGTACGAGGAGATGATCGGACGCGGGATGGTCTCACCCTTCGGGTTGGAGACCAGGCCACGGATACCGGCAATGTTGCGCACCTGCAGCCAGTTGCCTCGAGCACCCGACGACACCATCCGGAAGATGTTGTTGTCCTTCGGGAAGGACTCCTGCATCGACGCGGCGACCTCGTTGGTGGCCTCGGTCCAGATGTCGATGAGCTCACGACGACGGCTCGCGTCGTCGATGAGACCCTTGTCGAACTCGCCCTGGACCTTCGAGGCGCGCTTCTCGTGCTTCCCGATGATCTCGGCCTTGTTCTTCGGCGTCAGGATGTCGGACAGCGCCACCGTCACACCCGAACGCGTGGCCCAGTGGAACCCGGCGTCCTTGATGCGGTCGAGCGCCGCGGCGACCTCGACCTTGGGGTAGCGCTCCGCCAGGTCGTTGACGATCGAACTGATCTTGCCCTTGTCGGCGACGGCCTCGACGTACGGGTAGTCCACCGGCAGCGTCTCGTTGAAGAGCGCGCGCCCGAGGGTCGTGGTGACCAGCGCGGTGCCGCCCTGCTCGTGACCCTCCGGGATCTCGCCCTCGGCGAAGTACACGCCCTCCAGGCGGATGCGGACCTGCGCGTTGAGGTCGAGCGTGCCCTGATCCTTGGCCAGGATCGCCTCGGCCACGGACGAGAACGCCCGCCCCTCACCGGTCGCGCCCTCTTTCAGGGTCGTCAGGTGGTGAAGGCCGATGATCATGTCCTGCGTGGGCAGGGTCACCGGACGGCCGTCCGACGGCTTCAGGATGTTGTTCGAGGCCAGCATCAGGATGCGCGCCTCGGCCTGGGCCTCGACGCTCAGCGGCAGGTGGACGGCCATCTGGTCACCGTCGAAGTCCGCGTTGAACGCGGCGCAGACGAGCGGGTGCAGCTGGATCGCCTTGCCCTCCACGAGCTGAGGCTCGAAGGCCTGGATGCCGAGGCGGTGCAGCGTGGGCGCGCGGTTCAGCAGAACCGGGCGCTCGCGGATGATCTCCTCCAGCACGTCCCAGACCTGCGGCCGCGAACGCTCCACCATGCGCTTGGCGCTCTTGATGTTCTGCGCGTGCGACAGGTCGATGAGGCGCTTGATCACGAACGGCTTGAACAGCTCGAGCGCCATCTGCTTGGGCAGACCGCACTGGTGCAGCTTGAGCTGCGGTCCGACGATGATGACCGAACGGCCCGAGTAGTCGACGCGCTTGCCGAGCAGGTTCTGGCGGAACCGGCCCTGCTTGCCCTTCAGCATGTCGCTCAGCGACTTCAGCGCCCGGTTGCCGGTCCCGGTGACGGGGCGGCCGCGGCGGCCGTTGTCGAACAGGGCGTCCACGGCCTCCTGCAGCATCCGCTTCTCGTTGTTGACGATGATCTCGGGAGCTCCGAGGTCGAGCAGGCGGCGGAGGCGGTTGTTGCGGTTGATGACGCGGCGGTACAGGTCGTTGAGGTCGGAGGTCGCGAAGCGGCCACCGTCGAGCTGGACCATCGGGCGCAACTCCGGCGGGATCACCGGGACGACGTCGAGCACCATCGCGGCCGGCGAGTTGCCGGTCTGCAGGAACGAGTTCACGACGCGGAGGCGCTTGATCGCACGGATCTTCTTCTGACCCTTGCCGTTGGCGATCTGCTCGTGCAGCAGCTCGCTCTCGGCGGCGAGGTCGAAGGCCTCGAGGCGCTTCTGGATGCTCTCGGCACCCATGTACGCCTCGAAGTACAGACCGAAGCGGTCCTGCAGCTCGTGGAACACCGAGTCCTCGGGCTTGAGGTCGCCGACCTTGAGGTTGCGGAAGTCCTCCCACACCCGCTCGAGCTGGGCGATCTGCTCGTCGAAGGACTTGCGGACCTGGCCCATCTCCTTCTCGGCCGCGTCCTTGACCTTGCGCTTCTGGTCGCTCTTGGCGCCCTCTTCCTCCAGCGCGGCCAGGTCGGCCTCGAGGGTGGTCAGGCGCGTGGCGATCTGCGAGTCACGGTTCTGCTCGAGCGTCTTGATCTCGCCGCGCAGCTCGTTCTCGAGGCCGGGCATGTCGGCGTGACGTGCCTCCTCGTCGACCGAGATGACCATGTAGGCGGCGAAGTAGATGACCTTCTCGAGGTCCTTCGGCGCCATGTCGAGCAGGTAGCCGAGCCGCGACGGGACACCCTTGAAGTACCAGATGTGCGTCACCGGGGCGGCGAGCTCGATGTGGCCCATGCGCTCACGGCGGACCGAGGACTTGGTGACCTCGACGCCGCAGCGCTCGCAGACGATGCCCTTGAAGCGCACGCGCTTGTACTTGCCGCACGAGCACTCCCAGTCGCGGCTGGGTCCGAAGATCTGCTCTCCGAAGAGGCCGTCCTTCTCGGGCTTCAGCGTGCGGTAGTTGATGGTCTCGGGCTTCTTGACCTCACCGAACGACCAGGCACGGATGTCTGCCGAGGTCGCGAGGCCGATACGGAGCTGATCGAAACTGGTTGCGTTGATCACGTAGGTATCTCTCTTAGTTCTTCGTCTCTAGTTCCTGTACCGGCCGGCTCAGATGTCGTCGATCGAGGACGACTCGAAGCGGGTCGAGATGTTGATGCCCAGCTCCTCCGCCGCACGGAAGACCTCGTCGTCCGTGTCGCGCAGGCTGATCGCGTTGCCGTCGGCGCCGAGGACCTCGACGTTCAGGCAGAGCGACTGCATCTCTTTGATCAGCACTTTGAAGCTCTCGGGGATGCCCGGCTCCTGGATGTTCTCGCCCTTGACGATGGCCTCGTACACCTTCACGCGACCGAGGATGTCGTCGGACTTGATCGTGAGCAGCTCTTGCAGTGCGTAGGCGGCGCCGTAGGCCTCGAGAGCCCAGACCTCCATCTCGCCGAAGCGCTGACCGCCGAACTGCGCCTTCCCACCCAGCGGCTGCTGCGTGATCATCGAGTACGGGCCGGTACTGCGGGCGTGGATCTTGTCGTCCACGAGGTGGTGCAGCTTCAGGATGTACATGTAGCCGACCGAGATGGGCTCCGGGAACGGCTCGCCGGAACGACCGTCGAACAGGCGGGTCTTGCCCGTCGAGTCGATCAGGCGCTCGCCGTCGCGGTTCGGGGTCGTCGAGTCGAGCAGACCCTCGATCTCCTCCTCCAGCGCTCCGTCGAACACCGGCGTCGCGAGCTTGGTGCCCGGTGCCGCCGAGTGCGCCTCCTGGGGCAGGCGGCCGGCCCACTTGGGCGAGCCCTGCACCTCCCAGCCCTGCTTGGCGACCCACCCGAGGTGGGTCTCGAGCACCTGGCCGAAGTTCATGCGGCCGGGGATTCCGAGCGGGTTGAGCACGACATCCACCGGGGTTCCGTCGGCGAGGAACGGCATGTCCTCGACCGGCAGGATCTTGGCGATGACGCCCTTGTTGCCGTGACGGCCGGCGAGCTTGTCGCCCTCGGTGATCTTGCGCTTCTGGGCGATGAACACCACGACGCGGCGGTTGACGCCCGAGCCGAGCTCATCGTCGCCCTCTTCGGCGTTGAACTCCTTGACGGCGATGACCGTGCCCTCTTCACCGTGCGGGACCTTCAGCGAGGTGTCGCGCACCTCGCGGCTCTTCTCGTTGAAGATGGCGCGCAGCAGGCGCTCCTCAGCGCTCAGCTCGGTCTCGCCCTTCGGCGTGACCTTGCCGACCAGGATGTCGCCGGGGCGGACCTCGGCGCCGATGCGGATGATGCCGCGCTCGTCGAGGTCGGCCAGCAACTCCGGGCTGACGTTGGGCAGGTCGCGGGTGATCTCTTCCTTACCCAGCTTGGTGTCGCGGGCGTCGACCTCGTACTCCTCGATGTGGATCGAGGAGAGGACGTCGTCCTTCACCAGGTTCTGGCTGAGGATGATCGCGTCCTCGAAGTTGTGACCCTCCCACGGCATGAACGCGACGAGGAGGTTCTTGCCGAGCGCGAGCTCGCCGTTCTCGGTCGCCGGGCCGTCGGCCAGCACCTGGCCGACCTCGACGCGGTCGCCGGCCTCGACGATGACGCGGTGGTTGTACGAGGTGCCCTGGTTCGAGCGGTCGAACTTGCGCAGCACGTAGTCCTGCGTGCCGCCCTCATCGAGCTGCACCGTGACCAGGTCGGCGCTCACCTCGGCGACGACACCGGCCTTGTCGGCGGTGATGACGTCGCCGGCATCGATGGCCGCGTAGCCCTCCATGCCGGTCCCGACCAGCGGCGACTCGGACCGCAGCAGCGGAACGGCCTGACGCTGCATGTTCGCACCCATCAGGGCGCGGTTGGCGTCATCGTGCTCGAGGAACGGGATCAGCGAGGTCGCCACCGACACCATCTGGCGCGGCGAGACGTCCATGTAGTCCACCTGGTCGGCGTCGACGAGCTCGACCTCTCCGCCCTTCTTGCGGACGAGGACCTTGGGCTCGGCGAACTTCGAGTCGCTGGTGAGCGGCGCGTTCGCCTGGGCGACGACGAAGTCGTCCTCCTCGCTCGCGGTCAGGTAGTCGATCTTGTCCGACACCTTGCCGTTCGACACCCGGCGGTACGGGGTCTCGATGAAGCCGAACGAGTTGATCCGCGCGAACGACGCGAGCGAGCCGATGAGGCCGATGTTCGGGCCTTCCGGGGTCTCGATCGGGCACATGCGGCCGTAGTGGCTGGGGTGCACGTCGCGCACCTCGACGCCCGCGCGCTCACGCGAGAGGCCGCCGGGGCCGAGCGCCGACAGGCGGCGCTTGTGGGTCAGACCCGCGAGCGGGTTGTTCTGGTCCATGAACTGCGACAGCTGCGAGGTTCCGAAGAACTCCTTGATCGCGGCGACCACGGGGCGCACGTTGATCAGGGTCTGCGGGGTGATCGCCTCGATGTCCTGCGTGGTCATGCGCTCGCGCACGACACGCTCCATGCGCGACAGACCGGTGCGGACCTGGTTCTGGATCAGTTCGCCGACCGCGCGGATGCGGCGGTTGCCGAAGTGGTCGATGTCGTCGACGTCGAGGCGGATCTCGACCTTCTTGCCGTCGCGCACACCCGGCAGGGTGGTCTGCTCGGCGTGCAGGGCGACCAGGTACTTGATCGTGGCGATGATGTCGTCGATCGACAGCACCGAGTCGCGCAGGCCGGCGTCGAGGCCGAGCTTGCGGTTGATCTTGTACCGGCCGACCTTGGCGAGGTCGTAGCGCTTCGGGTTGAAGTAGAAGTTGTCCAGCAGCGCGCGGGCGGCCTCGGCGGCGACCTGCTCGCCCGGACGGAGCTTGCGGTAGATGTCCTTGAGCGCCTCCTCCTTGGTGAGGATGGCGTCCTTCTCGAGGGTCCCGACGATCGACTCGTAGCCGGGGAACGCGGCGAGGATCTCGTCGCTGGTCATACCGAGGGCCTTGAGGAACACGGTGACCGACTGCTTGCGCTTGCGGTCGATGCGCACGCCGACCTGATCGCGCTTGTCGATCTCGAACTCGAGCCAGGCACCGCGCGACGGGATGATGCGCGCCGAGTAGATGTCCTTGTCGGAGGTCTTGTCGTTCTGGCGCTCGAAGTACACACCGGGAGAGCGGACCAGCTGCGACACCACGACACGCTCGGTGCCGTTGATGATGAAGGTGCCCTTCTCGGTCATGAGCGGGAAGTCGCCCATGAACACGGTCTGGGTCTTGATCTCACCGGTCATGTGGTTCATGAACTCGGCGTTGACGTACAGCGGGGCGGCGAAGGTCTTGCCGCGCTCCTTGCACTCTTCGATCGAGTACTTGGGCTCTTCGAGCTCGGGAGCGGTGAACGACAGCTGCATCGTCTCGCCGAGGTCTTCGATCGGAGAGATCTCTTCGAAGATCTCGTCGAGGCCCGTGGTCTCGGGCACCGAGTCGTTGCCGGCGGCCTTCGCCTCGGCGACCCGGGCCTTCCAGCCCTCGTTGCCGACGAGCCAGTCGAAGCTCTCGGTCTGCAGTGCCAGCAGATCCGGGACCGTCAGGGTGTCGGTGATCTTGGCGAACGAGAGCCGCGATGCGGTACGGCCGTTCTTGGGGGACTTCTTACTGGATGCGGAGCGCGCAGCAGCCAAGGAAATGCAACCTCCAGAGACCCGTCGGTCTCAGATATGGGTGGGTGGTGAGAAGGCGCCAGACCTACCGCAATATGAAGGCACGAGAACGTGAGGGCGCAAAGAGCAACTATAGGTCGAAACTGCGCGACATGTCTACATATTCCTTGACTTGATTCTGGAATAGGGCTATAAGCCGACGAACGGGAGCCCGGGATACGCTTCCACGGTGGCCGAATCCTCTGTGCGTCTGGACAGCGGGCTGCATGCGGTGATCCGCCCCGACCGGTTCGTGTCGGGGGCGTTCGAACTGGTGGTCGACGGCACGCCGCAGTCGCACGTGAACCTCGCCGACCCGACCGACCTGTTCTTCGAGTACGTCCGGCGCATGGGGCACGTCATCGACGGGCTGCGGATGCCGGGCGAGCCGATCACGGCCCTCCACCTGGGTGCGGGTGGGCTCACCATCCCCCGCTACGTCGAGGCCACCCGGCCGGGTTCGCGCCAGCAGGTGCTCGAGCTCGAGCACCTCCTCGTCGAGTTCGTCCGGCGCGAGCTCCCGCTGCCGCGCGGAGCGTCGCTGCGCGTGCGGTACGGCGACGCCCGCGAGACGCTCGGGCGACTGCCCGCGGGACTGCGCGGTGCGGCCGACCTCGTCGTCGTGGACATCTTCGGCGGAGCGCGCATCCCCGCGCACGTCACCAGCGCCGAGTTCTACGAGCTCGCCGCACGCTACCTCGCGGGCTCCGGCGTGATGCTGGTCAATGTCGCCGACGGCGCGGGAGGGGCGTTCGCGCGCGGGCAGGTGGCCACGATCGGGTCGGTGCTGGTGGATGTCGCCGTGCTCGCCGAGCCGCAGGTGCTGAAGGGCAGGCGCTACGGCAACTTCGTGATCGTGGCGTCCGCCGAGCCCCTTCCCCTCGATTGGATGCCGCGGCTGATGGCCGGGGGACCGCACCCGGCCGCCGTGGTGCACGGTCGCCCTCTGCGGGACTGGGTCGCGGGGGCGCCTGTCGTCCACGACGACTCGGCGGTGCCGTCGCCCCCACCCTCGCGTTCCGTATTCCAGGTTCGCGGAGGCGGCGGGTAGCGTCGGCGGCATGCGCAGCGCACTCCCGGTCCTCACCCTCGCCCTCGTGGCCGCGCCTCTGCTCGGCGGCTGCGCCGTACCGCCTCCCGACCTGTCGCCGGCCCCCACCGTGCCGACCTCCGAGGTCGAGGGCGTGCAGCCGGCCGGGATGCCGACCGACGTGGTCACCGGTCTGCGCGCCCCCTGGTCGGTCATCACCTATCCGGGCTCCAACGGCGACCCGGTGACGCTCGTCAGCCAGCGCGACGACGCGACGGTGCTGATCCTGCACCCGAGCTCGTCGGGGCCCAAGGGCAGCATGACCCCGCAGGTGCTCGGCACGGTGCCGGGCGTCGCCTCCGGGGGCGAGGGCGGGCTGCTCGGTCTCGCGCACCTGCGCGTCGAGGGCACCCCGTCATCGTGGCTGTACGCCTACGAGACCACCTCCGACGACAACCGCATCATCCGGTTGCCGCTCGACGGCGACGGCGAATTCGGCAGCGGCGCCGAGGTCGTGCTCTCCGGGCTGGCCAAGGCGAGCAATCACAACGGCGGGCGCATCGCGTTCGGGCCCGACGGCATGCTGTACGCCACGGTGGGCGATGCCGGCGATCCCCATTCGGCGCAGGACCCCGGCTCGCTGAACGGCAAGATCCTGCGCATGACGCCGACGGGCGAGGTACCCGCCGACAACCCGACGCCCGGCTCGCTCGTCTACTCGATGGGGCACCGCAACCCGCAGGGGCTGGCCTGGGACGCCGACGGGCAGCTCTGGGCCGCCGAGTTCGGGCAAGACACCTGGGATGAGTTCAACCGCATCGAGCCGGGTGGCAACTACGGATGGCCGATCGTCGAGGGCGTGGGCGAACAGGATGGCTACATCGACCCGTGGGCGCAGTGGCCCACCGACGAGGCCAGCCCGAGCGGGCTGACCTACATCGACGGCACCTTCTTCCTCGCATCGCTGCGCGGCGAGCGGCTGTGGGCGATCTACGTCGACGAGGAGGCCGGCATCGCCGACCCGGTCGCGTGGTTCCCCGGGGAGTACGGGCGCCTCCGCGACGTCGCACCCGGTCCGGACGGGTCGCTGTGGATGATGACGAACAACACCGACGGGCGTGGTGATCCGCGCAGCGGCGACGACCGCATCCTGCTGGTGCGCCTGACCGAGCTGGTCGAGGGTTAGATGGCCGATCCCGCCCGGGTGCGGATGTGGGCTGAGGCCCTGATCCGGCTGCACCTCGACGATTCGTGGACGTTCGGGTTCGACAACGCCCGAACCCGGGCGGGGCTCTGCCGCTACGACCGCAAGCGCATCTCGGTGTCGCGTCTGCTCGCGGCGCGCTACGAGGACGACGAGGTCCACCAGGTACTGCTGCACGAGGTGGCCCATGCGATCGCCGGAGCCGGAGCCGGGCACGGCCCGCGCTGGAAGAAGGTCGCACGCGAGATCGGCTACGAGGGCAAGCGGCTGCACGACGGCGCGATCGCCACGGAGCTCGCGCCCTGGGTCGGGCACTGCGTCAACGGACACGAGCACTTCCGGTATCGGCGACCGACGCGCGTGGTGTCGTGCGCGAAGTGCTCGAAGAGGTTCGATCCCCGGTTCCGCATCGAGTGGGTCAAGCGCGCGGCGTAGCCCCGGAAGCCGCCCCGTAACCCGCCACAATGGTTACGTGAGCACCGGACAGTGGATGCGGCCCGCACAGGGGGCCGCCTGGTTCTTCGATGCAGGGTCCGAGAGCCTGGACTTCGCCTACACCGGCGGACTCGCCGGAGCCGCCGGGCAGGGCGAGCGCCTGCGCACGCCCCACGACCTCGGCAGCTGGCTCGCCGAGCGGGTCGACCGGGTCGACCCCGCCGAGGTCACCGACCGCGACCTGGCCGATGCGCGCGGGCTGCGCGATGCGCTCGCACGGCTGTTCACGGCGCGCGCCGACGACACCGGGCCCGACCCGGACGACGTCGACACCCTCAACCTGTTCGCGGCGATGCCCGACATCCCCCCGGCGCTGGGCGGTGGCCGGCGCCAGGCCGGCGCCGGGCGCATCCGCGTCGGTCAAGCGCTGTCGAGCCTGGCGCGCGACGCCGTCGCGATCCTGGGCGATCGGTCCGAGCCGCGGGTCCGGCGCTGCGACGCCGACGACTGCCGGCTGGTGTTCCGGGACGAGTCCCGCACGAACAATCGCCGGTGGTGCGCGATGGAGCGCTGCGGCAACCGGGCGAAGGTGCGGGCGCACCGCGAACGCGCGGCGATGCGCCGACATCAGCAGCGCGAGGCGCTCAGCTGACGCGGACTTCCTTCCAGAACGCCACGTAGTCGCTGAAGTCGGCGCCGACGCGGTCGAACGCCGTCGGGTACGGGTGCGGGTAGCTCCAGGCGCGATCCTGCAGCAGGTCGTCGCCGGCCTTCACAGAGAAGTACTGGCACTCGCCCTTCCACGGGCAGGTGTACGGGGTGGCGCTCTCGACGAGGAACTCCTTCTTCACGCTCGACGGCGGGAAGTACACATTCCCCTCGATGTGCAGCACGTCCGCCTCGTCGGCTTCGGCCAGGACTATTCCGTTCAGAGTCGCGGTAGGCATGTCTGCCACAACATCATCCGGCGCTGCGCGATTCCCGAGAGGTCTCCGACGCCGAGATCAGGTGGCGGGTGGCGGTGCGCAGACCGGTGTACGCGGCGGCGGCCGCCGCGGCCTCCGGCGACTGGTGGTCGATGCCGACCTCGGCGATCGCGTCGACGACGGCGCCGGCCGCGAGCAGATCCTCGACGGCGAAGCGCAGCGACCCGTCGGCGCGCGGCGCGCCCGCGGCGACCACGGCGATGCGGAAGCGCCCGCCGACCGCCTGCTGCTGCTGCAGTGCCCACGCACCGAGCTCGGCGGCGCGCTCGAGCGACCCCGCGACCGCCCCGGCCGGGCCGGGGGTCTGCAGAAGCTGCGAGACCCACACGACGGCGTCGGCATCCGCCCCCACCGCGTCGGCGCCGGCAGAGCCCCAGTCGAATCGGACCTGGTACGTGCTCTGACTCACGGGATGAGGCTACCGGCGCCCATCTCGGTGGCGATCACGGCGAAGTCGCCGGGCGTCATCTCCCGCTGCCCGCGCCGCATGACGAGACCCCAGTTGCGATTGCCGCGGGTCAGTTCGAGCACCTCCAGCAGCGGAGCGATCGGCACGGCGTGCGCCGACTCGTCGTACTCGGCACGCCGGCGCCACGGATGCCGGTCGCCCTCGTCGGCCTGCCACGGCTCCCCCTCGGCGATGCGGCCGATGGCGGTGAACTCGCGGAGGGCCGCGCCGTCGGGATAGGTCGCCTTCGGCGAGTAGTAGACGATCCCGTCGCCCGGCTGCATGCGCAGCAGGCCGGCCCGTTCGCCGTGGTTGGTCTGCGCGATGCCGAGCGAGACCCCGCGCAGCACGTGCGAGCGCTGCACGACCCCGAGCCAGTACCTCATGTCCGCATGATGCCGCAGACTGGGGACATGCGGGTCCAGCTGAAGCTCGTGCTCGACGCCCCGCCGGATGCCGTGTGGGCCGCCCTGCGCTCCCCGGCCGTGCTGGCGGAGGTCGCGCACCCGTTCTTCTCGTTCGAACCGCTCTCGCCGCGCGGCCTTCCGCGGACCTGGCCGGAGGGAGAGCATTCGGTGCGTGCCCGCGCCCTGTGGTCGGTGGTCCCGGCGGGCGAGCAGCTCATCGACATCCGCTACCGCGAGCGCGGCGACGTCCGTATCATCGAGGACGCGGGCGGGCCGGTCTCGGGCGTCCTGTCGGTGATCACCCGCTGGCGGCACCGGATGGCGGTGGCGCCGGCGCCCGATGGCCGGACCCTGTACCGCGACCGCCTCGACATCTCGGCGGGCGCCCTGACGCCGCTGGTCTGGATCGGGGTGTGGGCGTTCTGGCAGTGGCGCGGCTGGCAGCTGGCGCGCCTCGCCTCCGGCTGGCGCTAGTCTCCCGGACCCCGTCCGTTGTGCAGGAGTCTGCGGTTCTGCAGGACTCCGCAGAGTACAAGTTCGGTGTGCAGGGGTGTTCCTCCTGCAGAACGGGAGGGGAGGGGGAGCGTCTGCTACGCTGGCATCACTCGCGGAGCACTGCCCTGACATGCAGCCGCCCGCGTGCGTCGTAGAACGCTCCCTCGCCGCTTCGTCCCACGAAGGTCCGGCTGACATCTTCTCCGGCGAACGTTGACGCCCAGAGGCGTCCTCGCCATTGGTCTCGATACGCCGCTGCGCGGCTGCTCGGCCAGCAAACAGAAAGCAATCCCGAACACCCATGTCCGATATGACGTTCCGCACGCTCGGCGTGCCCCACCCGCTGCTCGAGATCCTCGCGGCCGACGGCAAGCACATCCCCTTCCCGATCCAGGCCGACACGCTGCCCGACACGCTCGCCGGACGCGACGTGCTCGGCCGCGGAAAGACCGGCTCCGGCAAGACCCTGGCCTTCTCGATCCCGATGGTCGCGCGCCTCGGCACCCGCCTCAGCGGCGGGGCGCGGCGCGCCGGCCGGCCGCTCGGGCTGATCCTCGCGCCGACGCGCGAGCTCGCGACGCAGATCAACGCGACGCTGGAGCCGCTGGCGACCGCCTACGGCCTCACCACCACCACGATCTTCGGCGGCATCTCGCAGAACCGCCAGGTCGCCGCGCTGAAGGCCGGTGTCGACATCGTCGTCGCCTGCCCCGGCCGGCTCGAGGACCTCATGCAGCAGAAGTTCGTCTTCCTGGATGCCGTGGAGATCACCGTGCTCGACGAGGCCGACCACATGGCCGACCTCGGATTCCTGCCCGGGGTGACCCGCATCATGAAGTCGACCCCCGAATCCGGCCAGCGCCTGCTGTTCAGCGCCACCCTCGACAACGGGGTGGACAAGCTGGTGCGCCAGTTCCTGCACGACCCGAAGCTGCACGAGGTCGACGAGGCGAACTCGCCGGTCGCCGCCATGACCCACCACGTCTTCGGTACGAACGATGTGGAGTCCAAGAAGCAGCTGATCCATGCGCTCGCCTCGGGAACCGGTCGCCGCATCCTGTTCATGCGCACCAAGCACCACGCGAAGAAGCTGGCCAAGCAGCTGACCGACGCCGGCATCCCCGCCGTCGATCTGCACGGCAACCTCAGCCAGCCGCAGCGCGACCGCAACCTCGCGGCCTTCGCCGCGGGTGACGCCAAGGTGCTGGTCGCGACCGATGTCGCCGCGCGCGGCGTGCACGTCGACGACGTCGAGCTGGTCGTGCACGTCGATCCGCCGATGGAGCACAAGGCCTACCTGCACCGCTCCGGTCGCACGGCCCGCGCGGGAAGCGAGGGCGACGTCGTCACCCTCGTGCTGCCTGCCCAGGAGAAGGACCTGGCCCAGCTCATGCGGAAGGCCGGAATCCAGGCGCAGACCCAGCGGGTCACCAGCGAGTCGGATGCCGTGAAGGCCCTGATCGGCGACGTCGCCGCGTATGTGAAGCCGGCTCCGCGCCCGCAGCAGCGTCAGCAGCAGGGCGGAGGCCGATCGCAGGGAGCCAATGCCCAGCGCAAGCGTGCCGCGCGCGAGGGGCAGCCGGCCCGTCAGGGTCAGCGTCCCAGCCGAGGCCGCCCCGGCCGGGATCGCTCCGGCCGCCCGGCCGCGAAGAGCGGGACCTCGACGGTCTACACGACCTCGAGCAGTCCGGCGCCCGCCGGCAACCCGCGTCGCGCGGGTCGTCGCGCGCAGGGCTGAGCCCCGACGAGTACCGGCCGGCGGGGTAGGGCCCGCCGGCCGGTGGTCTCTCAGTCCGCCGCCGGCCGGCGGCGGTACACGATCAGCAGCACACCGGCCGCCAGCAGCCCGAGCGCGAACGGCAGGGCGATCCCGATCCCGGCTCCGGTGAGGGCGAGCGCCAGCCCCGCGGTCATCACCGTGGCATCCGCCGTGAGCGACCGGGTGCCGAGACCGGCGAGGCGCGCGGCCGCGTTCGGCGGGCTCTCCTCGAAGGTCAGGGTCACCACGTTCACGATGACTCCGGCTTTCGCCTTCGGATCCAGTCGCACATCGAGCACCAGGTCGGGAACGGTCTCCCCGAAGGCCAGCGGGCGATCCAGCTCGCACCTCACGTCGCCGCCGTAACCGGGGTCGACGGTGCACGAGCGCCAGGCCGGAGCCGCGGGGTCGGTCGGAACCACCGGCGTCGCCGCCAGCACCAGGAGCGTGTCGGGCACGTCGTCGACGAGCACCACGTCTTCGACGGCTCCCAGGCCGTCGTTGCCGGCGCGGATCGTGTACTGGAACGTGCCACCCGGCGCGACATCGGTCTTCGAGGCCGTCTTGGTCAGCCACATGTCGGACATCCGGCCGACCGGGGTCTCCTCGCAGGACGCGCTCGCGGGCGGGTAGGTCACCGACACGGTCGTCGACGGGTTGATGTGGATGTCGACCGTCGCGCCGCTGCGCAGGCCGTAGCCATAAGCGGCCGGATCGAGGACGAGGTTCTCCCAGTCCGGGGTCTCACCCGGCAGTGCGGCACGCCAGCCCGGCCAGGCGATGCCGTCGCCGTTGGCGTCGACCTCCGCTCCGGGCCAGAGCAGCTGGCCGTGCACGACACCGCTGGCGGTGATCGGGACGCTGTCGGTGTGGATGACCGTTCCGGCCGCGTCCTTCCAGTCGACGGTCATGGTGTGGCCGGCGACGTCGAGGTTGTGCGCGTCGACCGTGTAGGTCAGCCAGGGCGCGTCCTGCACGCACTGCGGTGCGGCGACCACGTCGAGCCACTTGACCGGGGTGGTCACGCTGTCGTCGTCGCCGGTCACGACGACCGTCGACGTGGTGACCTCGGCCTCGTTGACGATGTCGTCCTGGGCGATCTCGTCGAGCACCAGCACCGTGACCGTGATGGTCGGCGCGGTGGCACCGGCGGCGAGCACCGGGTTGCCGGCATCGTTCAGCAGGCAGGTGAGGGTTCCGCCGAACCCGGCGCCATCGGCACCGGCGACCGCGCAGCTCGCCCAGCCGGCCGAGGCGATGGCGGTCACCTTGAGTGCCGGGTCGAGAACGTCGGTGACGGTGACATCGGCGGCGTCGACCACCCCGACGTTCCGCACGACGAACTCGTAGTCGTAGCCGTCACCGCCCTGCACGAGGCTCTCGGACGCGGTCTTCTCGATGTCGAGCGCCCCGACCTGGAAGTCGTTGGTGATCAGCACGCGGGCGTCGGTTCCGCCCGCGGCGACGATCGTCACGGTCCCGTCGCCGGGCGCGTACGTCGTCGAGGTGGCGAGCCCGGCATCCGTCTCGACGACCGTGCACTCGGCGCCCACGATGAGATCGGTGATCTCGGCGTGGTAGCCGTTGCCTGCGCTGAGGGTCGCGGTCGCATCCGCCCCCATGGCGATGGGGGTCGCGGTGCCGTCGACGTCGTACCAGCACGAGACGGCGACCTCGAAGGGTCCGGCGCCGAACGCGTCGCGGCCCGGTCCGGTGCGGTCCTTGTCGATGACGAGCGTGCCCGTGGCGTAGTCGTTGGTGATGGTCGCCGTGCTGGTGCCGCCGACGGTGATCGCGGAGGCGGCGACGCCGGCCGTCGGGTGGCTGGTGGCCCCGCCGTACCGGGTCTCTTTGACCGTGCAGTCGGCCCCGGCGATGAGCCCGGTGACGGTGGCTTCGTAGCCGCCGGCGCTCGTCAGGTCGACGAGTCCGCCGCCCGGAAGCGGGATCACCTGATCGCTCGCGCCCGGCTTGTCCCAGGTGCAGACGACGTGGACCTGGAAGGGTCCGGCGCCGTAGCGCGGGTACGAGCCGGTGCGCTGCTTGACCACCTTCAGAGATCCGGTGTCGAAGCGGTTGGTGAGCCCGGCCGTGACCAGTCCCAGCGGCTGACCGCCGGCCGGACCGGGCACGATCACCGAGGTACCGGAGGCCGGGGTCGTCGCCCCGCCCGCGTCGGTCTCGTCGATCGCACAGGACGTACCCTTCGGGAAGACCGGCGTCATCGTGCGGGTCTGCCCGTCGACGAGCGTGAAGCTGGTCGTGTACAGGCTCTGGCCCTGCCAGGTGCAGCTCAGCTCCACGGTGAACGGCCCGGTGCCGAAGTCGGCGCCACCGGATCCGGTGACGGTCTTC
>Ga0182739_1001297_pt1 | contig 26910 bp, 30 predicted proteins | sample eDN5th30CBELigBY_FD_128873 | JGI IMG/M metagenome (GOLD analysis project Ga0182739, IMG submission 128873) | Enriched backyard soil microbial communities from Emeryville, California, USA - eDNA 5th pass 30_C BE-Lig BY (version 2) (version 2) | ecosystem: Environmental > Terrestrial > Soil >... | reverse complement strand
TTCATCGCTATAATAAATAATGCATAAACGTTGTCGCTAGTCCGAAGTAAATTAAAATGCTAATAATATCGTTAATCGTCGTAATAAAAGGTCCTGAGGCTACAGCTGGATCAATCTTCATTTTATGCATGAATAAAGGAACGAGCGAACCTGCCAGTGTCGCGACAATTAATGTAATAAAAATAGAAGCCCCTACTAATGCCCCAAGCAGCAAATCTTGTTGCCACACATAGACAATGCCTGTTACAACTACGCCACAAATAGCACCTGTAATCAGCCCTGTGCCTGCTTCACGCATAACTAGTTTCCACTTGTTTTCATGTATTAAATCACCTGTCGCAATCCCGCGAACCGCAACAGCCAAGGCTTGTGTACCTGTATTTCCTGCCATCCCGCCAATTAACGGAATAAACACGGCTAAAATCGCTTTTTGACTGAGCGTTTCTTCAAACTGACCGATTAAGCTTGCAGTCATCATCCCGAGAAATAGCAAAATAATAAGCCATGGCAGCCTTTTTTTTGCTGCAGAAAGCGGACTTTTATCCACACTATCTAAATCGCTCACACCCGCTAATTTAGAATAATCATCCGATGCTTCTTCATCCATTACATCAATAATATCATCGACTGTAATAATACCGAGCAAATGATGTTTTTCATCGACAACAGGAACAGCAAGAAGATTATAATCTCGCATCTTATGAGCGACTTCTTCCTGATCTTCTGTTACTAGAACCGATACAACCCGATCATCCATTAATTCTTCAATTATGGCATCATCATGAGCGACGATAAGGGTACGAAGAGATAGTACACCTAGTAACTTCTTGTTAGTATCTGTTACAAATACATAGTAAATCGTCTCTGCATTTGGAGCTTCCTGCTTTAAGGTTTTCATCGCAAATGCTACGGTATCATTCGCTTCAACAGAGATAAACTCTGGTGTCATCAAACTGCCAGCTGTATACTCTTTGTAACCAAGCAGCTCTTGAACCTCTTGAGCCGCTTCATCGTCCATCATCGTTAAATAATTACTAGCCTGTTCTTCATTAAGCTCATGCAGAACATCAGCCGCATCATCCGCATACATATGAGAGAGCATATCCGCTACATAGACAGGATCCATCTCGGCTAAAAACTTTTCATAATCTTCTTCATCAATCTCAATATTCTCAAATAACTCGGCCATTTCCTTCGGTGCAACATAGCGATATAAAACAGCACGTAACTCTTCAGAAATATGCGTATAAAACTGGGCTTGATCATATGGATGAAGCTCGGTAAACTCCGCTCGAAATTGATCGAGATTTTCCGCTTTTAAAGCCTCTATTAATAAACCTACGTTAATTAATGTCGCTTCTTTCTCCTCTACCTCCACTAGCATGCCTTGCCCTCCTTTCATGCTGTAAAAATCAATCTATGTTTTATATTCATGAAAAAACACTATACTAATACCATATACATTATACAAATGAAACAAAGGATGTGAATTATGAAAATTGATATAATTGGTGACATTCATGGCTGTTTTACAGAACTTCAACAATTAACGAAAGAATTAGGGTATTTTTGGGAAAGCGGTGTACCGATTCATCCAGATGGTCGAATTCTAGGATTTGTCGGTGATTTAACAGACCGAGGCCCCGATTCGTTAAAAGTAATTGATGTTATTCATCAGTTAGTCGTCGTTCAACAAGTAGCCTTATATGCTCCTGGAAATCATTGCAATAAACTATATCGATATTTCTTAGGAAATAAAGTAACCATTTCTCACGGCTTAGAAACGACCGTTGCAGAATATGAAGCTTTATCCACTCGGGAACAAAAAAAGATTCGCAAAAAGTTTATGGATTTATATGAGCACGCTCCCCTCTATCAAGTAACTGATGGAGGAAAACTCGTCATTGCCCATGCAGGCATCCGCCAAGATTATATCGGGCAGACTCATCATAAAGTAAAAACCTTTGTTCTTTACGGCGATATATCTGGAGCTAAGCATCCGGATGGCTCTCCTGTTAGACGGGACTGGGCAAAGCGGTACAACGGAGACGCCTGGATTATCTATGGTCATACACCTGTTCCAGAAGCCCGTCAAGTGAATCATACGTATAATATTGATACAGGATGCGTCTTTGGCGGTAAATTAACAGCCCTTCGCTATCCAGAATTTCAATTATTTTCCGTGCCATCCACCATGCCTTATGTACCGGAAAAATTCAGAACATCCTTTGATTGAGAGTCTCTGTTAGTATAGGAATTTCCCATGACTATCAATCGCCGTTCAACATAAAAAACTCGCACAAGCGAGTTTTTTATGTTGAACTTATTTCTTTACTACTAAAGTTTTCATATCTTCTGGAAGGTCTTCCTTGAAGCTCATCGTACGCCTTGTTACAGGATGTGTAAACATTAAGGCATAGCAATGCAGGGCTTGACGAGAGATTCTATCCCGCGTCCCGCCGTATAAATCATCCCCTGCCAGCGGATGACCGATATACGCCATATGAACACGAATCTGATGTGTTCGGCCAGTGAGCAGCTGAAGTTCTACAAATGTATAATTAGACAATCGCTCTAAAACACGATACAACGTACACGCATATTGTCCATCTTCGCGCACTTCTCGTTCCATAATGCTCGTTGTTTTCCGGCCAATTGGTTCCTCAATTCTCCCTTGGTCAAGAGCAAGTGTCCCTTCCGCAACAGCTTGATAACGTCGTCTAACATCTCCTTGCTTCTGTTGTTTACTTAACAAGTGATGAATGTGACGATGTTTAGCAATTAGAACCAAACCCGATGTATCACGGTCCAGACGCGTTGCGATATGAATCGTTGCCGCTATATTTTGTTCTTTATAATAGCCTGCTAAAGCATTTGCTAGACTTCCATATGGATGTTCTCTTGAAGGAATCGTATTCATGCCAGCCGGTTTTTTCACAACTAAAAGATACTCATCCTCATAGATTATATCGAGCGGAAGTGATTCGGCACGCAAGCCTGAACTCGGTTCTTCTTTCGGAAACGTGACAACAACTTGATCGCCCGCTTTAAGCTTTTCTCTTACCGTCACTTCTATCCCGTTTACCTCGATTTTACCGCCCTTAAATTTAATATCCGTTAAAGCCGCTTTTGAAATCTCCTGCTTCATCAAAAATTCTCGTAGTAGACTTGCTGCCTCTTCTTCTGCGACCGTCCAGCTTAAGGAGAAACATGGTTGACTAGACATCGGTTGTAAACTCCTTTAGTTTGCAATAAATGAATCATGCACCCTTTTCCAAAACGGAAATGGCCTAAATCTTGCAAAACGAATTTTTTCATCCGCTACGCGACATTGAATCGATTTAACATCTTCCTGAAGCAATGTTAAATGGTCGACCGTAATTTGGAAATTCACATCATTGACCGGACGCAGCGTACATGTATGATGTGCAGGAAGCAATAATGGGGAACCGATCGTTCTAAATACCCGATTGTTAATCGAGGCAAGTTCCGTTACTTGAATGGCATCAATAGACGGATGGATAATAGCTCCTCCTAATGCCTTGTTATACGCCGTACTTCCCGAAGGCGTTGCAATACATAAGCCATCACCGCGGAATCTTTCGAAATGCTGACCGCGAATTTCTACATCCATAACAAGCGTCCCTTCCACGCTCTTTACCGTTGATTCATTCAAAGCAAGAAATCTTGCTTCACGTCCGCCATGCTGATAACGCACAATCGTTTCAAGCAATGGATATTCAACAACTTGAAATGGTGTTTTTGCCAAGGCAATCACTAATTTTTCAATCTCATCAGGAGTCCAGTCCGCATAGAATCCAAGATGACCTGTATGAACACCGACAAAAGCCGTTTTATCCAGACGGTTTTTATAGCGATGAAACGCATATAATAATGTCCCATCCCCTCCAACGGATATCACGATGTCTGGTTGATCTTCATCATATTTCAAATTAAAATCTTGAAGATACGTTCTCATCCGCTGCATTAAAGCATTCGATTTTGTATCTCCTTTTGAAGTAATTGCAAATTTCATACACCCACACCCTACTAGTTATATTGGTTTAACTAAACTATCAATGGTCCTTTGAGTCTTTTTTTCTAGAAAAAAGCCGTTGTGCTTCTTGAATTTCTAATCGAATTTGAGACATTTCCTCATCCAATAAAAAAGCCGCTTCTGCTGCGCGCTTCAAACGAATTTGAATGTCCTTGGGGAAATCGCCTTTATATTTATAATTTAAAGAATGTTCAATTGTTGCCCAGAAATTCATAGCTAATGTCCGAATTTGAATCTCTGCTAGGATTTTTTTCTCTCCATTAATCGTTTGAACTGGATAACAAATGACAACATGATATGAACGATAGCCGCTATTTTTTTGATGCGAAATATAATCTCGCTCTTCTATAATCTCAAAATCATTTCTATTTCTCAGCAACTCGACAACTTGCTTGATATCATCAACAAACTGGCACATCATTCTAACGCCTGCAATATCTTGTATTTCTGTATCTAACTTATCGAGCGGAATATTTTTTTGACTAGCCTTATCTAATATACTAGAAATGGGCTTAACCCGACCTGTCACAAATTCAATTGGAGAATGAACTTGTGCACGTTCAAATTGTACTCTCAATCCCTTTAATTTAACCTTCAGTTCCTCAACAGCCTGTTTATAAGGCGCCAAAAAATCATCCCATTGTTCCATTGCTGCACCACCTAATTCCCTCTAAACAAAATCTACTATTTGTTATAGCAGTTTCCCCTATCATTCGCTCACAAACAGCCTAATACTTTTAAGCTTGCAAATATATATGTATATTTATCCTTCTTTTCTAGAATCTTTTCGGGAGAATATAATTCTGCATAATCTTAGACATTATTTCTCCACTTAACGATTATATTTTATCATATCCTGCAGGCCATGCCTAAATATTGAAAAATTATCTGGAAAAATAATTGAAGAACATTTGACAGAAAAGTTGGTTCTTATATCATTAAAATAAAAAGGCTCAAAGAAAGGAATTACAGATGGATCAGCATATTGAAATTGAATTTAAAAACCTGCTCTCTAAAGAAGCATTTGAGAGGCTCGTACACCATTTCCAAATCGCACCTGATTCTTTTATCACGCAACAAAACCATTATTTCGATACGAAAGATTTTGATTTAAAAAAACAATATTCCGCTCTACGGATCCGCGAGAAAAACGAAGCATATGAGCTCACTTTAAAACAGCCGGCAAAAGAAGGCTTATTAGAATCTAACCAAGCATTATCTAAACAAGAAGCCGAAGCTTTTCTACATAATGGACTATTCCCTGAAGGTCCTATACAAGCACTTCTTATTCAAGCTAAACTGAACCCGTCGGATTTCATATGCTTCGGTTCATTGCGGACAGATCGCGCTGAACTCCCCTTTCAAGATGGATTGCTCGTCGTTGACCATAGCTTTTATGCAGGGAAAGAAGATTATGAACTGGAATATGAAGTGCAAGATGCAAAAAGTGGAGAAAAGATTTTCAAGGAACTGCTGGAAACGCTTCAAATTCCGCTTCAAGAAACCGAAAATAAAGTTAAGCGCTTTTACGAAGCAACTTTTGGCGAATAATTTCGCTTCATAAATGGAGGTGAAATGGATGAATGTCCATACTATTAAAACGCTTATTGAGCTACAAGCTCTTCAATCACTTTCAAGCACGAATTCTACAAGCAGTCATTCTAATTCCCTTTTTCAAGATATGCTGACAGACGTGCTGTCAAGTGACACACTAGGAGACAAGGGCGCTCAATCATTAGGTTCTGTATGGAGCACGCTTTCTAACAATATACACATGCCGTCACAATCGCACGCAATCCCGCAAGCGAGTTCAACTCCAGACAAAGAAACAGATTATGATGCGATTATTACAGAAGCTGCTGCTTTATATAAACTGCCTGAGAAATTAATTAAATCTGTGATTCAACAAGAGTCTAATTTTAATCCAGAGGCCAAAAGCTATGCAGGTGCTAGCGGATTAATGCAATTAATGCCTGCCACAGCGAGAAGTTTAGGGGTGCAAAACATTTTTGACCCGGCAGAGAATATTATGGGGGGCAGTAAATATTTAAGCAATATGCTCACTAAGTATGATGGGGACCTTGAAAAAGCTTTAGCAGCCTACAATGCTGGCCCTGGAAATGTTGATAAATACGGCGGGATTCCTCCTTTTAAAGAAACGCAAAATTATGTAGCTAAAATCATGGATACATATTTAAGCTAAGCTTTTACAGTCGACTATGAAATGAGTCGACTTTTTTATCGTTATTTTTGTTAAATTCTGTTATTGATTTTAGGCTCATTCATATGAAATAATCTTATAAACTTATGGTCGTTTGAAGTGAAGCGATCACACGAAATCTGATTCCAAACATTTCTGTGTAAAATTTTCATCAAGCTAGAAATTTGTGATATTAAGTGTCCATTGTTAAAATAATGATTAAATATCCGGCTAAACTAAAACAACGTCGGATTATCTTTTCATAAAAGGAGTAATCAGCATGACGCAAGGGAACCCTACACCATATGAAGCCATTGGAGAAGGGCAATTACACAGGTTAATTGATGCATTTTACTCCAAAGTTCAAAAACATCCCGATTTGCATCCAATCTTTCCTGATGACTTAACTGAAACCATTCGAAAACAAAAACAATTTATGACTCAATACTTGGGAGGTCCTTCCCTTTATACAGATGAACATGGTCATCCAATGCTAAGAGCTCGACATCTTCCATTTGAAATTACACCAGAACGAGCAAAAGCATGGCTTTCTTGTATGTATGAAGCCATGGATGAAATCGGTCTTGAAGGTGAAATTCGTGATTTTTTCTATCATCGCCTCTTCTTGACAGCACAACATATGGTTAATACAGCTTCCACTGATGGGAAAGGAGAAGACAGTTGAGCGTTCATAAATCCGTTTTCAACATTTCCGATTGGAGTAAACGACAGCATTGTTATGATATTGGAAAAAAGCCAATTGAGATTTATGTGTTTATTGACCCTCTTTGTCCTGAATGCTGGGGATTGGAACCAGTTATTCGAAAACTGCAAATTGAATATGGTCAATTATTTAGCTTACGACATGTAGTAAGCGGAAAACTAGCCTCTCTTAATATCGGGAAAAATAAAAGTTTTGAACAGATCGCTCAAGCTTGGGAAAAAACAGCGAGCCGTTCCGGCATGTCTTGTGACGGTGATGTATGGTTAGAAGATCCTATCACCTCCCCGCATATTGTATCTATCGCGATAAAAGCAGCCGAACTTCAAGGAAGAAAATTGGCTACTCATTTTTTAAGAAAATTACAAGAATACATTTTTATTAAAAAGAAGAATATATCCAATATCGATGTGTTAACGGAGTGTGCCAAAAGCGTGGGACTAGATGTCAATGAATTCATGCATGATATCACTTCATCAAGCGCTTCGAAAGGATTTCAATGCGATCTAAAAATCACAACAGAAATGGATGTTCAAGAAATTCCATCATTAGTCTTCTTCAACCAAAATATCGAAGAAGAAGGCATTAAGCTATCGGGAGTGTATCCTTATGAAGTATACGTTCAAATTTTGGATGACATGTTAAAAGGTCTGCCCGAACCGAGCGCTCCCCCTTCTCTTGAACAATTTATGAGTTGCTTTACATTGGTCGCTACAAAAGAAATTGAAGCTGTCTATAATATGAATAAAAGTACAGTCGAACGAGAAATGAAAAAACTTGTTCTCAAACAAGTCGTTAAAAAAATTCCCGCTAAACACGGAACGTTTTGGAAATATACAAAAAAGCAGTCAGCTGAATGACTGCTTTTTTTCACAAATAAAGAGCCATACATCCTATATGCATGGCCATTGTATAGAAAATAAGGGGTAGGAGAAATCTTTCACAATTAAACAAAAAGGTATGAGTTTGTTTGTGACTCATTTCACAATAAATATAACAGAAAACAAGACCGTTTATCAAGTAGCTTGTGCATGATTTCACAAAAAATTTACAAAACGTTCACTTATTATATTTATATATTGTATAACAGTATTTCTCCTTCTCTATTCCCTATTTTACAAACGCTATATTTAACGAAAAAGCCATGTAAATCTATGATTTACATGGCTTTTTATCTATTCATACGAACAAAGGGGATGGGAGAAATTTCACATGCAAACAAAGGGGTATAAGTTTGTAGTGATTTATTTCATATCTGTACTATATCAGATAAATGCTGTTTTTTCAACAAGTATGTGCGAGACTTCACATATTTGTCATAATCATATTCTTTTACAATCTACATACACTGTAAAATAAAACTCCCTGTGACCATTATTTAACTATAAATGAAAATAAAGTTAAATATTATTTCAATATGATAAAGGAGAGAAATACAATGTTTAAATTTATTATTTTACTTGTCCTTCTATTCCTCTCTATCTTTTTCCAACTGCTAGGATTTATGAAATTAATGCCTTTATATATTACCTCCCCTATTTTATTTTTTGTTCTGTTTCTCTTTTTACATAGTGCGAACGAACGTAAGCGTTTTAAAGGGTTTTAACTAAAATAAGCGAAGCCCCCCTTTTGTTCTGGAGGGCCTCGCTTTATGTTTTTACTTTAATAGAAGTGATTCTAATTCGTTTAATTTCTCTTCAAACACTTTTAATGCTTCACGAACTGGCTCGGCTTTCGTCATATCAACTCCAGCTTTTTTCAATACTTCAATCGGATAATCGGAGCTGCCTGATTTTAAGAATTCAATATATCTGTTAACCGCCGGCTCTCCTTCTTCAAGAATTTGTTTACTTAATGCTGTAGCCGCGCTAATACCTGTCGCATATTGATACACATAATAATTGTAGTAGAAATGCGGAATTCTCGCCCACTCTAAGCCGATTTCTTCATCAATCACCATGTTATCGCCAAAATACTTCTTATTTAACGCATAGTACTCTTCCGTAAGCATATCCGCTGTTAACGCCTCACCATTTTGAGCTTTTACGTGAATGGTATGCTCAAACTCTGCAAACATCGTTTGACGAAATAACGTGCCTCGGAAACCTTCTAAATAATGATTTAATAAATAAATTCGCTTCTTCTCATCCTCAATTGTATTTAATAAATAATCATTTAATAAATTCTCATTACATGTCGAAGCTACTTCCGCGACGAAAATCGAGTAGTTTCCATACGGATATGGCTGATATTTACGCGTGTAGTAACTATGAACAGAATGACCGAATTCATGAACAAGCGTAAATAGGTTGTTCACGTTATTTTGCCAGTTCATTAAAATATATGGATTTGTGCCATATGTACCTGAAGAATACGCACCGCTGCGTTTTCCTTTATTCTCATGCACATCGACCCAACGATTTTCAAATCCTTCTTTTAGAACTTGTAGATAATCTTCACCAAGCGGCGCAAGACCTTTTAAAACATAGTCTTTCGCTTCTTCATACGTTACTTCCATCTTCACTTCTTGTACAAGCGGTGTGAATAGATCGTACATATGAAGTTCATCAAGCTTTAGAACTTTCTTGCGTAAATCTAAATAGCGATGTAGTAAAGGAAGATGCTCATTTACTGTTTCTACTAAATTATCATAAACCGCTTCTGGAATATTATTATTGCTTAGAGCTGCTTGACGGGCATTGTCATATTTACGAACAGATGCATTAAAGTTTTGGCTTTTCACTTGTCCGGCTAGCGTGCTCGCAAATGTATTACGGAACTTGCCATACGTACTATATACTCCTTCAAACGCATCCTTGCGAACACGACGATCCGTACTTTCTAAAAAACGAATATAGCGACCATGCGTAATCTCTGCATCATTGCCGTCTTCATCTTTAATCGTCGGGAATTTTAAATCCGCATTATTTAACATTCCAAACGTATTACTAGAGGCATCAAATACTTCTGAAGCTTGAGCTAACAATGCCTCCTCTGTCGCAGATAACACATGAGGACGTTGTAAATTAATTTCTTCAATTGCATGTTCATATAATTTCAATTCACTCTTCTCAGCCATAAACTGAGCAATAGTGCTTTCTTCGATACTTAATAGTTCAGGCACAATATACGCAAATGCGCTGGATGCTTGTGCATATAAATTTTTCGCCCGATCATCAAATCCTTGATAAAGGGAGTTCGTTGTATCTTGATCATAGCGCATATGAGAATACGCATAGACTTTTCCTAGCTTCGCTAACACATTATCTTGAAATTGCAGCGCATTATATAATTGATCTGCACTCTCGCCTAATTTCCCTTGGAATTGATTCGCTTTCTTCAGCTCTTCTTTTACTTCCTGGTAAGCCGCTTCCCAAGCCTGATCTGATGCAAAAATATCCTCAAGTCTCCATGTATCCTCAACCGCAATCTCTTGGCGTGATGGTAATGTATTCTTTATCATTTCACATTCCTCCATTCAAAAGTACTTCCCCGATATGGACCCTTGACCATGTATAGCTTCTCCATACTAACTATTTCTTCATTCACTAAGAAACTCCTGCTCTTATTCCCTTATGACACGAAGTAGATCAAGCTTTTTCATTATAAATGATATTGTTCTTCTCAAGCATCCATTTATACTCATGGTAGAACATCTTTTCCAGTTCTTCCTGTTCCATCATCGTTTGGGGAATGGTGATTTCTTTCGTTAGCTTATAACAGCCTGCTGTCGTCTCTGTTAAATAACCTGCTTGTACTAAAAAGGAGATGTATTCATAAACAGGATGAAACGCATCACGCGTTACTAGCGGTAATGCCCTTAATGTAATCACACCTTTAGCGACTCTTTTTTGAAAAGACCGCAAAAACGTTCGTAATTGCACGAATTGCCCTAGCTCTCTTTTATGTAAAACATCTAAATAGAGCCAGGCTTGCCACTCAATCGCAGCCGTCTTAATCAGTGTCATGCCTTTGACCGGAATCCCGACTTCAATAGGCAGTGTAGCTGCAGTTAAACGATGTCTATATAAAGCGAGAAAAAATGGGTTATGTAGATTAGCTGTTTTCACGCGATGAAGGCACCAGCTTTTCCTTTTATAACGCCATAGTGTAATAAATGGGAACTGTTCATGGATTCGAGGAATAAGGTGTCTAGGTGAAAGGTGCTGTAATGGAGCAGCGGTCCTTTCGGCAAACACAGTTGCAGGAGAAAAAGGCGTAATGCCTTTAAGGGAAAATACTTGATTGCGCTCTGGGCAATAGGTCCATAAAAAAGGATAAGTACTTCTCCCTGTTACAAACAGCCATTGAAAAGCGGATAGTCTAAACTCTTGAGCATCCACTCTTTTTATACGTTTCTCAGCTAAAATCCAAATTGGTGTAATATCGAGGCTTTTATAGGATTCTGTTCGTTCGATAAATACGGCTTCACTAATCGTCGAGCACTGAAATTCAAAGGCGTATGTTTGTTCTTCAACCTTTACTAGAATATCCGCCCGCTTCTTAATAACTGGTAAATAAGCTTCTAATTCTGCTTGATAACCATGTTCCTTCAGCCAAGAAAAGAGTTGTCGTTTCGCAAGTAAATGATAGGGTGACTCAGGTTCTGATGAGGCATGACAAGAGGTATTACTTTTGTGGGCAAAATGAGGGATTTTTATCGCTCCTGCTTTAATGACAAGCTCCTTTGCACAGCAAGGACAATAGTAGGGGGCGGATGCTTTAATCAAGGCGAGCATGTTTGCTGTAAGTATTTCCGGCAAAGTGATTAACGTCCCATCACGGCTTTTGGCAGTTAGCATACCTTCACTCCTTATATAGAATGATATATATACTATAACATATGTTATCCACTATTTTCCTACAGATGTGTTCTGCTACATAACGTTCAAAAAGCTGTTGAATATTGCTTCGAAAAACCCATTTATCAAGTAAGGAACTGAATATACACCTCTCGGGTTCGGTTTTGAAGTACAAAATTCGAATTAACGGTGCCTTTCGCATAAAAATTAGCAAGCAATTGGGAAAGTAAATCAACAAAGAAAAATGCTTGGAGCATATAGCTCTAAGCATTATATATATATCAATCTTTATTGAAGATAAGCATCCGTTAGCCTATTTGCTATGAAGAAATGCTATTCTTCTTATTTTGCATAAAACAAACAATAATATAAATTTATTTTACATAATGTTTTTTAAAATCTGGGTGAATGGAAAATTTACGGCGTAAATTCACGAGGTTTTCCCCAAAACTTTCCTCTAAAAGGTCTCTATGTCTCTCCATAACTTCCATGAGATACAAATCATGAATCATAACTTCTGTAATTGGCATTACTAAACCTACATGCCTTGTCCATGCTGCACGGCTATCTTTCCCCAGTGAGACAATACCTGCTACTACTTCTGAATCATCTGCACTAATAACAATCCATCGTCCACCATACTCTTCTGTAATTTCATGACCCATATAATGAAGGTAAACATTCGCAAAATCAGATTCGATTTCCCCGTAAGCAATAATTGTTACGTTGACTCCTCTTTTTTCTGCCTGTCTTAGTTCAGACTTCAATTCCTCGAACTCTTCTTTCCAGACCTCTAAGAGAATTCTTTTTTTTGCAGATAATATACACTCTTTTACCTTATCAAGTATTTCATTGCGTCCCGTGATATTCCAGATATTTTCACGGTCATTTGCAGAACGTTCGAACTCCGCTAATGATTTTTCTGCCAGTTCAAAATTCTCTTCCGCTTCCCTTCGGCGGTTTTTAATTAGCTCCTTTGCAGGGACAGGGGTATACTGCGGCGTGTTTCCAGGACTAACCAAAATATCTCCTCGTACGGTGAGACTATCTAGAACTTCATATATTTTTGAACGTGGTACACCAGAATTTTTCGCTACTGCGTATCCAGTTAATGGAGATTCTTCCAATAAGGCAAGATATGCTTTCGCTTCATATTCGGTAAAATTTAGCTTCTTTAATGTTTCAAAAATGACTTCTTTCATAAACCCTCCAACATAATATTAGTCGCTACCTTAGTAACTAATATTTTATCAAAATCTGTTGATTGTTTCCAAATGATTCTGATATACTCACATAAATAGTTACCTTGGTAGTCACTATCAGAGGGAGAAGGGAGAAGCAACATGGATAGCTTACTAACATACATTTCAATTGCTGCAATGATGGTTGTTATACCAGGAGCAGATACTATGCTCTTGGTGAAAAACACACTCCGCTATGGTCCAAAAGCTGGACGCTATACGGTTCTCGGAATGGCAACGGGACTTTCTTTTTGGACACTTATTGCTATTCTTGGATTATCTGTTGTCATTGCAAAGTCTGTAATTCTTTTTAGTACAATCAAATATTTGGGAGCTGCTTACTTAATTTATTTGGGTATAAAAAGTTTTTTTGCTAAAAGTGTGTTTTCTTTAGAGGAAATTCAAGCACAAGCGAATGCACCCACTAATTCTTCAGGTCGGCATAATACAGAGTCCTTTATGCAAGCATTACTTAGTAATGTTCTTAATCCAAAAACTGTTTTGGTTTATATAACTGTCATGCCTCAATTTATCGATTTGAACGGAAATGTAAATCAGCAATTGATTGTGTTAGCATCAATCCTTACTTTACTTGCTGTATTGTGGTTTCTAACCCTTGTTTATGTAATTGATTACGCAAAAAAATGGTTGAATAACTCCAAATTCCAGAAATTACTCCAAAAATCAACTGGCTTAATTTTAGTAGGTTTTGGTGTTAAAACAGGGATTTAAATTTCGTTTATCAGCACTCCTAATTCAACTTTTCCGTTCAGACAACTGAACGGTTTTTCTCTTTTGTCCTCATTTGCTTCAAACTTATAACTAACTTCATTGTTCAACTAACCTGTGACGTTAGTTGAATACACCTTATTTTTAACATAATTATCCAATAAACCTTTTTAAAGTATGAAATCTTCCAACAACGATTAGCTTTATATTTCTCTCTATCTGTTCTTTACTAGAAGTTTTACTAAGCATATCAAACGACATAATAAAGTCCAAAATATAGCCTCTCCTTAGTTGATCTATGATGTTGTTATGGACAGATCTGGTTCAGCAGCTTACAATGCAGTGTCTTGGAACATCAGAAGAAATGGTAAGGATTGTACTATTCATGGTTTCAGACGGTTCATTCTTTATGACAGGTAATACATTAACAGTAGACGGCGGCTATACAGCACAATAAGTTATAATGTTTAGCATCTCTTTTTCTTTTCAGATAAGTTCTCACCCTTTTCAAATTCTACTAAAGCACCACCCAAATTCTTCGTTTCTCCCCTTTTTCATTTAGTTAGACGCCTGACATGGACAATCCTATTACAATAGGCGGTGCATCTTTCTTTCCTCATAATACCGTGTAAACACTATAGACGTTACAAAACCTTACGTAAATATTCAATCCTTTACAGCATTCACAAAAATAATTTCTAGCGATGACCCTTCACCTAACAATAAAAACCCCTGTAACACCGCTGTTTTAGTCATTCTACATGTATTAAACGTTTCAATGGTCTTACGCAATTTTTCTTCAACGCAACTCATTTTAACATTTTCTTCCTTTAATTGTGATATAATGTAACGTATAATTATCTTACTATTCATTTCATTAGTCTAAAAAACAGTAGAAAGGATTTATCCCCAAGTTAATAAAGAGCACTCGAAAGCAGCAATACCTTTTCACAGATCAAACATTACTTACAAAATAAACCGTGTTATAATAAATGTTAATTTTTAGTTACAAACCATTATATTAACATAATCGCATAAACCAAAGGGGGAGAAACAACAATGGAGAACTTTTTCTATGTACAACCTGTCCCGATCGATTTCGGAGCAGGCAAACTAAACACATTACCTGATATTTTAAAAGACTCTAATCTAAAAAACGGCATATTAATCAGCGCCCCTTCCATGGTTCGAAATGGAATCGCGCAAAAGATTATCGATCAATCAGAAGGAAGAATTACTACCCTCTTTTCTGATATTCAACCAAATCCAACCGTTCACAATACAGATGCCTGCGCAGATATGATTCGTGAACATCAATGTGAATTTGCTATTGCGCTTGGAGGCGGCAGCATTATAGATTGCGCGAAGGTAGCTTGTTTTGTTGCTAAAACACCGTACCCGACAGCTGATTTCTTCTCTAGGAAACGCCCCATTAACAAGCCAGGTATTCCGTTAATTGCGATTCCAACAACATCAGGGACAGCCAGCGAAATTACTACTGTTTCGGTACTAACGGATACCGAAAATGATATAAAAGCACCAATCGGCAGTGATTACTTCTATCCAACGTATGCACTTGTAGACCCTGAATTAACCGTCACTTGCCCGCCATCCGTTACAGCGACAAGCGGTATTGATGTCCTAGCTCATTCCCTTGAAGCATACTATGGCAAGAAACATCAGCCGCTTACAGATTTAGCAGCTGAAAGAGCGGCATCTCTCGTGTTCGAGTACTTGTTAACCGCCTATCACGAACCGGATAATTTAGAAGCAAGGGCAAAAATGAGCGAAGCATCTGTTACAGCTGGCATGGCGTTTAACCTCACTCAAACAGCAGCAGCTCATGCTTGTTCTTATCCATTAACACAAGATTTCGATATTCCACACGGCGAAGCTTGCGCCTTCACGCTTCCTTCGTTTTGGAAGTTAAATAGCCAATCAGGGCCTGAAGCAGAACGTCTACACGCTTTTAGTCAGCGTCTAGGATTTAAGGATGCGGAAGAATTAGCCGACCGCATTGACGAAATGAAAAAGGAAATGGGATTACGAACAACACTAGAAGAAGTCGGTGTCAAAACAGAGGACGATTTAGATCATCTTGTTGCCAACAGCTTCGCACCTAACATGATGAATAATCCTGTTACGATCACGAAAGAATCACTGAAAGCCTTGTATAGTGGGTTAAAATAAGAAAAGCACCCAATTGGGTGCTTTTTTCTATGTATCAAAAAACCGATTTCTATTTGAAATCGGCATAATTTTATGAAAAATAATTGGAGACTGTTTCAAACACATTGCCGTCAATCACCAGTTTGCCATACTCTTCAAGAACATGAACCGTCACCGGAGATTCATGACTGTACTCCAACAGCACACTCAATACATTATCGATATCTTCTTCTTCAATGCTATCTTCAGCAAATTCAATATATAGAAAATATTTACCCTCATACGCATACAATTTAGTCGTCCATTGATCTAAGCCAGCACGCTTACTGAGAGAAATTACATCCTCGAAGTCAGGGAACTCCGTAATAAATTCAATCATACCGTCTTCAAAGGCCACGCCGCTATAGTCTTCTTTTCCTTGGAAATGCTCTTCAAGGAGACTTTCGACTTTATCATCCATCTGGAAGTTTTTCAGTTTTTCATCTGAAAAAGCTAAATCCAGCTTTTGTCCATCTTTCCCTAATTGTGCTCGCGTCACAAGAATTTCTAGGCCTTTTTCAAGAGCTTGAACTTGAATCCACAATGGGCCTTCAATAACAAATTCCTCTTCTTGATGAACTTCATCCATCATTTCCCAGAAAAGTTCTTCACTTCGTTCGCGGCTGTACCAAATTTCTTCGCGATCGAAACCTCGTTCCTCAATATCTATATAGGAAATATAAAATTTCACTGTATCATCATTAATACGTTCAATTTCCATAAATCTCCTCTCCCTTCCTTTCACATTTTGAAGGGATAAAAAACCCCCAAGCAAAAATTACTCTAAAACCAGCTTTAGTAAATGAGGACTTGATAGGATATAAGTGTTACTCTATTTTATGATAAAAACTACAAGAAGGGAAATAAAAAACTTCATTAATTAAAAAACAATTGTTTGCCTAATATGCCATTCATTTTATAGAAAAATTCCTCATTCTGCAACTTTATGACATTTTCGCTGACAAATATTTAAATTCATTATCTATTATATACTCAAAATTTCCCTTCCCCATACATTGTACCCTTAAAAAAATAAAGATTCTCAAAACGTAAGTAAAGAAAAAGCTCTGCAGACAATCTCTAGCAGAGCAATCAAATATATTATTAATTAACTAATCGTTGTGCTTCTCGAAGATGGAACGTACGAACTTTACGCGGTAAGAAGCGACGAATCTCATCTTCATTGTACCCAACTTGAAGTCGCTTTTCATCAAGAATAATAGGTCTTCTTAATAATCCGGGATTTTCTTTAATTAATTTATACAACTCTTGAAGTGGTAATGTTTCTAGATTCACATTCAGCTTTTGGAATGTTTTTGATCTAGTTGAGATAACCTCATCCGTACCATCTTCTGTCATACGCAGAATTTCCTTAATCTCTTCAATTGTAAGCGGTTCCGAGAAAATGTTCCGCTCTTTATATGAAATTTCATGTTCTTCTAACCATGCTTTTGCTTTTCTACATGAAGTACAACTTGGTGATGTATATAATGTTACCATATTCACTCACACTCCCTAAGTATAGAATCGGCGATCTATGATGGGACTAATATATTTTCATATTTACCATTCTAATTTGAAATAACTTTAATTAAATAATTCTTATTTTAAATTATACACTAATTACTTAAAAATGAACACCCTTTTTAAAAATTGCAAAAGTCCTTTTATTACGTTGGTTTTTCTGTACTATAGTACAATTTCATGTTCTTCAAATACACTACGACAGACTTCTACTAATTGAAAAAATATATCCATATTCTCAATTAACTCTTATGTAATTGCAATTATGTTGGAATGAATATAATAAGTTTTTAAAAAAATACATCCACCTAAGCTTTAAAGGTAAACAGCTGCTTATCTTGTACTATACATATTCTTCAAAAAAATGGTAAATCCTTTTGTTTTTATAAAATATGTTCTTTTATTACCTATATAATACAACCCGAACATATAATGAACTAATTGAACGAAATCACCATATAAGGAGTTGTTTAAATGGCTCTTTTTTTCATCGATTTCCTTATTGTCGCTAGTTTAATTATCGGAATTACAGCTGTAAATGGCGTACTGACAAACGGCATTGCGGAGAAACTATTTGGAGGCAAACGTCATGCGGATATTTATCAGCGTTCCAAAAAGATTCAAACAAATTGGAATCAAGTAGGCGGAAATACAGAAAAAACTTCCTGATTCAAGGCTCTCTTATAGGACGCTGCTGATTTTTTAGCTCCTGCCCGCGGCTGTCTAAAAAGTCCCAAAATAAAAGCATCAACGAAAATCTAATGGACAGCCCCATTCCCTTGTCTGATTTCTGGATTTTGCCCTTCATAGCCCTGATAAAAGACCTTTCCCTGCCTGGACTCCCGGACCCTGTCCTTCATAGCCCCGATGAAGGACTTTTCTCTTCCTGGACTGTTTTGTTCCTCCTGAATCTTGTCCCTTAACACACTTTGAGAACGGCAAAAAAGGACTGATTTGAGGAGAATGATTGTTAAACAAAGCCTATCCTAAGAAACTGAGTAGCTCCTTCTCTTATTAAGCAAACGTTTTTTTCGCAAAAAGCTGGATTCATCAGCCATTTATCTCTACAATAATAAAGTAGAAGCAGAATTTATTATTGACGTTTAATTAGAGGAGTGACTAGTACTTGAAAAGGATTTTCTCCGGCATTCAGCCATCTGGCTCTGTGACACTAGGAAATTATCTCGGAGCAATGAAGCAATTTGTAGAATTACAAAATGAATATGACTGTTTTTTCTGTATTGTTGACCAACACGCTATTACCGTTCCCCAAGATCGTTTAGAGTTACGAAAAAACATTAAAACACTTGCGGCACTATACTTAGCTATCGGTTTGGATCCAGAAAAAGCGACGATTTTCATTCAATCTGAAGTTCCTGCTCACGCACAAGCAGGATGGATTTTCCAATGTGTTTCAACAATTGGAGAATTAGAGAGAATGACACAATTTAAAGACAAATCACAAGGAAAAGAAAGCGTTTTAGCTGCCCTTCTTACTTATCCGCCATTAATGGTTGGTGACATTCTTCTGTACAATACAGACCTTGTTCCTGTAGGTGAAGATCAGAAGCAGCATATTGAGTTAACTCGTGATTTAGCTGAACGATTTAATAAAAAATATAATGACATCTTCAAAATTCCTGAAATCAGCTTACCAAAAGCAGGAGCACGTATTATGTCGCTTCAAGAGCCGACTAAGAAAATGAGTAAATCGGATCCGAATAAAAAGTCGACGATTGCCATCTTAGACGATCCAAAGCAAATCGAGAAGAATATTAAAAGCGCTGTCACTGATTCTGAAGGAATTGTTCGCTATGATAAAGAGAATAAGCCAGGTGTCTCTAACTTAATGGCGATTTACTCTATCTTCAGCGGCAAGAGTTACGATGAAATTGAAGCGATGTACGAAGGCAAAGGCTACGGCGACTTCAAAAGCGATTTAGCTCAAGTTGTTCTTGCTGAACTTGTTCCGATTCAAGAACGTTTCTACAGCTTAATTGACTCAGAAGAGCTGGATGAAATTCTGGATCGCGGTGCTGAGAAAGCAAACAGAGAAGCAAATAAAATGCTTAAGAAAATGTATAATGGCATGGGACTTGGTCGAAAAAGAAAATAAGACAAACCTCGTTGCATGCAGAAAACCCACGAAAAAATTATTCGTGGGTTTTTTAATACTAAGGAAAGGTTTCATTTAGGTCTTGTAGGTCTTATTTTTGGAAGTTCACCAAGCTCCCGAGCGAACTCTTCGTCCACACGGTCCGGAGCTATTTTTAAGTTGCTCGGAGTTTGAGGTAATGAACGTTTTTTACTGGATGTTGCTGGAGTATCTGCTCTTCCCATACTATTGCCTCCTAACGGAATTTTAATCTTTCTTAGTATGGCTAGGAATCACGTTTCTATCTCCTTTACACGAGCAGTTTTTATAGAAAATCCTTTCCATTCAGCATACAAAACAGTGCCAGACTGACCTGGCACTGTTTTTTATAGCATCGATGGACTGTCTCCAACTTCCATTTCCCATAACTTCTCGAAGAACGGCTGTCCTTTTACTAAGTTTTCACAAAGCTGCAAATGTTTATCGGACCATCCTTCTTTAATTTCTTCATACAGCTGAAGCCATGCTAAATCAAAGTTTAATTCTTGAATCATCGCATACTTTTCTGGAGCCCACTCTGTATACCAATAACGAATTTCAGCTACATTCTTCGCATTAAATAACTGATCCATTGCCATGAACAATAATTGTTTTAGTTGACGCTCTTTTCGCGTTAACCCATTCATAAATGAAGGAGCTGGCGACAAAATATGATATTCCTTCTCAGATGTCGGTTTTTCAGTAAATGTATAGTCGGACGCTTCATGGTTTTCAACCATCTCATAGACAATTTGTTCTTGGCGTGGAATCAGGCGACTTTTACGAATCGGAATATGATACCCAATCGTATCGACTGCTAATATTCCGTTGCCGTCTGTCACAACAAAGCAGTATTCTAATTGAATTCGTTCATGATTTTTTCTAGCATATGCTTTTTGATATACATCATCGAGCAAAGATTTCGGTAACTCTGATAAGTCATTTTCTATGTAATGAAACATAGAGGCGGAGACTTTCAAAAGCGGGACTTGATCTAAAAGCTCAATTCCATCGTCTTTTCTCCATTCATGAAAATGGCAAACATTATAACCATTTTCTTCTCCTTCAAACCAATTCACCCATACATCATGAAGATATAGCATATTCTATCCCTCACTTACAAAATTCTGTTTGTCCATCAGTATAGGCAAAATGCATGAAATTTATTCCTATTGGTAATTAGGAATTTTCCAAAACTGGATGAGGAAACTAGGCTATAGCACTTGGTTCTTTAAAATATCTTCTGCAGAAATAACGAACGATTGGCGAACAGACAATGGAGAAGCATGTTTAACAAGCTGATACCCAGTCCAATACCCAATCATCTGCGGATACCCCTTTTTCCCAAGCATAATCGAATCATGCAGAGGATTGGAACGATTAATGTTCAACTTCCCCTCTATATATCGATCCCATAATCGTTTATAGTCGGACTGAGGATATAACGCAGTCCAATGAGCTAAATATTTACTTCCTAAATATTTGGCGACCGTTCTTTCTGCTAACCCCTCCATAACCATCGCATCTAACAGCGTATAGTCCTTCGCTTCTTTCTTAGTACGATGCAAGCGGCAAACATGATGATATTCATGAATCAACACGGCTTCTAGCTCTTGATCAGTAATATGACTATCTAAAAAAAGAAATACGGCATGTTGAAACGCAAGTCCGGACTTCGCTTCTTTTGCCTTTTGCAAAAAACCCGGTGCCTGCAGCGGAAAAATATAAACGGGAACATCAGGACCATTCCACAACTCATGATACGTAGTAAATAACTCCCTAGCTTTTGTCCAGACGTCTTGCTTCACTAAATGACGATAGACTTTTCTCGCTTTCTCATTTGGTGTGTACATTCCATTTGCTTGTAAATGACGATACAGTTGTTCCGGTTTGACATCGATGATATCTAGATTGTTCATCATCGTTAACGGTCGGTCAAACTCCGAAGCCATCCATTCATCTGTTTGAATGATTCCCATATCCTTCACCTCACACATTTAGGTATGTCATTTTATGCGTATGGCTGCTAGTAAGTGACTTGGCATGATTTTTTGTGAAATTGGCATGATTCTTTAATGAATCCGCATGATTTTCTACAAATTTGGCACGATTCCTCAACAAATTGGCATGATTCCTCGTTGCTAAAGCAAAAAAAAGAGGCTGTTCGAGACAGCCTCTTCTATCAGTTATTGATATTTCTTAAATAAAATCGTTGCGTTATGTCCGCCAAAACCTAATGAGTTACTGATAGCAACTTGAATATCAGCCTTGCGTGCCTCATTTGGTACATAGTCTAAATCACATTCTGGATCTTGTGTTTCAATATGAATCGTTGGCGGGATAATTCCCTCTTGAATCGCTTGAACCGTGAAAATCGCTTCAATTCCACCTGCCGCGCCTAGTAAATGACCAGTCATTGACTTAGTTGAACTAACCGCTAGTTTATATGCGTAATCGCCGAACACTTCTTTAATGGCCATCGTTTCATATTTATCGTTATATGGCGTACTTGTTCCGTGTGCGTTAATATATTGAATATCTGCAGGTTCTAATCCTGCATCTGCAATCGCAGCCTTCATCGCACGTGCTCCGCCTTCACCGCCAGGAGCTGGAGCGGTAATATGATAAGCATCACCTGTTGCACCATATCCAGCAATTTCAGCGTAAATTTTCGCACCGCGTTTTAGAGCGTGCTCCAGTTCTTCTAAAACAACAATTCCTGCTCCTTCACCGATAACAAATCCATCGCGATTTACATCAAATGGTCTGCTTGCCGTATTTGGATCTGGATTTGTTGAAAGTGCTGTATTCGCACAGAATCCTGCAACGGACATTTTCGTAATCGGCGCTTCTGCTCCACCTGAAATCATGACATCCGCATCGCCGCGCTGAATAACTTTAAACGCATCCCCAATTGAATTCGTACCTGTCGCACAAGCTGTTACCGTACAAGAGTTAACTCCTTTTGCACCTAGTAAAATCGATACTTGACCTGTAGCCATATCAGGAATCATCATCGGTACGAAGAATGGACTTACTCGTTTATAGCCTCGTTTTAAAAACGTTTCATGTTGAATTTCTAACGTTTCAAGGCCGCCAATTCCTGAACCAATCCATACTCCAACACGGTCAGCATTTGATTCATTAATATCAAGCTTTGCATCCTCAACAGCCATAGATGCAGCAGCAACTGCATAATGTGTGAAGCGATCCATTTTTCGTGCTTCTTTTCGATCTACGTATGTTTCAATATCAAAATCTTTAATTTCTGCAGCAACTTTTACCGGATATTCATCCGCATTTAAGCGAGTTAACGGGCCTACACCCGACTTACCTGCTTTAATATTTTCCCATGCTGTATGTGCATCATTTCCTACTGAAGATAAAGAACCAATTCCAGTCACAACTACTCGACGATTTGTCATACTAACCCTTAACTCCTTTCAAGCTTCACGATCATGTTATTTGTTTTATTTACCCCATCTTAAGGCAATGGCTCCCCATGTTAAACCGCCGCCAAATCCGACCATGACTAATACATCATCATCTTTAATTCGACCTGCTTCTAACTCCTCTGCAAGCGCAATTGGAATAGATGAAGCCGAAGTATTTCCATACTTATGAATCGTTTTCGTCATCTTTTCCACAGGTAGATTTAATCGTTCACGAGCGGACTCCATAATGCGAATATTCGCTTGATGCGGGATTAGTAAATCAACATCTTCGCGAGTTAAGCCAGCCTTTGTTAGTACATTCAGGCTGGACTCTCCCATTTGACGAACCGCAAACTTAAACACTTCGCGACCATTCATCGCAATAAAGTCGCCTTCTTGTAATAAGTACTTGCCGCCTGAACCATCAGCACCTAACTCAAAGGATAAAATCCCTCTGCCTTCTGATACAGGACCTAAAACAACAGCTCCGGCTCCATCGCCAAATAAAACAGCTGTATTTCGATCTTCCCAATTGGTAATTTTAGATAACTTTTCAACACCGACAATAAGGACGTTTTTATACACACCATTTTTAATAAACTGTTCTCCCGTTACTACCCCATACATAAACCCAGCACAAGCCGCGCTTAGATCCATCGCAGCTGCTTTTTTTGCACCTAACTGCTCTTGAATCATGCAGGCAACGGATGGGAAAGATTGATCCGGTGTTACCGTTGAAACGAGAATTAAATCAATATCTTCTGCAGTAATGCCAGCGTTTTCAATTGCTTGTGCAGCTGCTCTATATGCCATGTCCGACGTATTTACATCATCGCTTGCTATTCTTCTTGCTTCAATTCCTGTGCGTGTTCGAATCCACTCATCAGAAGTATCCATTACTTTTTCCAAATCACTGTTCGTTACTATTTTTTCAGGTAAATAACGACCAATTCCTATAATTCCAGCATTCATTATGCCAACCCCTTATTAATTTTCAAAAAATTAATATCAAATATTATTACCTGGTACTAATTTTATATAAAAAATGCCCGATATGCAACAATAAAAGCAAAAGGTATCTAAAGATTACTACAAAAACCATCTTGGGCATATGATATGTATCTAAAAAAGCTGTCCCTTTTAGAACAGCTCTTCATTCTCTTACTGCTGAGCGTCGCTTTTTCCTAGCTCATATGCTTCTTGCATGACTTTTTTAAATAAATCCATAAACGGAGCCGCCATTTCCATTGAAAAAGGAATGCCGTTTGCCTCTAACTGCGCTTTCGCTTCTGGGAAGTACTTCATTGCAATCGCCATAAATTCAAGCGTTTTATCTTCACTCATCTCAATTCCTCCTACTCATTTGACACTTTCCTTCATATCCATTTTAGCCGTTCTATATTTGAAAGAAAAGAGCTATTCAAGCTCTCGCCATTTTTTTAACAGCTGCCAGCGTCGAAAATGCTTTTGCTGCATAGTGATTCCATCAGCTGGAGCTGTTTTGTTTTGTATCGTATAAATCATTCCTCGCTGCTTCCTTGAGCACTCCTTATATATGCCCGTATATTCGTCTTCTAATACTAATTGAGCACACTCCAGCCACTGATTGCCTGCTTCACTTTGAACTTGAATGTTCTTTTCATCTCGAGATGCAAGTTCAACTAACACTTTGGGAAGATCGGCAACAAACAGAGCATCCAATCGATCCTCCGCTTCAATCGCCTTCTTTACTTCCGACGGAGCTTTCTTGCGAATCGCTGCTTCAAAACTCATTGTTTCTGGCTGCCAAGGTCCATAAACAGTCGGTAAAAACACTACTTTAACTGTACTCATTTCCTCCGCTTTTTGCAAAAGAGCTTGATACATCGAACGTTCTTCTTCAATTGGCATAAGCATAATGATGTGGATGTGTGACTCCTTATTCAGGTGTAAGTCTTTCAAAAAAGCCGCAATTACCTCAATAATTTCAGCTTGATTATCTCGTTTGCTTTTACTTAAATCATAACAAGACACATAAATGGTCTTTTGCTTTTCCAGCGATAAATACTTTAGCTTATGTATCGGTATATATAAGAAGTTACTATTTCTCCCTATTTCCATTTCCTTGTCTTCTATACGTTCTCCGGACACGTCTTCCCAATCTACACCAAGTACTTCCTCTCCTTGGTCAAGCAAGTACTTGGCAAGATGAAACCCAACAAACTGATAAGCTCCAATTACAACGGATGTTTGCATATTTCAACTCCTCCCCGCCTGCCCGCATGTATCCTATATCGTATGCGGCAAACAGAGAGAATATTTTCATATTATAAATATGTTTCATGTTCTTTATAAAACTTATTTATAATATACGGAATTTTATAGCGTTTCTCCGGAAGCAAATAGGCTAGCTGCACATTTTTATTATATCGCTGCAATCGACGATAAAGAGCAGCTTGACCTTTTTGAAAACTATTTAACACATGAATAATCTGTACAGGTGTATCTGTTAAACTCGGCATTGCCTCTGAATTGTTTATAAAGGACTCACTTTCTGTATAATCAATTTCAAACGCTTCTGCCACTTCATATAATACTTTCTTATAAAACAATTTGTTTTCTTTCTCTTTTTCCAGCTGCCATTTTAATGATAAACACGGGTTCTTTAACACAACCGAACGAATTTTTGAACCAAGTTTTTTCATTAATTCAAAAGCAACAAGTGCTCCTGTACCTTCAGCTAATATGTGTATTTTGTCGTTGGCAATCTCACTTTTCATAAACTTATCATACAGCTTCGTTGCAAGTTCAACCGACTTTACACTTCCCCAATTAGCTCCGTAAAAATTCGATGAAAATAACGTATATCCGTAGCCTTTCAAATGTTCTAAAATACGTAACCTCCCGGGGTGCTGGAGCCAAAAGCTGCTTCCTTGTTCAACAAAATGACCGCGGTCACCGATTATAAGTACAGCAAAACCACTCGGCTGCTCAGCGTAATGAATCATGCACCACTGGTCATCAATTTGAAAAGTTCGCTGTTCCATTTTGTCTACTCCTTTGCAGGAAAATTACTTCTATTAATGTATGTGAACATGTAAGAAATGTAAGGGGGAGGTGCCTATTTACATAAAATTTATATTAGAATACATTCGATTTTTATTCCCCATCTCCCTCCATACACGCAACTTTTTAACAGTCTTATAAAAAACTCGTTTTAACTGCATATTAATTATGATAAGATGAAAATGATTGTACTAGAGTGAGGTGAAATTCAATGAGTTATACGTGGACATTCTTTTGGTCATTTTTGTTAATTCATATGACTACATATGTAGTTTCTTCTATGTCAGGAGTTGCGTACGATTTTACTGTTGCAACGATTTTAAGCGTAATTGTTACAGTTCTTGTTATCATCGTAGCAAGCATCCTTCCAAACGACCCTGTAGAAAAGAGTCATCATTAAGAATACAAAAAGGTATCCATGTTATATCCGGATACCTTTTTTGTATAGTTAGGACTGTAACGTAAATTGTTGGTCAACGAAATCAATCGTAATCGTTGATTGACCAGCTAGTGTACCCGCAATAATTTCACGAGCAATTTTCGTTTCGATATGTTTTTGAATGAATCGTTTTAATGGTCTTGCTCCGTATACTGGATCATAGCCTTGTTCTGCAAGCTGTTCTTTCGCAGCCTCTGTTAATTGTAAAGCAAAGCCTTGCTCCGCTAATCGACTTTGTAATTGCTTCATCATTTTCTCTACAATTTTCACAAGGTCTGCTTTTGTTAATGGTTTAAAGAGAACGATATCATCGACTCGATTTAAAAATTCCGGACGGAAATGACCGCGCAGTTCTGCAAATACTTGGTCTTTAATC
>Ga0182739_1001296_pt1 | contig 26917 bp, 29 predicted proteins | sample eDN5th30CBELigBY_FD_128873 | JGI IMG/M metagenome (GOLD analysis project Ga0182739, IMG submission 128873) | Enriched backyard soil microbial communities from Emeryville, California, USA - eDNA 5th pass 30_C BE-Lig BY (version 2) (version 2) | ecosystem: Environmental > Terrestrial > Soil >... | reverse complement strand
TAGGACTTACGCAAAATGCGCTATGCTTGGTTAAAAACTCGCTCAAAATCCTCATTTACTCGTTGTAAACTGCGGTTTTTCGCTCGTTTTTGTCGCGCCTAGCATCATTTTGCGTAAGTCCTGACCGATTTGGAGAGATATGATGAAAACCAGTGATTCAATCACCAATCTTGCTAGTGCATTGGCTAAGATGCAAGCTGAATTAGGCGTTATTAGCAAAAGTGGTGAAAACAAATTCGATAAATATACCTACGCTACTCTAGAGGATTATATTAAGGGTACTCGAGATACCCTATCTAAGTATGGTTTCTTTTTAATAGCTTCGGTGGAAAACTTAATTCAATTGAGCGATAGAACCACTAGAAATGGAGGCCTTGAGCATGCTGTACAAATTAGCTTAACCCTCAGACTCATTCATCAAAGTGGAGAATGGATTGAAACAAACTGTATTGGCGAGGGTCAAGATAGAGCCGATAAAGCAGTTTATAAGGCTATAACCGGGGCTAGAAAATATGCCATTGCTAGTTTACTGGGTTTAGCAACTTCCGATGATCCAGAGGCGGATGAAGAAGTTGGGCTTAATGGTACTGCAACCAATAGGAAAGCTCATAAACACATTATTGAAGATATGATTACTAACATGCGTAAATCCAAAGATCTAGAAGAATTAAGAAACAATTTCGAAACAGCTATGGATATTGCCAAAAATACTTATTTGCAACCCGAGTATTTAAACAAAATTATATTGGCCAAAAACCATATGAAGGAGCAGCTACTTAACGGTAGTAAGGAGCATTAAGATGAGTCATTTAGCTCTCTATGAAATTGCAGCTGAATATGAGCAAATTTTTCAAGAACTCAGTAAAATGGAGGATACCGATGAAAACCTGGTGAGAGATACTTTAGCCCATGTGCAAGACCAGATTGAAATTAAGGCGGTTAATGTAGCCGCCTATATTAAAAACCTAGAAGCAGAGTCCCTAGCCATTAAATCGGCTCAAGAAAATCTTGCCCAGCGTCAAAAACGAGTAAGCGCTAAAATGAGTCAGCTTAAACATTATCTATATGACAATTTAAAACGCTGTGGGATTAATAAGGTTCACCACCCTTTACTAAACATAACCTTGGTAAAAAATCCACCTAAACTTCATATCAAGGATACAACGCTTATTCCTACAGATTATGCCCATGTAGAACAAACCATAGTCATCGAGGAATACAAAATAAAACAGGCTTTGAAAAATGGCTATAAGGTCCCTGGTTGCGAATTAATTCAAAGTGAAAGTATAAGGATAAGGTAGTTATGATGACCCAAAGTATTAATAAAGTTATTTTAATTGGCTATTTAGGTTCCGATCCCGAGCTTCGCACTACCATTAATGGAACATATGTTACCAATGTAAGTTTAGTTACTTCAACTCCTTGGAAAGATAAACAATCGGGTGAAGTCAAAAATCATACCGAATGGCATAAGCTTGTTTTTTATAATAAGTTAGCTGAAGTCGTTGGCGAATACCTAAGCAAAGGCGATAAAATCTATATTGAAGGCCATTTACGTACCCGCAGGTGGCAAAGTCAAAAAGACAGTTCTCATTCTATTACGGAAATTATTGCGGACGAAATGCAACCCTTAAGTAATAAAACCCTCACTAAAAATACGCATTACGCAAGCTGGTATGGCAAACATCAAATGGGTGCAAAACAACTGACTCGCACTGGCTTGATTAATCATTAGTCTAATCTAAGGGTTAGATAATTCAATAGAGTTCTTGCCTAACCTCCATGGTTGGACAATCTCTATAAAAAAATGTCTGCAAGACTGCTCATGTACACTGCGCTTTTTTCTACGACCTTATCTCAACCCTGTGGATTAGACAAGAACTCTAATGCCCTGCTAAATCTGCTATTGCCTTGGCTAATCCATCGGCCACCCTTGCAGTACGGCAATAGTCAATTTTATCTGGAGTATCACTTGCACTGTGATAATAAGGATAACGAAATGGAGCGGTATCGGTAATCATGATCCCAGGATAGCCTTGCTGCCAAAAAGACGCATGATCGGATGAACCAACCCCTTTTATCCATGCAGGCGCCGCAATGCCCTCGGAAGGAAACTTTGCATGCTGACGAAATATGCCCGTCACTTGTCTTATTAAGGAATAAGAACCTATATTCCCTACAAATGCTATAAAGTTAGCGACCGTTGGATACCAATAATTTAAAGCCTGTACAGGATAGGTCTGACTATTTTTCTCATCCGCGTAATATCCCATAGACTCTAAAGACAGCATGGCGACGATGTGTTCCTCTTTTATTTTAGCCCGGCTTGCATAAACATAACTTCCCATATCCAACGTGGCAAAAAATGGTGGCTCCTCATTGGTAAATGCTACAAATCGAACGGTACGCTGCAACTGCTCATGAGCCAGCAAGCGGGATAATTCCAACAATACCGCAATGCCAGAAGCATTATCATTAGCTCCCGGCGAGCCGAGTATAGAATCATAATGAGCCCCCACAATAATAATTTCCTGGAATAGGCTTGAACCCGGTAGCTCCGCTGCAATATTTTGCACCGTTTTATTATCTACCATGTATTGCTGAGTTTCCGGCTCATAACCTTGGGCAATGAACAGGCGGCGAATATAATTAGCCGCCGCTTGCAAATTTTCATAATGCCACAGATTACGCTCTCCCAACCCCCCCGCTAAATGTTGGATATATTGTTGCAAATGTCCCGTGATTTCTAATTGACTGGGTGTTAGCGGTGGTAAAGTCCCTGTAAAGGTATGCCCTGGTATTTTTAACATATGGCAAGCTCCATAGTGAACCCATACAAAAGGCGGATCAATATTTACCTGATATATGAAAATCCCCAATTTATGCAGCAGCTTATCTGCATTGCAATAGATAATGATGAGAGGAAATAGGCCGTTATTGTATCATCTCTTATGGGAGGGGGATCAAGCACATTAACTAGCTACAACCAGCCTGTTAAATTGCTTAGCCCGATATAAACTAACGCGCTGCTCACCTTTGTTACCAAGGACGCGTGTCCTGTCGCTTAGGTTTCTTAGCCAATCCCTCCTGGCTTTGCTTAGAAAACCAGCTTTGACTCTCCGTGGCCAAAGCGCTACAGCGGGGCAACATATACTTTGCCTGCTACCGCTTTCGCCCATCGTACTCGTACACTGCGTGCGATGGAGTGATTTAAGCGCCACCCGGTTTTTAAAAAAGCTGAGTAGCGCGTTAAACTATTAATATTATAGATTTTTTTATAAGAGATGGATTATGGTCTTAACTATTTGCCAGATTGGTGAACCTATATTACGCCAAGCCGCAAAAACATTAACAACCAAGGAAATTCATGGCTCTCGAATTCAACAACTTATAGAAACCATGAAGGAAACCATGTACCAAGCGCCTGGAGTCGGGCTTGCCGCGCCGCAAATTGGCGAATCTTTACAATTAGCGGTTATTGAAGATAGAGCCGAATACTTAAAAACCCTTTCCCAACAACAGTTATTAGAAAGAGAACGTCAACCTACTCCCTTTCAGGTCATCATTAATCCACAAATTATTATTGAATCTCATAAGCAAGTTGAGTTTTTTGAGGGTTGTCTCAGTGTCCAGGGCTTTATAGGGCTAGTGCCTCGCTACCATTCAATTAAGGTAGCTTGTTTAAATGAGAAAGCAGAACCTGTAGTGATTATGGCTCGAGGTTGGCATGCCAGAATTTTACAACATGAGATAGATCACTTGCATGGCAAACTTTATCTCGATCATATGCGACCACGTTCATTCATGTCACTGGAAAACTATCTTAAGTATTGGCGGGATCAGCCTATTAAATGTGTTTGTAATTCGCTTAGCATTCCGAGTTTCGACTGCTAAATGATACGAACTTGTTATTGTTAATCTAACTTATTAAGCGTATAATTAAAGCTTATTCAGGTAATTTAAGTCTTTTAAGTTACTACTAGTGTAGATACTACCAACGCTTGTGAGTGGTGTCGAAACACTCTTCAAGCGTAAAAGCTAAATATCTATAAATCAGCAATAGAAGGACAACGTCTAAAATTTAAGGTTTGCATTTTCCTATCCGAAGCAGATAGTCCTGTTTTTAACCAAAGAGGTGGCATTATGAATCATGAACAACTTCAAGGTAACTGGAAACAACTCCAAGGCAAATTCCGTGAAAAGTGGGGCAAATTAACAGACGATGACTTAACCGAAAGCCAAGGTAAGGCCGATATTTTAATTGGCAAAATCACCGAGCGCTATGGCATCAAAAAAGAAGAGGCCACTCAGAAACTTAATCAATATTTGGAAAAGTTAGATAATAAGGATAATCCTATTAAGACAGTCGCCCATGATTTGTCTGAGGTAGCTCATACCGTATCCGATAAGGCTTGCAGTATGGCTAAAGATTACTGGCAGTTTGCTAAGGATAAACCACTGGCAACTATTGGTATTGCAGCCGCAGCAGGCGCCGTTTTAAGCATGTTGCTTACGCGCCGTTCTAAATAACAACCGGAGCGTGTCCCTAACACGTTGAAGAGATGACGCTCGGTGCTAAGTATAGGGACACCTTCTATTATGCTTTGCACTCGATTAAGGCTAATCGAGTGCTATTTTTGTTAAACTTATTAAACCGTGTTCAGCAAAGAACGTTTTTTTAAGCCTTATTTTGCCAACTCCTCGTATATTTCGGCCGATATTTCCGCATTATGATACACTCGCTGCACATCATCCAAGTCTTCCAACATATCCATCATTTTTAAGACTTTTTCCGCCGTTTCTTTATCTAGATCGATATAATTAGCCGCTAGCATGGTAATTTCCGCTTGCACGGGTTCTATACCCCCTTTTTGCATGGCTTCTTTCACATCGCTGAAATTATCTGGGGTGGTAATGACTTCAATTGAGCCGTCTTCATTGATCTGCACGTCATCGGCACCAGCCTCTAAAGCAAGCTCCATAATTTTATCTTCACTACTTTCCGGCGGAAAAATCAATTGGCCACACTTTTTAAATAAGTAAGCTACCGAACCATCGGTGCCTAAATTTCCACCACACTTGGTAAAAGCATGACGTACCTCGCTTACCGTGCGATTGCGATTATCGGTCATACATTCTACATAGACGGCCACCCCGCCTGCACCATACCCTTCATAAGTAATTTCTTCTACATTAGCGCCTTCCAGCCCACCTGCTCCTTTTTTGATAGCCCGTTCGATGGTGTCTCTGGACATATTATGACTAAGGGCAGTAGCAATGGCCGCTCTTAATCTTGGATTATTACTAGCTTCGGCGCCACCCAGGCGAGCGGCTACCGTAATTTCCCGAATTAATTTGGTGAAAATCTTACCACGCTTAGCATCTTGTGCATTTTTACGGTGTTGAATATTCGCCCATTTACTATGACCGGCCATATTGTCCTCTTTAATTTGCTATTTTTTTCACTCGAATGTGTAATTCCTGTAATTGCTCTGGATCAACTTCAGAAGGCGCGTTAGTTAACGGACATTGTGCGCTCTGCGTTTTTGGAAAGGCAATCACATCCCGGATGGATGAGGAACCCGTCATCAACATGGCTAAACGATCTAAACCAAACGCGATGCCGCCATGAGGAGGGCAACCGTACTTTAACGCATTTAATAAATGGCCGAATTTAGCCTGCGCTCGCTCTTCATCGATATTAAGCAAACGAAACACGGCCATCTGTAAGTCCATATTGTTAATCCGAATTGAGCCTCCACCTACTTCGGTACCGTTTAATACCATATCATAGGCACGTGATACGCAAGCACCTGGGTTGGCCTCCAATTCGGCTACGCTAGTAATCCTTGGAGCCGTAAAGGGATGGTGCAGCGATTGCCATAAGCCCTTATCATCTTGTTCAAACATGGGAAAATCAACTACCCATAATGGTTTCCAATCGCCTACCATCAGGTTAAGATCCTGACTGACTTTCACCCTTAAGGCGCCTAAGGCATCGTTAACGACTTTGGCCTTATCCGCACCAAAAAATAGAATATCACCCACTTGAGCCTTGGCTCGTTCTAGTAAGGCAGAAATTACCTCGGTTGGTAAAAACTTCAAAATAGGCGATTGTAAATCGGGATTACCCTCTTGTAAGCCATTCACCTTAATATAGGCCAAACCCTTAGCGCCATAAGCACTTACAAAATGGGTATAATCATCAATTTGCTTACGACTCAATTCCAAACCATTAGGCACCCGCAAGACGGCCACACGCCCATCTTTTCTATTGGCCGCTTCGGCAAACACCTTAAAATCAACCTGCTGCATTAAATCGGTAACATCGACTAATTCTAAAGGGCTACGCAGGTCGGGCTTATCGGAACCGTAGCGGTTCATGGCTTCGGCATAGGTCATTCTGGGAAATGGATGGGGCAACTCAACCCCTAACATTTGTTTAAAGACTTGCCGAATCATTTCTTCCATTAAATCTTGAATATCTTGCTCAGCCAAAAAGGAGGTTTCAATATCAAGCTGGGTAAATTCGGGTTGGCGATCGGCACGCAAATCCTCATCGCGGAAACACCGCACAATTTGATAATACCTATCAAAACCAGCCACCATTAATAATTGCTTAAAGATCTGTGGCGACTGTGGCAGGGCAAAAAATTGTCCAGGGTGTACTCGGCTCGGCACCAAATAATCGCGGGCTCCTTCGGGAGTGGCTTTGGTTAAAAACGGAGTTTCAATATCCAAAAAGCCTTTATCATCCAAATAACGCCGTAATAATTGCGCTAACTTAGAGCGAAATAGCATACGCTTGGCCATTTCCGGACGGCGTAAATCGAGATAACGATAACGCAAACGGGATTCTTCACGTACATTTTCGTGTTCATCTAATTGAAAAGGTGGGGTTTCTGCGGCATTTAAAATCGTGAGCGTGTTCACCACTACTTCTATTTTACCACTGGCTAAATCGGAATTTATAGTACCCGCAGGCCTATCATTCACCTGCCCAATAATTTGCAAAACATATTCGCTGCGTACACTCTCAGCAATTTTAAAAGCCTCTGGAGTATTGGGATTAATCACCACCTGAACTAAACCTTCGCGATCGCGCAGGTCAATAAAAATCACTCCACCATGATCTCGGCGGCGATGTACCCAACCGCATAATTGTACGGTTTTGCCAACCAGTTGCTCGTTAATATGTCCGCAATAATGACTACGCATGAGAATGCCCTGTTCTTTAAAAATATGAAAAGAGGATGATTATACCCGAATTAGAATTGCTTAGTGAAGTAGGATATGTGAGTTTAACAAGAGGCCTAGTATTCATCCGACCCGCTCTTTATAAACGTTTAGAGGCTCGTTGAATATTGGTCACCGCACTGGCTGGCTGAATAACGCCTAAAGAAATGACCATTTTTAACGCATCATCTACACTCATGTTAAGCTCAATAATATCTTGTTTGGGCACTATAATTAAAAATCCGGAGGTAGGATTAGGTGTGGTGGGCACAAATAAGGTGACTAACTCCTCACCCACATGATCCCGTAATTCGGTGCTACCGGCTCCTGTTTGAAAGGCGATGCTCCAACAACCTTTTCTAGGATATTCGACTAATAGCACCTTACGAAAGGCCTGTCCATTAGAAGAAAACAAGGTTTCTATCACCTGTTTAGAGGAACTGTAAATGCTTCTAACCAAGGGTATTCTAGCTAAAATCTTTTCCCAAAGTGCGACTAACTTACGGCCCAAAAAGTTAGTCACTAACATGCCGGTCACAAAAAGCACGACCAAAGATAAGATTACACCAAAACCTGGGATATGGACGCCTAATAAGGCATCGGGTTGATAAGCTGCTGGTAAAACATGTACGCTGCGATCGAGCAAGCTGACCAAGAATCCTATTATATACAGTGTAATAATGATAGGCAGCCAAACTAACAAACCTGCAAAAAAGTAACGGCGCATAGGCATACACTCCAGTGGTATCGATTAATCAATCACTTGCCGTGCTGCTTTGGCAAGTCCCCGTGCTGGCACAGCTTTTAACACCACAGTCATCAGCACTAGCTTGCTTGGGTTTCTGCCCTTTATTACGAAAATCGGTCACATACCAACCGTTACCCTTAAGCTGGAAACCCGCGGCGGAAATTAATTTTTTTAACTGTGGAGAGTTACACGCGGGGCAGTCGATCAGTTCGGCCTCATTAATTTTCTGTAATACCTCATGGTGTTTACCACATTGTTGACATTCATATTCATAAATCGGCATTTTTAACCTCCAATAATTATTCTTCGCTAGTTTAAAACAAATTTGCTCTTATTATACAATAAAATTTTGTCCATCGATCGCTTTGAGAAATAAGGTCATATTTTATTTTATCAAGTTCCATAAAAATTGGTTTTAACTATAAAATACAACTTAACCTCAAGCGCAGAAATTCCGGATAAATAGATTGTAGGCATAGAAGGTGCTGCTGCCTGTAGGAACCGGATCGTCTAAGTATCTAATCCAATGTTTTCAAGTATTGCTAAAGTTAGCCACCAACACCCGCCGCTTTAGTGAGGATAATGGAGTCGCTTGAGCGACAGAATTTAAGTCTTTTAACCTGAAAAGGTTGAGTGAGATACTTGTGCTAAAATTTTTGCTTAGCTACTTAACCTAGATTGTAATTTGAGGATAAGTTTGACTTCGGATAGAATCACTATTTTTGCTGTTGTAGGAATCATCATGGAAAAAACCGCTATTAGCCCCAATCGCTCACAAAATTATCCGGAATGGTATCAACAAGTAATCACCGCAGCCGACATGGCCGAAAACTCCCCGGTACGTGGTTGTATGGTAATCAAACCCTGGGGTTATGCGATTTGGGAGGCGATTCAGCACGATCTGGATCAGCGTTTTAAAGCTACAGGGCACGTGAATGCCTATTTTCCACTGCTGATTCCCTTGAGTTATTTAGAAAAAGAGGCCCAGCATGTGGAAGGCTTTGCCAAAGAATGTGCGGTGGTCACCCATCATAGACTCAAGGATGACGGGCATGGCAAATTAAAACCCGACGGTGAGTTAGAAGAACCTCTCATTATTCGTCCCACCAGTGAAACCATTATTGGTGAAATGTACGCCAAATGGATCCAATCGTATAGAGATTTACCGGTACTCATCAATCAATGGGCCAACGTGATGCGCTGGGAAATGCGTACCCGGCTGTTTTTGCGTACCTCGGAATTTTTATGGCAAGAAGGTCACACGGCTCATGCTAATCCAGAGGAAGCCGTGCAAGAAACCCTGATGATTCTCGATCTGTATGCCGAGTTTGCAGAGCAGGTATTAGCCATGCCCGTTATTAAAGGTGAGAAAACCCAAGCAGAACGTTTTCCTGGCGCGGTAAATACCTATTGTATCGAAGCCATGATGCAAGATAGAAAGGCATTACAGGCCGGCACCTCGCATTTTTTAGGTCAAAATTTTGCCAAGGCCGCTAATATTCAGTTTTCGGACCAAGATGGTCAATTAAAACATGTATGGACTACCTCCTGGGGTGTATCCACCCGGCTCATAGGTGGGCTTATCATGACTCATAGCGATGATAACGGTTTAGTATTGCCTCCTCGTATTGCGCCGCAACAGATCGTCATTTTACCTATTTACCGAAAAGAAGAAGATAAACAAGCGGTGTTAGATTATTGCCAACAATTACGCCAAGCTCTTACCGAAAAAACCTTCCATGGCCAAAAGCTTAGAGTACATTTAGACACTCGAGATATGAATGGCGGCGAGAAAAATTGGCAATGGATTAAAAAAGGCGTTCCCATCCGCCTAGAAATTGGCCCACGGGATGTGGCTAAAGACAGTGTATTTATGGGAAGAAGAGATTTAGCGCCTTCGGAAAAACGTAGCCTAACTAGCCAGGAATTTATCTTACAGGTGACTGAAATCTTAGAGGCTATTCAACAAAACTTATTGCAACGGGCTAAGAACTATAGGGATCAGCATACGCGGGAAATCGATAATCTAGACGATTTTAAGGCTTTTTTTACGCCAGAAAACCAGCAGAAACCCGAGATTCATGCCGGCTTTGCTATTTGTTATGCCATTGACTCGCCTGTTCTAGAGGAATACATCAAGCCCTTAAAAGTTACCGCGCGCTGTATTCCACTAGAACAATCGGCAGGCACTGGCCAATGTATCTTTACGGGCAAACCCACCGATAAGAAAATTATTTTTGCTAAGGCTTATTAAGACATGTTGCAAACCGAGGCTTGCCAAATTCAGCCCCGCATGGCTGTCGCTGCCACTAGTGTAATAGTAGAAGGCAAAGCCTCGCTGATTGCCGCTCAGCTGCAATTACCTCTGCTTGCCACCGGTGCTGATTTTTATGCTGAGCCTTATGATTTTATTATAATCATCGATCCGGTTTATATTGGTTTGCAAGATACCCAGCAACCCAATACCAGACCTGTTTATATCGATTTTTTAGCGGGAAAAAACGCCTGGCGGCAAAAAGCCGGTGGACAAGAACTGTTAGCCAAGGCCGTGGGTTGTAAGGGTAGTTATAAACCGTCTATCCTTGATACCACCGCAGGCCTTGGCCGAGACTCTTTCGTTCTAGCCAATTTGGGCTGTGAGGTACTGATGTTAGAACGTTCAGCTATTATGGCCTTATTATTGCAAGATGGTTTAACTAGATTAAAAGCAAATTTGACTATGGATAACCTACAACTGATTGCACAAGATAGCTTAAATTACCTTGAACAACTATCGGAATTGGATAAACCCGAGGTTATTTATTTGGATCCCATGTATCCGCATCGCACCAAATCGGCCTTAGTTAAAAAAGAAATGCGAATCTTACGCCACTTAGTGGGCAACGACCAAGACGCCCAAATGCTGTGCCAGCAAGCCTTGCAAAAAGCCAAAAAACGGGTGGTGGTTAAACGTCCCCGTATAGCCGAACCCCTGCTAGCCAAACCCGATATCGTTTTTAGTGGCAGCAATAGTCGGTTTGATGTGTATTTAATCAACCATCAACTCCATCGGTAAAACACACTATTTAAGAAAGTTTTAATACCACTTGGACATAAAAATTGTCTATCCGCGCCTCTAGCTTTTGTTTGCAGAGAGGGTTAAGCTTAATACCATCTCAAGCTATAATGGGTCTACGATGAGTACTGCAATGCGTTGCGTTTCCTTCTGTGCTGCCGTTCACTATGACTTACAAGCTGTAGCCGCCTACTTTAAAAAACAGTCTTACCTTGCCCATTTTTACCGAGATGTCTTGCATATCAGTGATCCTGGCACAAAAGTTGATTTATTTTTTTTTAATCAAGGTTGTTTTGTTTCTTGGGGCTTAAAAAAACGCAATGAACAAAATCTCATCAAGGAATTGAAGCAATTTTCGGTTGATCCCCTGGAAAAAATTGAAACCGATCTCTTTGTCTATCGTTACGGTCCAGAAACGATTATGACCTCTCACGAAAAATTAAATATGGATATGATCACCTTAGATTCGGATAATATTCAGCTTAAGCTAGCTATCTCCTATGGCTTGGCTCAATCGATCAAATTGGAATATTATGAAGCCCTTATTCAACATACCATTCAAAGCAACAGCCATATCCCCAGAGAATTAGCTCAGCATGGCAAAATTAAAATGTCCCGCACCGCCATTTCTAAACGGATAGGCGAAATCTTTATTCAACGCAGTTATGTTAACTTAAATAGTGAATTTTTGGAGGTGCCCGAATATTTTTGGCGCTTTCCTAGTATGGAAACCTATTATGTCATGGTGAGTGAATTTTTAGAAATTCCACATAGGGTGGACTCACTCAACAGAAAACTTGATACCTTATACGAGGTCTTTGGCGTACTCACCAATCAATTACAACATAAACATTCAAGCCTGTTAGAATGGATTATTATTTTATTAATTCTGTTAGAAATTCTACTAAGCTTGTCTTATCACTTATTATAAAACTTCAACTAAATTTTTTAGCTACGGCTTAAGGACAGGCCCTCTATCCTTTTAATCTTCATTATTGAAGAGCGATATGGAATATAACGAATTTCTTGATAATACCATGGTGAGAATATCCAATTTTATTGGACTAGAGTAAAATATAAGTCTATTGGTTTTGTTAGTGATTGGAGGTATTAGGATATGAAAATTGATAGTTATAAAAATAAAATTACCCCTTTAGTAGATGACTTAGTTAACAATAAAGTTATTAGCAATTATCATATAGACACATTAAAGCAGGCGATAACAAAAGCAACAAGTGCTAAAGAAATAGTTGATATTCTTGAGGGTGAAAAGCCTGCTGTTAATCATCAAGATTTGATAAAAATAACAGAGAGACACTTGAAAGCTTGCCAAGAGTATCATACTTCCTATACCAACCAACAATCCTATAAAGAAGTAACCGGAGCTTGTCGCAGTTTCCTTATGATAACGAAAGAACTGAAAGAGCTGACTCTAAAGGCTTCCATAAAAGATAATGATAAAACTTTGCCTCAAACTGAGAAAGCAACTTATACAACACCTATTAAAGGCTTTTAATCTATTTCATTAGGGGCTGCTCAACAAACCAATGAAAATGCGAACTATGCTAAAGTCAAAGTTCGAAAATTATCATTAATCCGTTGCTTAAATCAGAGGCAAGTAATGCAGCTTGATTTTCGTCCCTTAAACAAATTGCCGAACTTTCTCACTCTTATGATACCCTGCATTATCCCAAATAACATGGAGTGTCGATTTATCAGGGTTAGCGTCAACCAGTTGTTGCAAAAAAGGAGTCAAACTCTCAGCGTTAACCCAATCAACCTTCCGATACTCTATCTGATAACTCGCCAAATTCATGGCTGCCACAAGATTGAGGCATTTCTGGCAGGCTGTCAGCTTCTGCGCTTTGCGTATCCCTTTTACTATCCAACCGTAAACTAACTGTAGTGTCAATGAGTGAGCGGCCCAAAAAATCCGATAAATGCAAGCAGACTTATTTTAGCAAGATCACCAACCCGTAGCTATTGCTCACCGGAGGAATTTGGGCAACAATACGTGCCAAAAGCGGCTTAACTTTCTCTTTGAAAAAACGGATCAAGGTCGGGGTTTGTAATAACAGCTTTCATTAACGCTTTAAAAGTTAACACTTTCATATATACTCAAAATAGATGAATTTTTACGATTCATAATAAAAATTTATCTATTTTGAGTATATCATATATAAATAATTAGATAATCATATAGGTGACGGAGTGACAAACTGGACCATCGCAAAAGCACGCGAAACATACAATATTGAACACTGGAGTGCAGGCTATTTTGATATTAATACTAAAGGTCAACTTATTGCCTTTCCAGATGGGGAAAAAAATCAGCCAGGCGTTAATATAGCAGACCTTATACCCGCTATTCTTGCACGAGGCTTATCACTGCCGGTTTTAGTCAGATTCACCGATATTTTAAAACATAGGGTGAAAGCTTTAAATACCGCTTTTGCAACGGCCATATCACATTATAACTATCAAAATACCTATACGGCCATTTACCCAATAAAAGTCAATCAACAGCGGCGGGTGGTTGAAAAAATTCATCATAAAGACCAATTCGTCACCGGACTAGAGGCCGGTAGTAAACCAGAATTAATGGCCGTACTAGCCTTGGCAACCAAACCCGGTACCATTATTGTTTGTAATGGCTATAAAGATCGGGAATACATACGCATGGCGTTGATTGGCCGGCAACTAGGCCATCAGGTTTACATTATTATTGAAAAAATATCAGAACTTCCTCTCATTTTAGCCGAAGCTAAAAAACTGGGAATTACGCCTAAACTAGGCATCAGGATTCGAACCGCTTCGGTGGGCGCAGGTAAATGGCAAAATACCGGTGGGGAAAAAGCCAAATTTGGCCTCTCGGCAGCTCAAGTATTACACGTGGTTGAACAGCTGCAACAGGCTGAGCAATTAGCTTGCCTGGAATTATTACATTGCCATATCGGTTCTCAGGTTGCCAATATTCGGGATATTCAGCGCGGCATGCACGAATGCGCTCGTTATTATGCGGAACTGCATAAGCTCGGTGCAAACCTTCGTTATGTAGATGTGGGTGGCGGCTTAGGCGTTGATTACGAAGGAACCAGCTCTCGCAGTTTTTGCTCTATGAATTATACGCTGCAAGAATATGCTAATAATGTGGTAGCGGCCTTAACCGAAATTTGCCAGGCTAATCAATTACCACATCCCGGTATTTTTACCGAATGCGGACGAGCCATGACCGCACATCACGCGGTCTTGATAACCAATATCACCGAAATTGAGCAACCTACGGTTCCCTCCGCTATCCAGCCCGCACAAGAAAATGAACCCGTGGTCATTAAAGATTTATGGAACGGTCTCAATCAACTTTCTAAACGTAACGCCTTAGAAGTTTATCATGATATTTGCTATTGGCTGAGTGAAGCCCACAGCATGTATATCCATGGCTTGTTGAATTTACAAGAGCGAGCAAGAGCAGAAGAGCTTTATACCTCCGCTTGCTTAACCATTAAAGATTTACTTCAGCCTAATAAACGCGTTCACCGGGAAGTATTAGATGAGCTTAACGAAAAACTGGCGGCTAAATTTTTCTGTAATTTTTCCGTATTCCAATCCTTACCGGATGTTTGGGCCATTAATCAAATTTTCCCTATTATTCCACTCACCCATTTGGACGAGGCTCCCATTTTAAGAGGAAAGCTGCAAGATTTAACCTGTGATTCCGATGGCTGTATCAGTAATTACATTGACGGCCAAAGCTTGGAAAAAACACTGCCACTGCCACCTTTTAAGGCTGAGAATCCTTATTTATTAGGCATTTTTTTAGTAGGTGCTTACCAGGAAATTTTGGGAGATATGCATAATCTATTTGGCGACACCGATTCGGTACACGTTGAATTAACCGAAAGTGGTAATTACCAGTTAGTAGAACCCGTAAAAGGTGAAACCGTCGGCAATGTATTAAACACCGTACATTTTAATATAGATAAATTGTTAGAGTCTTACCGTGTTCAGCTACAACAAGCCAAGTTAAGCCCCATCCAATTTGAGCAGTATTTTACCGAATTAGCGGCGGGATTGAGCGGCTATACTTATCTTGAGGATTGATTATGCTAACGTGGTTACCTAAACCTATGGTGGGTATTATAGCCATCTTGTTATATGCTATTAACTTTGTCCTATGGTTTGCCTATTTATTTTTGGTTGCACTGTGTAAATGGATAATTCCCAATAAAAAATGGCGGCAAACTTGGCAACCCGCCTTAAATAAGGTTGCGCCGGGTTGGGTGGCTGGTAATAACATTGTGATGCGTCTTACCACCCGCATCCAATGGGATATACAAGGATTAGAAACTCTAAATCCTCAAACTTGGTATTTACTGATCGCAAATCACCAAGCCTGGACCGATATTTTAGTTTTATTTAAGGTTTTAGTGACTAAGATTTCACCTATACGTTATTTTTTAAAAGAAGAATTACGTTGGGTGCCTTTGCTTGGTCAAGCCTGCTGGATTTTAGATTTCCCCTTTATGAGGCGGCATAGTTCTACAGCCATTGCTCGTCATCCAGAACTGCGTTTACAGGATATAGAAACCACGCGCAGAAGCTGTGAAAAATTTAAACATACTCCTATTACCTTAATTAACTTTGCGGAAGGCACTCGCTTTCGCTTAAGTAAACATCAAAAACAAAAATCACCTTACCAACATCTATTAAAACCTAAGGCAGGCGGCATTGCTTTTACCCTATCCGCGATGAATGGTCAAATTAAAGAGATTTTGGATGTTACCTTGGTTTATTCTCCCCATAGGGCTAGTTTTTGGGATTTTTGTTGTGGCAAGATAAGCAAAATTACCGTAAAGATTCGAACCATACCTATTACCGAAGCCTGGGTAGGTGATTATTTAGAAGACAAAATATTTCGCCAGCAGTTCCAAGAATGTATTAATCGACTTTGGCAAGAAAAAGAGGAGACCATTAGCAAATTACTTTGAGTGATTGTTAATGACTTAAGCACAAAGGGACAAGGTATGTTAACGAGAATTAATCTCATAGGTTATGCTTCAAGCCTTGGGGCTAATCACCCAGGCAGTGCAGAGGGTCCGCTTCAGTTACAGCGAACTCGCACCTATAAACAATTGGCTAAGCAAAAATTTGCTTTTAACTGGCAAGCCATGTTGAAACCATTAACCTTGGAACCTAATCAAGTCCCGGTTCTTGCCGAGCTTAATAAACGTCTTGCTAAGTATACTCAAAAACTGGTTTGCGATCAGCTACGTTTTCTAGTGATAGGCGGCGATCATAGCAGCGGGATTGGTACTTGGAGTGGAGCCCAAACGGCCATTCAACCCCATGGTAATCTTGGCCTAATCTGGATAGACGCCCATTTAGATAGCCATACTCCCGAGACAACTCCCTCGGGTAATATCCATGGTATGCCTTTAGCTTGTTTATTAGGGTATGGAGATGCCGCATTTACCGGCATTTGCCATAACGCGCCCAAAATTCTACCCGCTAATCTATGTTTAATTGGTGTACGTAGTTTTGAGTCTGGCGAAGCAGAATTATTAGAAAAACTTAAAGTTCGCATTTATTTCATAGACGAGGTAAAACAACGCGGCTTAGACACGGTGCTAAACGAAGCTCGGGAATTAGTCACTAAAAATACCGTGGGCTATGGTTTATCCATTGATTTAGATGCCATTGATCCACGGGATGCTCCTGGAGTCAGTGCCCCCGTTGCAAATGGGCTATGTGCAAAGGAACTAGTCCAAGCATTGGCCCCATTTAACAAAGATAAGCATCTACTCGGGGTAGAGCTTGCCGAATACAACCCTCAGCATGACATAGAACACCGTACCGCAAAATTAAGCTGTGAAATTATTAATACTCTTTTCAATCCCGATATTTCAGATTAAAACTCATGTCCCATATACTTGATTTAGAACAATCTTATTGCGCTCATAATTATCATCCCTTGCCCGTAGTCTTAACTAAGGGACAAGGGGTTTATGTCTGGGATAGTGAAGGTAAGCGCTATTTAGATATGATGAGTGCTTACTCGGCAGTCAGTCACGGGCATTGTCATCCCGAGCTTGTAAATGCTTTGTTTCAGCAAGCCCAACGGCTTACCATAGTTTCTCGGGCGTTTTATTCAGATAAGTTAGGGGCTTTTTTACAACGTGCTTGTGAATTAACCGGCATGGACATGGCTTTACCCATGAACACCGGCGCAGAGGCCGTAGAAACGGCCTTGAAGGCAGCCCGGAAATGGGGTTATGAAGTAAAAGGCATTCCCCAGAATCAAGCAGAAATAATCGCTTGTCGGGGTAATTTTCACGGTCGCACCATTGCTATCGTAGGTATGTCAAGCGAGCCAAGCTATCAAGCGGGTTTTGGCCCCTTCCCCGCTGGTTTTCAGCTAATCCCCTATGGAGACGCAGAAGCTTTAGAAACCGCTATTACACCGAATACTGCGGCTTTTTTAGTTGAACCCATTCAGGGTGAGGGCGGCATTATTTTGCCACCCGCAGGCTATTTAAAAGCCTGTGCGGACCTATGTCGTAAACATAAGGTTTTATTGATTTGTGATGAAATTCAGACTGGATTAGGCCGCACCGGTAAATTGCTCGCTTGTGAGCATGAACAAGTCAAACCCGATGGTCTACTTTTAGGCAAGGCCCTAGGCGGGGGGTTATTACCCGTTTCTCTATTTTTAGCACGTAAAGAAGTCATGACCGTTTTTACTCCAGGAACGCATGGCAGCACTTTTGGAGGTAATCCATTAGCAGCTACGGTAGGTTTAACAGCGCTTAATCTTCTTCTGCGAGAAAAATTAAGCGAACGCTCCGCCGAATTAGGTGAGTATTTGCTCAAAGCCTTACAAAAAATACCAAGTCCCTTGATCAAAGAAGTACGTGGCAAAGGCTTATTTATTGGGATTGAGCTTAACCCAAGCCAGATAAAAGCGCGGGATCTATGTTTAGAACTATTAAAACTGGGGATTCTAAGTAAAGATACTCATGAAACCGTCATACGTTTAGCACCGCCCTTAATCATTACCAAACCACAGCTTGATGAGGCCTTAACCATTATTAGGAGAGTTTTTGCCGCAAGTTAACCTAACCTCTGTTTAGATGAGTAAATCGAGCTTAGATTGGGTTTTGTGTAAAATTATAACATGTATCTCTCATTTATTTGTTTTTATAAAGCTATACCTTTTTTACTAATGAAAGTTCCGTAGTTGTTGCTCCATGGCTGTAATTAACGGTATTACTCAGCTATACTATGGTTCATTAGACTTTATGATTATTTGAAATATGCACTCAACCATAGTACGCATTGCTACTCGCCAAAGCCCGTTGGCCATGCAACAAGCCGAATTTATTAGACAACAATTACAACAGTTGTATCCTGCTTTACAGGTGGAACTTAAGGGTTTTAGTACCGAAGGCGACCGATTTTTAGCCACCCCTTTAGCTAAAATTGGCGGCAAGGGTTTATTTGTCAAAGAACTTGAGCATGCCATGCTAAACCATGAGGCCGATATCGCGGTACACTCCATGAAGGATATGCCCGTTGAAATTCCACCGGGATTGATCTTAAAGACCATTTGCGAAAGACATGATCCACGCGATGCCTTTGTTTCTAACCGATTTAATACTATACAGGAACTGCCTAAGGGCGCTGTCGTGGGTACCTCAAGTTTACGCCGTAAATGTCAAATTCTCGCCATAAGACCCGATTTACAGATCGTCAATTTAAGAGGGAATATCAACACTCGTTTACGTAAATTAGATGAGGGAGAATTTGATGGCATCATTTTGGCTGCCGCAGGACTCAAACGTTTAGATTTTGCCAAGCGTATCAAACAATTATTGAAGCCGCCTGAATTTCTCCCCGCCGTTGGCCAAGGCGCCTTAGGTATAGAATGCCGCAGTAACGACACCGCGCTACATCAATTATTAGAAAAATTAGCGCATGATGAAACCACCCAATGCGTTTTGGCCGAAAGAGCCATGAATTTTTATTTACATGGAGGGTGTCAGGTGCCTATTGCAGGCTATGCCACCATTGATGCCGGCCAAATTTGCCTACAAGGCTTAGTAGGACGTCCAGACGGTGGTTTAGTTTTACGTAGCAAGATGTTGGGCCCCGTTAACCATCCCGAAGAACTGGGCAAACGGGTTGCGGACGATTTACTTTCTCAAGGTGCAGAACAAATCTTAGCAGAAGTTTATGGTACAACAGGCTGAATTAGCAAATTGCAAAATTTTGGTTACCCGTCCCGAGTCTCAAGCTGAAAAGTTAGCGCAGGGTATTCAGGCGCTGGGCGGTATTCCCATTTTATTACCTTGTATTATAATCGCGGCTCCCGATAGCTTAACCAGCTTGCTACAAGCCACCGAAGAAGTTAATAGCTTTGACATCGCGGTTTTTATTAGTCCTAATGCGGTAGACAAAACCGTACCCCTATTAAAACAAAGTTGGCCCACCTTACCCAAGCACTTAAAAATAGCCTGTGTTGGCTCGGGAACTGCTAAAGCCTTAGCAGACTATCAAATAACGGTGGATTTCTATCCCAAAGCACGATTTAATAGTGAAGAGCTTATAACCTTACCAGAATTACAAAATATAGCCGGAAAGCGTATAGTATTATTTAAAGGGGAAGGCGGCAAACCGCTCTTAGCCGATACCTTACAACAACGTGGGGCCATCGTTCATAAAGCAATAGCCTATAAGCGCTGTTGTCCCCGAATAAACGTTGAATCGCTGTTAAATCGCTGGGAAAGTACAGCCATTGATATTATCGTAAGTACCAGCCAGGAAGCCTTAAATAATTTTATTCGATTAATAGGGAAACGAGGTGCAATACTATTACAAAATACACCTTTATTAGTGATTAGCCCCAGCATGGAACAAGCGGCAAAACAACTAGGGCTTACTAAAATTATTTTAGCAGAAAACGCAACGGATCAGGCGATCATAACCTCGTTAATTCAATATAGGAAGCAGTCAAATGGCTAATACCTCAAACGACTCAAATTCTCAGGCAGAGCAAAAAACGATAATTATTCCTTCAGCCACTCAGCCAACCTCAACCTCCAAAAAATTAGTTTTGTCCCTTGCTAAGCTGACTATCTTAGTCTTGACTTTAGCTGCTATAGGTTTGAGTATCTACAACTTACTACTTACTAAACATCTTGAAGAGAAAAACCAACTTAACTGGGAACAAAAATTTCATGAAATTGAACAAACTCTGAGGCAATATGAAAATCAAGCCTTGCAAAGAGAAACTGAAATTTCCCGGGTAGAACAACAAGTAGCTATTCTTAGCCAAATTAAAGATAACAACGCCTGGCAACTACAAGAGGTTAATTATTTACTGCAATTGGCCGATCTAAATTTAAAATACCAACATGACCCTGCTACTGCCATTAATTTGTTGACCCTAGCGGATGAAAAGATTGCTAGACTCAACCAGCCGCAATTTAACCAACTTCGCCAAATGTTGAGCAGGGATATTGCTAGTATTCGAGTAGTACAAGCTATTGATGTAACAGGCATTTTAGCTAAACTACAAACCATGAGCGAACGATTAAAAACCTTACCCGTAATAATCGATAAGCAAGAATTGTCGGCGAACTCTACCCAACCCGCAGCCAATCAATCGATAGGTGCCTGGTGGCAAAAGGCTTTAGAACAAATCCGCCAGGTATTACAAAGGCTTATCGTTATTCACCATTATGATGAAACTACCAAGCCTTTAGTGACTAAAGATCAGCAATATCTCTTAGCAACGCTTATTCATTTTCATTTATCCCAGGCTCAGTGGGCTGCTCTGCATTATGACCAGGATTTATTCCAACAGAATTTACAACGCGCTAAAGAATTAATCCAAATGACTTTTGGGACCAGCTCCGAAAAAACGGCTTTACTTACCGAATGTAGCGAACTGCAACAAATTAATTTGGCGGTAGCCATGCCCGAGCTAGGAAATACCATGGCCTCTATTCCACAACTTCAACAGGATAATACCAAACCACCCCTTCCTATGGCTAAAGTACAGCCTAATAAACCAGAAAAATCAACCTTGCAGGAGTCAGCCCTCGTATGAAACGCTTACTCATTATCATTGCCGTTCTCATCGCCTCTATTTGGCTAGGCCTACAAATGCAGCGAGATTCTGGTTATGTCATGGTGGCTTATGGCCATTGGACTGCCGAAATGTCCATTTGGACTGCACTTGCAAGCTTACTCATTACATTTTTTACTGCCCACGCTTTAATTAAACTATTAACAAAAATGACCAAAGTAGCTAGCACCTTACAAGGCTGGAGAAAACAACAACGTATGATGGCTGCTAGGCATTTAACTAGGCGTGGATTACTGGCGTTAGCCCAGGGAAAATGGCAAAAAGCCGAAAAAAGCTTGAGCCGTGGCACTCAATATAGCGATATACCTTGGCTCAATTATTTAGCAGCGGCTCTAGCCGCGCAAGAACAAGGCAATCTTTTAAAAAGAGATCATTATATACAAGAGGCTTTTACCACCCATCCAGAAGCTCAAATTGCCATTAGCTTAACTCAAGCACAGTTACAGCTGAGCCAGCAACAATGGGATTCAGCCTTGGCAATTTTAACGGCTTTATTAAAACAAGAACCTCATAACCTTTTTGCCTACAAGCTATTAAAACAGATCTATATGCAATTAAACGACTGGGATAGCTTATTAGCTTTATTGCCTATGTTACGCAAGTATCAGGCACTACCCACTCTCGAGCTAGATGAACTAGAAGTCCAGGCTCATTGTTATAAATTGCAGCAAGCAAAACGATTGACCCTAGCTAAGGTAAAGTCTATTTGGCAAACCATCCCCGTTTACTTACGTAAGAACCTTAGCTTAATAAGAGCTTACAGTGAACTATTGATAACATTTAAGCAAACGGATGAAGCCGCCGAACTCTTACAAAATACGCTTAAAAAACACTGGGATAATCATTTAATACGCCTGTATGGTTTAGCAAAAAGTAGCTCCGTTGATAAGCAACTTAGTCTGGCAGAAACGTGGCTACAAAAACAACCCAATAATTCCGAGTTATTGTGTTGTCTTGGGCGCTTGGCTATTTACAATCAATTATGGGGCAAAGCCCGTAGCTATTTAGAGGCCAGCCTTGCCGAGCAACCTAATCCCGAAGCCTATGTCGAATTAGCTACTTTACTGGAAAAATTAGAGTATAAAGAAGATGCCATGTACTATTATCGTGAAGGTCTGCTGCGGGTTACCCATCAAGAGCTTATGCCATCCCAAAGAGTGGATTGAATGATTAATAGCGGGTAGATAAAATGGTATTAGCCAATGACATGAGTCCGTAAATTACTTTGTGTAACTAGCCATTTCCATCGAACATTCACATAGCCATCGAATTCAATCATAATCTCATTCATCGCTGACTTACCATTATGGATCGGCAGAGTCCATTTTTTTTGAGATATTATTTATCGCTAAATACTCGCGATGCCCAACTCTTTTTAAAAACCGGGTAGCGCTTAAATCACGCCATCGCACGCAGTATACGAGTAGGATGGGCGAAAACGGTAGCAGGCAAAGTATACTCTACCCCGCTATAGCGCTTTGGCCACAGAGGGGAAGGCTGGTTTTCTTAGCAAAGCCAGGCGGGATTGGCTAAGAAACCTAAGCGATGGGACACGCGTCCTTGGTAAAAAAGGTGAGCAGCGCGTAAAGGTAATTAATTGGGTTAAGTTTTCAACCAAGTCTTCAGAATTGCTAATAAATCGGCATGCTCAATGGGCTTGCCTAAAAACCCATCCATGCCGGCAGCTAAACACCGCTTTTTGTCATTATGAAATACATGGGCTGTTAAGGCTATAATGGGAATATGAGTACCACCTGTCTCTTGTTCGCGAATTTTTATGGTAATTTGATCGCCTGTCATATCGGGCAAACCTAAATCCATGAAGATAAGGTCATAATTATCTTCTTTTAGTAACTCTAACGCTTTTTGCCCTGTACTAGCGATTTGAACTTGATAACCATAGCCTTCTAGCATAAGTTGAACCACGCGTTGACTGATAGGCTCATCTTCGACCAATAAAATATTAGCTATTTTTGCTTCTGGCTGCACCATTACTTAGCCTCTAACTTCTATAGCAATTATGCTTCTTTGAATCTAACGACCATAACATCACATTCTGCGTTATGCAAAATAGCATTGGCTGTAGAACCTAATAGAATGGATAAGCCATGGTGACTATGGCTACCCACAACGATTAAATCGACGTTTAAATCCTTAGCTTTTCTTAAAATTTGATGTTTAGTTAAGCCAACTTCAATATGTTGGTCAAGTGCCTGAACCTGTAGCCTTTGGCTTAATTTTACAAGAGCTTGATTGACCTCTTCTCGCCTAGCCTCTTCTAGCTCGGCAATTTCGATATAGCCATAAGTTGGTATGGGTTCAATAACGTGCAGTATACTTAATTTAGCTTGATATAAATTAGCAAGCTCACGGGCTTTATCGGCAGCGATTTCGCCATCTTTACTTAAGTCTGTTGCTAATAAAATATGTTTATACATAAGCAGCCTCCTTTTTACTATTTGTATACAAAGTTTAAAATCTATTTCCTTAAGCTTAACCTAGAATAGCCCAAAATGCACGAAAGTCAGCTAAAAAAAGCTATACCGAATACCTAAAGTTAAGGCATTTGAACCACTATTACCCGCCCCATAAGTACCAAAAGCACCCGATCGATGATGAATTCTGCTCACTAATTGCCATTGTGGATATGAAGGCAAGGCGGCAGTCAGTTCTAAAGTTAAAAAATTGATGAGATGCTTGGTAGGATCGCCGGCCTGTTCCGCATCTTTAGCCTCTTCAGCCGGAATACGGGTTGCATAAGAAAGACCTTCGCCAATGCCAAAACTTGTCATTAAATACTGGTTCCAGGGAAACTTATTCCAACGAAACATAACAAAGGGATCTAACTCAAATAGTGAATGCGAATTACCGCCTCCGTTGATATACGCCACATTACCTATTAATTCAATTTGATGAACCAAGGGACCGAATAAACGGCGAAAGGGATTATCATCGGCTAAACGGTAACCGACTTCAAAAGCATATAATTTGGCACCGGTCCTCTCATATTTAGTCTTCAAGATCTGGCCTAAAGTCGTTTTAGTAGGTAACCCATAATACCCATGAATCGACCACGTATAATCCGTATTAGTAGGGCACGGTCTGTCGCAAGAAAACTCAGCCAATGCCTGAGTGAGAAAAAAACTTAAAAATAAACCTATGATAAATTTTTGGCGCATGGTTAATTAAACTCTCTTTGTATTTAAGGTAATACCACGTTTTTCTAATGAATCCCATAAACTATCAATCCCTAGATTTTCTGCAGCCCAATAGCTTCCTTTACTGTCACTCGTGTATTGAACGTGCTGCACTTGGCAAATTTGTAACACAGACTGGCAAGAAATAATTTGTTCTGCGCCTGGTTTAAGTTCAACACAACTTAATTCAAAGGGCTGTTTATCAAGCATTAAAGCCGACCATTTTTCTGGCTGAAGCTCTATTGCCCAACCAGCACTTGCCGAGGCATTCTCTGTCTCATGATTAACCCAAATCTTGGTTAAACTAGTATTCTTAATTAAATAGACTCGCTGCTGATCAACAGCTTCTTTAGAATTAGCTAAGTTAACCCGCTCATCTGCAAAATAATAACCCCTAGCATGACAATTTAGTGGTAAATCATTTTTACTTTCGCTATCCGCATAAACCAGTTTACTCAGTAAACTTAATAAGATTAGGCTAGCGATTTTTATCCTTTTAATAATCATTGCATTATCTCTACAATTGCCATTACCTGAGTTAAAGGTGCAGTTTATAACAATTCTGCTCTTTAAGGTAGCAGGGGTCTAAAAATTACTAACCCAAACAGGTATGGAAAATTTCCTCTAACTTTGGTTACAGCTCAACCCCTATTTAGCAGGATTCATATTACCCAACAACCTGCAAAAATAGCAAAAATATTTAAAGGGTTAATTTCATATCTTTTAACTTCCGCGATTTGCTAACACCTTCACCATTCAAACTCGGCATAAAGGGCGCAGTGATCGGATAAGTTTAGCCAAGGTTTTTTAGCTAAAACCGAGCAGTGAACGGGATTTAGTGCCCGATAATAGATCCTATCCACCCTTAATACGGGACGCCAAACAGGAAACGTTTTAGCATAATCACCTAGCATAGATTGAAATACTTCCTTAACGTCTAAATAGGTTTCTAAATAATCTTTGGCTGCAATACGCCAATCATTAAAGTCTCCCGCTATTACCAAAGGCTCGTGATGCGGAACCAACGCCTCTATACGTTCGCTTAATGCTTGTAACTGATAGGCTCGTTCCCGTTTAAAAAGCCCCAGGTGAATACAGATAATATGTAAGGGTAAGGAAGAATCAGGTAATTGCAGGACGGCATGTAACATACTGCGGCTGGCATTTAATTGATTGGTTAAATTAATATTTTCCCATGCCAATAAGGGAAGCTTACTTAGCAGAGCATTGCCATGATGGCCGTGTCTATAAATGGCATTTTTGCCATAAACATGATAAGGCCAGATTTTATTGGCTAAGTATTCTGTTTGCGACTGTTCGGGCCAAGCCTTAATTTTAAGCTGTTGTCTTAAATGTTCACCTCTCACCTCTTGTAAAAAGACAATGTCGGCATCTACGCTAGCAATAGCCTGTTGCATAGCCGGCAACATAAATTGCCGATTAACATTAAAACCCTTGTGAATATTATAGGTAAGCACTTTAAGTGACATGGCTAGAAAGTAGCTAATAAGGATTGCAGTTGTGGTTGATTAGGCAAACCAATGATCTTTATTCTGGAGCGTTGTCCTCGTAACAAAATGACCTCGCGGTTCGCTATCTTAAAAAATTTAGCCAAAAATTTAAGTAAAACCTCATTGGCTATCCCTTCTATAGGCTGGGCCTGCAGGGCTATGTGTAAATACTCACCATTAACGCCTAAAATTACCGTTTTCTTAGCATTAGGTTTGACCTTACAGGCTAAGGTAATTTTATCCGGTTTAACCTGATACCACATTGGCTTAAGCGGTTAATTTTAAATCGAGTTGATAATTAGCGCCTGAACCTGTTAGCACAAAGCGGCGTTGCTTATCATCCTTATTGAGACTCCAACCATTATTACTGGTATTTACCACATTCCAGTCGGTAATTAATTGTCCCTCTTTGTTTTGCAGCCTTAATTTTATTATCCCTATTAAATCATCTAAATCCCAGGGAGAATTATCCTCTTCTATAAAAGATATGACTACCTGCATGGATTCCCCCTCTTTTAAGGTATTATGCCAGAGTTTAAAATCTTTGATTTTATTAAGGTGCCTGGCCGATAAATGAAGAGGTTTTTCAGGTACTCGGTAAAATTGTTGCAATCCATTTTTAGTGTATTCGGCAATATCAAAATACAACTCATCACTAATAACTTCTTGCTGCTTAACAAGCCGTATTTTGGCGGCGGTCAATGCAACTGTTAGATCGCTTGCAAAAACAGGTATGGCTATAACTAAACCGATAAGTGCCACTAATAACCGTTGCATATAAACTCCTTATAAGCCAAACCGATTCAAATTCGAGTTTTGCATTTGAGCCGAAACTCTTTGCTAAACTTACTCACCATTCACTTGAAGTATACAATTGTTTAACAAACAAAAGCCAGCTAGGACTTACGCAAAATGCGCTATGCTTGGTTAAAAACTCGCTCAAAATCCTCATTTACTCGTTGTAAACTGCGGTTTTTCGCTCGTTTTTGTCGCGCCTAGCATCATTTTGCGTAAGTCCTG
>Ga0182739_1001295_pt1 | contig 26934 bp, 21 predicted proteins | sample eDN5th30CBELigBY_FD_128873 | JGI IMG/M metagenome (GOLD analysis project Ga0182739, IMG submission 128873) | Enriched backyard soil microbial communities from Emeryville, California, USA - eDNA 5th pass 30_C BE-Lig BY (version 2) (version 2) | ecosystem: Environmental > Terrestrial > Soil >... | reverse complement strand
TAAATAAGGAAAATCTTTTCATAGGTAAACGCCCGAAATTTAACTCAATTACATAAATTAATTATCTGTCTTGCTTGATCTTCTCTATTATATTTCTTAGCAACGGCTAAGGTATTAAAAACTAGCGAGTTACAATCTTGCGAATTTTCTTTTAAATAGATTATTGCTTTAGCTAATTCTTGAGGTCTTTCAGCGGCTACACATAAGCCAACCTTATGCTCATTAATAAATTGAGATGTTTCACCGCTAGGTCCTGCATAGATAACGGGTTTTGCCATGGCGAAAGCTTCAAACATTTTTGAGGGAATGACAGTGGTAAAAAGCGGATGATCTTTTAAATGAATGAGAGCAAGATTGGTTATAGACCAATAGCTTGGAATTAAAGCTTTTGGTTGTAAACCTTCAATAATCACATTGCTTAGCTGATATTGTTCTTTTAAGCGAATTAATTTGTCCTTCTCTGCGCCGCTGCCTACTAATAAAAATACAATCTCCGGTTTATCTTTTAATATTTTTGCAGTTTCTAGTACATTAGTCAGGGCATGTGCCATACCAAAAGTGCCTATGTATGATATTACAAACTTATGATGAAGTTGATATTTATTAAGCAAGGTTTTTGCTGGAGGAATGGGAAATAATTTTGTGGTATCAACCCCATTAATGATTACTTCAATTTTATCTGCAGGGATATGGCGTTCTATTAAATTTTGTTTAAATGAATGAGTTAAAGAGATAATCTTGTCAGAATGACGATAAGCCAATAGCTCCAATTTTTCTACCCATTTTAAAATAATTTTATTGTTGATGGCACCCACGGCTGCAATTGAAGCAGGCCAAAGATCACATAACATAAATAAAAATTTGCGGCGCTTTATTTTGGCTAATGCTAACCCGCTAATTGTGGTAAAAAATTGAGGCGATATCGCAATGATTACATCGGGTTTTGGTTGAAATAAGCCTATGATGAAGCTGCTAATCATAAATGATAGAAAATCTAGGATTCGCAATAAGGTACCTTTATTAGGGTAAATGAAGGTTTTTACCCGAATTACCTCAATATCATCAATGGTTTCTCGCTGATACCACTTATTTTTATAGCCATTAAATAATTTCCCTTCTGGAAAATTAGGCGCCCCGGTAATTATAGTCACTTGATGGCCCGTCTTGATCCAATAATTGGATAATTCATGAACGATAGTCGCATTCGCATTTAATTCTGGTGGAAAATTATCAGTTAAAAATAATATTTGCATATTCAACTATCTTATTAAGGTATGGTAATTATGGTTTAAATGCTTATATGGGTTTATAACCTATAAGCAAATAAAGACTATAAACTAATACTAACTACAAATTTTAAAATGGCAATCTGCAATAGGCTTACAGTTATTTATATCTTTTGCAATCTCTGCATGTACTCCATGCTGGCCTGCATAATAAATGAAAGGGCTAGCAAAGTATTCTCTAAACGGATAAATTTTAATATTTTTTGATTCTAAGGTGATTTTGTAGTCTTTATAAATATTTTTGGCTTGTAAATATTGTTCCTTGATACGCAGACCCGAGCTATACGCTGTAGTAAGGAAAATAAAGCAGCTAAGTAATAGCGAAATAACCAATCTGCCTGAAATATATACAGTAAAGGCCAGTAGTACCGGAGCATACCATAGCTGGGGTACGTATCTTGCCCACCAGGATTCGGGAAATAAAACGGTTGAGATAATGATAGTAGTTATCCCTAAGATTAATAATTTGGTATGCGGTTGTTTACAAAAAGTTTTAGTGAAAAATACGGTTAATAAGCACAATAAAGTAAAAACCACGCTAAAGAAAAAACCAAAGCCTGCATATCTTATATCACAACTATATTTAATAATTTGCCGTTCTTTTTCATGAATAGCTAAAGGAAACTTAAGTTTTGGCATCAAGTCATTATTACTATCAATTTCGGCATAGATTGAGGACAATAATTTAGTAATACGATTTTCATTTAAAAAGTGATTATTAATTTGAGGTTGTACGATATTGATTTTATTGATTGGATAAAATGGATGCCCATGCTGATAAAAATTAGTAATATAAGGGTTAAATCCTACTATAATACCAAGTGTAGCATAACTTACTAAAATAAAAGTGATCTTATAAATTGCAGCTCTTCTAAATATAAGCACTCCTATAAAAATCATGGTGAATAATATCAAGGTATAACTAAGGCCGCTGAACTTAATATTAAGCAAAATTGTTGAAGCAAATAGAATATTAATAAGTTCTTGGGGTTTATTATTTTTAAGCCAGAGTAAACTGGTAGTTAATAATATCCCAAAAATTGAGCCTAAAAAGCCGTCATTATAGGTAGTGGTCATTTGTGAAAGAGCAATAAAATTTGCCGAATAAAGCAGAGAAAATAGCATTGCGGTAGTTAAAGACACTTTAAAGGACTTAAAGAACTTAAAGAACTTACAGGCGTTAAAGAAGCAAGCAATGATGGCTAATAAATTAATAAATTTTGCCGCTTGTAGGTTTCCAGTCAATTTGGCTATGCAGGCTGACATTATCCAACTCGCTTTAGCATAATGGGTTATCCATAGCGAGCCTTCTCCTAAATTGGTAAAGCTTATGTTATTTCCGTTAATAGTTTTAACTTCGCCCCACCATGCCTGTAAACTAGGTTCTCTAACGGGATTCCAGCCCTCTAGCAAAGCCATAACGGCTGGTTGATGGTACATCCAGCCGTCCCAAGAAGTATCAATAAATAGATTAGCTATATAATAGGAGCCGATAATAATAAACGTTAATATTATAAGAACGACCATGGCATATTTTAGCCTATTGCGGTTTAGCAATAAATTAAATGCTATTCCAGCAGCAATGCTAGCCACGGCAATGATAGGGGTAATGCTAAAATTAAACCAAAAACAAAGAGTAGGTATAATCAGTAAAAAAGCCAAAAAACTAAGAAGGGAATCGCTTAAACTACCAAAAAGCTTGCTGCAATAGCCAAACTTTTGTTCATTAGTAGATTGATAATTACTTTTAACCATGCCTTATATGCCTTATAGGTGAAAATTCATTTATAAATAAAATGATTATCCACATGTTTGAAAATGACCATCAGCGGTAGGTTTACAATGGTTTGGGCTATCAGTAACGCTTATATGCACTCCGTGTTGGGCTGCATGATATACGATAGGAATTGTAAAACATATATTAGTTGGATAAATTTTAATCAGCTTTTCTGATAAAATTTTATAAAAGTCATTTCGAATAATACCTGCTAATTCATATTGGCTAGTTATTCTATCATTTGCTACGATTGCCAGGTTAATAAATATGCTTAAAGCCAATAAAAATGCAGCTCGTAATCTACCTGTTATAAATAAACTAAAGCTTAATAATACGGGGGCATACCATAGCTGGGGTACGTATCTGGCCCACCAGGATTCAGGAAATAAAATTGTGGCAATTATTATAGTGAATAGAGCTAAACTTATTAACTTTAGTTCTATACTCTTAAAGATATCCTTTAAAGAGATAATGGTACAAAATAAAAAAACAGTAAAAATAAAACCAAACAGTGGTCCAAAACCGGAAAATCTTATATCACATACGTAGCGAAATAGATTGCGTTCGCTTTTTGAGACTGTTAAAGGGAATTTAATTTTAGGGAGATCTTGTCCAGAATTATCAACTTTTGCATACATAGACCAGAAAAATTTCACAATCCGATTTTTCTGTAAAAATTCAGGCGCAACTTGTCTTGCTAAAATATCGACTTCGTTTAACGGATAAAAAAGATAGCCGTGATCTTTTAAATTTACCAAATAGGGATTATAACCTATACAAATGCCTATAGTAAAACTACTTCCGAGCAAAACTACAGTTTTGTAAATCGCTGATCTGCGAAATATAAATACTCCTATTAAAATCATGGCGTACACTATACCAAGGTAGGCTATACCACTAAATTTTATATTAATTAGAATCAGCGAAGAGAATAAAATATTAAAGGCATCCTCAAGCTTATGGTTTTTAAGCCATAAAATACTTGAAGCCAATAATATTCCAAAAATAGAACCTAGAAACCCGTCTATATAGGCTGTGGTAAATTGACTAATAGCAATAGTATTGGCGGCATAAAGTAGAGCGAAAACCACGGCTGAAAATAGAGAAATATTAAAGGATTTAAATAACTTATAGGCATTAAAGAAACAAGCAATGATGGCTAATAAATTAATAAATTTTGCTGATTCAATATTGCCAGTAATTTTAGCAATAACTGCCGACATGATCCAACTTGCTTTGGCATAATGGGTTACCCATCTAAAGTTACTGCCAAGATCGCCAAGTACTAATTTATATTCCTTAGCTGTTTTAACGCTTTCCCACCATAGCTTAAGATCGGGTTCTTTAATAGGGTTCCAGCCTTCGATTAAGGCAATGACCGCAGGTTGGTGATAAGACCAGCCATCCCATGAGGTATCAACAAAGAGGTTACTAAGCTGGTATATACCAACTACGATAAGTGCTAGTAATACCACAACGAGCAAACCATATTTCAAGTTATTACGATTAAGGTATAAACTAAAAGCCATCCCAGACAATATCGCTATTATGGCAATAACGGGAGTTAGCGTAGGTGTAAACCAAAGACAGAGCGTAGGTGTAATTAATAAAAAAGCTAAAAAACCGAGCAAGGAATCGCCTAAATTACAAAAAAGTTTATTGGTTGTACTAAACTTTGGAGTTTGGCTAGTTTGAATCATGTGAATAAGTCTCTAAGAATAGGTTATAATAATTTGGCAGCTATTAGGGATAGCAAACAAACGATACCTACTACCCAGCTGGTTTTATCTTTAATGGCATAGACAATAGGGTCATCGTGCATTTTCCCTTCATAAGCCATTAGCCACATATAGGAGATCCAATACAGTAATACAAGGTTGATGATATAAAGAATCTCTATACGCTGATAAATAGCTGCTGCTTTTTCAGACTGAATATATAAGGTAAAAATTAAGGTGGCAATGTAGCCGCTTGAGATTCCTAATATTTTAATAAGGTTAATTTGTTCTAATCTGTATCCTCTACCATGGATGGCCTTAGATTCATCATTAGCCTTAAAAAGTTCGGTAAAACGTTTGACATAAGCCAGACAAAGAAAAAAGAAGATACTAAACGCGATGAGCCAGTCTGAATAGCTATGACTTAGCAAGGTGATGCCTGCAATAAGCCGCAAGGTATATAAAATAGATAGTGTAAAAGTATCTATCAAGACTAATTTTTTTAAATAAAAAGAGTAGAAGCAGGTAATTAAGAAATAAACGCCTAGCGTTATTACAAAGTTACTGCGTAGATAAAAACATAAGCCAATTGTAATTATAAGCAAAGCAAAAATAATACCAAGGCCTTGTTTTATGCTTATATCACCACAAGCAAAGCCGCGATAGCGTTTTCTAGGGTGTTGTCTGTCGGATTCTAGATCCATTAAATCGTTAATAACATAGACTATTGATGCAGTAGTGCAAAAACTCAAAAAACCTAGTATATAGTTTAGCCATAGATGCAAGTCTAAAACATACGGACTTAGTAATAAGGGTAAAAAAATTAACAAATTTTTGACATATTGATGGACCCTAATGGTTTTTAATAATAAGAACTTTGAATTCTGGCTATGAAATTCATGCCCTATATTGGTTAAAGCTTTAGCTTTTTGACGTAATGATTTAGTGGGATTAACTAGAATAGCTGAGTGTGCGTCTTGCCATACGGCGAGATCTGCATGGCAATCACCTGCGTAGTCATACTGTTTACTACCATAGCGTTCGCTTAAAACTTTTTGTTTGGCCTTACCTTTTAAATTAATTTCACCATTACTAGCCAGCACCTCATCAAATAGACCTAAATGCTTTGCTATAGATTCAGCAATCAACTGATCGGCGGCCGTGACTAAAATAATTTTTCTTCCTTTGGCCTTTTCTGCCTGTATCCAATCTAATACGGGTTGGTTATAAGGTAATAGCTCAATGTTAAGTTTAGTAGAATAAGTTATTTTTTGTTTTAAGTATGCCCGGCCCCTCAATAACCATAAGGGCAGAAAAAAAATATAAAATGGTTTTGATTTTATAAAGATAAGGAAGCTTTCAAATAAGGTGTCCGTTTTTATTAACGTGCCGTCTAGGTCTACACATAACGGAAATCTATCCTGCATCAAAAGCTCCGTGAAATTAAATTACGTTAAATATAAAGCGGCACTATAACAAAAGGTTTTACTATAGACAACTGGCCTCCTTGTTATTTATTATATAAATTGTAAATTCAGTTTTGATAAGAATTGGAGCAATAGGTAAAAGGAATGATTAATTGATCATAAAAAAGTTGGTAACTTTTGAATTAATAAATATTAAAGCTACCAAATCTTAATCAGTATAATTATAATCACGTTTTTACTAAACAAGTAACTCATATAACATGACCGAATTAGCCAAAGAAATCATTTCAGTAAACATCGAAGACGAGCTTAAGCAATCTTATCTCGATTATGCAATGAGCGTTATTGTTGGACGCGCATTGCCTCATGTGCGCGACGGTTTAAAACCCGTGCATAGGCGTGTGCTTTATGCCATGAGAGAGCTAGGTAATGATTGGAATAAGCCGTATAAAAAATCGGCGCGGGTAGTCGGTGATGTGATTGGTAAATACCACCCACACGGTGATACGCCCGTTTATGATGCCGTAGTGCGTATGGCTCAGCCTTTTTCTATGCGTTATCTGTTAGTCGATGGCCAGGGTAACTTTGGCTCTGTAGACGGTGATGCGCCTGCTGCTATGCGTTATACCGAAGTAAGAATGTCACGCTTTGCTCATGCCTTGCTGGCCGATCTTGAAAAAGAAACTGTTGATTTTTCACCTAATTATGATGAAACCGAGTTGATTCCCGTAGTATTGCCAACCCGTATTCCCCATTTATTAGTCAATGGTTCGGCTGGAATTGCCGTGGGAATGGCTACTAATATTCCGCCGCATAACTTGGGCGAGGTTATCAATGCCTGCCTGGCTTTATTGGATAATCCCGAGCTAAGCATAGATGATTTAATGGAGTATATTCCCGCCCCCGATTTTCCAACGGCAGCCATTATTAATGGCCGAGCCGGAATTATCGAAGGTTATCGTACGGGAAGAGGGCGAGTGGTCATACGCGCCAGAACCGAAATCGAAGAAGATGAAAAGAATGGTAAACAAACCATAGTGGTTACCGAATTACCTTATCAGGTTAATAAGGCTCGTTTAATTGAAAAAATTGCCGAACTGGTTAAAGACAAAAAAATTGAGGGTATTACCGGGTTACGGGATGAGTCTGATAAAGATGGGATGCGTATCGCCATTGAATTGCGCCGTGGAGAAAATGCAGAGGTTGTATTAAATAATTTATATAGCCAAACTCAATTGCAAAACGTATTTGGCATTAATTTGGTAGCGCTAGATGAAGGTAATCAACCTAAGCTCTTTAATTTAAAACAAATTTTAGAGGCTTTTTTAAAACATAGGCGTGAAGTGGTTACCCGCCGTACTATTTTTGAACTGCGTAAGGCCAGAGAGCGGGCCCATATTTTAGAAGGATTGGGGATTGCGCTTGCCAATATCGATGCCATGATAGCTCTTATTAAAGCCGCTCCCTCCCCAGCCGAAGCTAAAATAGGTTTATTAGCTAGGGCTTGGCCGATCGGTATGGTTTCTACCATGTTGGATAGAGCCGAAATGGATATGAGTCGTCCCAACGATATAGGAAAAGAATTTGGTTTGACCGACCAAGGATATCGCCTATCTCCACAACAAGCTCAGGCTATCTTAGATTTGCGCTTACATCGCTTAACGGGCTTAGAACAAGATAAAATTCTCAGTGAATATCAAGCCTTGTTAAATGAAATTAAGGAGTTGCTGCATATTCTTGCCGATCCCGATAGACTGCGCGAAGTTATTCGCACCGAGTTATTAGAAGATAAAGCCCAATTTGCCGACGCTAGGCGTTCTGAGATTATCGCCAGCCAACAAGATTTTTCTATTGAAGATTTAATAGCCGAAGAAGAAGTGGTAGTGACCTTGTCTCATGAAGGTTATGTTAAAACTCAGCCCTTAGGCAGCTATCAAGCTCAGCGACGTGGGGGCAAGGGTAAGTCCGCTACTAATATGAAAGATGAAGATATCATTGAGAAATTACTCATTGCCAGTACGCATGATACCTTATTATGCTTTAGTAACTTAGGTAAACTATATTGGATAAAAGTTTATCAGATCCCACAAGGCAGCCGTATTTCACGAGGTAAACCCATAGTTAATTTATTACCTTTAGAAACGAATGAGCGTATTAACGCTATTTTGCCCGTGAAAGAGTATGCCGATAATACCTATGTGTTTATGGCTACTGCTAATGCCACGGTCAAGAAAGTAAAATTAACGGAATTCTCAAGACCAAGAAGTAACGGAATCATTGCCATTGATCTTGATGAGGGCGATAAATTAGTTGGAGTAGCGTTGACTTCGGGCACTAGCGAAGTCATGCTGTTTAATAATGCCGGCAAAGCCATTCGCTTTAACGAAGAAGAAGTGCGAGCTATGGGAAGAACAGCCCGTGGCGTAAGAGGGATGCGTCTTGGCAAAAATCAACAGGTGATAGCTCTTATTATTGCAACCCCAGACGGACAAATTTTAACGGCTACCGAGAACGGTTATGGTAAGCGGACTCTCTTGGATGAGTATCGCCTTACCAGTCGTGGAGGACAAGGCGTTATTGCCATTTCTACTTCAGAGCGTAATGGCCAAGTGGTTGGCGCCATCCAGGTAACCGAGACCGATGAGGTGATGTTAATCACCGATAGAGGTACCTTGGTACGCACCCGGGTAGGCGAAATTTCACTGGTTGGGCGTAACGCACAAGGGGTGCGCTTAATTCGCTTAGCCGAGGAAGAAAAGCTAGTAGGGATTCAACGGATAGACGAGTTAGAAGCAGACAGCGACCTTGAGAATACAGAGGTAGCAAGCGATGGCGAGAGTTTATAATTTTAGTGCGGGACCTGCCACTTTACCAGAAGAGGTTCTAAGGCAAGCTCAAGCAGAGTTACTTAATTGGCAGGGGTTGGGAATGTCCATCATGGAGGTTGGGCATCGTACCAACCCCTATGAAGAATTATCCGCACAGGTAATGGCCTCAACCCGTGAAGTATTGAAAGTGCCGGATAATTATCAGATACTTTATTTAACTAATTCTTCCCGCGCTCATTTTGCCATGGTTCCCATGAATTTATTGCGAGGTAAAACCAAAGCCGATTATCTTCATACGGGAATATGGTCAAAAATGGCTTTAGATGAGGCTAAACGATATTGCCAGGTTAATATAGCGGCCAGTGGAGAAAATCTAGCGTTTAATAGTATCCCTGAGCCTAGCAGTTGGCGGTTAGAACCCGGAGCTGCTTATGTACATTATACTACTAATGAAACCATTAACGGAGTCGAGTTTCGTTTTATACCGGAAGTCGGTAAGGTACCGTTGGTGGCCGATATGACCTCCTCAATTATGTCAGAACCCATTGATATTAACCGCTTTGGTTTAATTTATGCCGGCACGCAAAAGAATATGGGAATAGCTGGATTGAGCTTAGTTATTGTACGCAAAGATTTATTGGGACAAGTCTTAGCTTTTACTCCAACCCTGTATAATTACCAGATACATGCCGATAACCATTCTCTTTATAATACGCCGGCTTCTTTTGCCGTGTATATAACAGGATTAGTGTTAACTTGGATTAAACGCCAAGGTGGTTTAACAGCCATGGCAGAACTTAATCAACGTAAGTCAGAAAAACTTTATCAATGTATTGATAATAGTAAGCTTTATTATAACTCAGTCGATTTAAAATATCGCTCTAGAGTTAGTATCCCCTTTTTTTTAAAAAATAAAGAGTTAGAAGCACAGTTTTTAACCGAGGCGAGGGCAATGGGGCTGGTTGCGCTTAAAGGTCACCGTATGCTAGGGGGGATTCGGGCCTGTATGTATAATGCCATGCCAGAGCAAGGGGTTGATAAATTAATTGAATTTATGCGGCAATTCGAGAAAGCTAATTGTTAAACTGGAAATTTTCCTAAATGGGCTTTCTTTGAACGGACCTTTCCCAACGAGTCGGCTGCTTCTGGTTAATTGTTTATAAGAGTCAATGAGTATGGCAGAAGAGCTTGACAACTGTTCCGATAACTATACCGCTTCACAGCATGAGTGGTCTGAAGCTAATTCACAAAATTCAAAAGCGCAGAGAATAGATTATATTTCACAACCTGTTAGCGAATTAGAGGGGCAATTGAAGGTAATGGGTGATAAATCTATTTCACATAGAGCCTTATTACTAGGTAGTTTAGCTCAAGGTAAAACGCGTATTCATAATTGCCTAATGGCAAAAGATATCCTGGCTACTGTACAAGTATTGCAACAATTAGGTATAGAAATTGAGCAGGAGGATAATTGCATTACCATACTAGGTAATGGCAAACAGGGTTATAAAACGCCTAAAGAAACGCTTGATTTTGGTAATTCAGGTACTAGTCTGCGCCTTATGACCAGTATATTGGCAGGCCAGGGTATAGCGTCTAGATTAATAGGTGATGAATCTCTGAGCTTACGGCCCATGGCGCGCATCATTAAACCCTTAATTGCTATGGGAGCCAGGATTCAAGCCGCCGAAAATGATACTCCACCTTTGATGGTTCATCCAATAGCGGTTACTAAGCCTATTGATTATCGGCTACCCATGGCTAGCGCCCAGGTTAAATCGGCGTTATTACTGGCAGGCTTGTATACCAAGGGCGTCACGCTTATTACCGAGCCCTTACCAACGCGGGATCATACCGAAAGAATGTTGCGCTGTTTTGGAGTAGAGTTAGGCTCCCAATCGGGTAAGATAAGTCTGTACGGTGAACAGGAGTTAAAAAGTACAGAATTATATATACCGGCCGATCTTTCATCTGCCGCATTTTTTATAGTGGGGGCTTGTATTAGTAAGCATGCCTGTCTGACTTTAAGGCAGGTAGGTATTAATCCATCCCGGCTAGGTATTATCCATTTATTGCGTAGAATGGGGGCTAAGCTGCAATTGCATAATATCAGTTGGTTTAATAACGAACCCATCGCTGATATCACAGTACAAGCAAGTGAATTGACTGCCATTAGCGTAAATGCCGATGAAGTCGCTTTAGCCGTTGATGAATTGCCAATATTTTGTATTGCAGCAGCTTGTGCGATGGGTAAAACCAAGATTACGGGCGCAACCGAGCTTCGTTATAAAGAAAGCGATAGGATTAAGGCCATGGTAACGGGATTGACGAACTTAGGTATTAAGGCAGAAGAAATAAGTGACGGTCTTACTATTGAAGGAGGCTCTTTGCAAGGTGGCGTAGTTGATAGTGTAGGGGATCATCGTATTGCCATGGCTTTTAGTATGGCAGCTGCTGCCGCAACGCAAGCTATTCGAGTCCTGAATTGTGCTAACGTGGCTACTTCTTTGCCCAATTTTATGAAGTTGGCAAATCAAATAGGTTTTAATATACTCAGCGTATCTGAAGAGGCTGCAATGATAAGTGCCAGTACCATTTAGCCTTTTTATGACATATATATATTTTTAGATGGGACAAAATAGTGAAAAACATAGCACCGGTCATTACGCTTGATGGGCCTAGCGGTTCAGGCAAGGGTACTGTTAGTCAATTATTAGCTAAAAAGTTACATTGGCATTATCTAGACAGCGGCATCTTATATCGAGCCTTAGTTATTGCTTCGCAACAATATAATCTTGAACCAAACGCAGAGGATGAGCTGGCTAAACTTGCGGCTAAAATGCAGGTCAGTTTTGTGCAAAATAATACCGAAGGTTACAGTATCCATTTAGAGCAAAAGGATATTACGCAAGCGATTCGTAGTGAAACTTGCAGTAAATTAGCCTCACAAATTTCTGCTTTACCTAAGGTAAGACAAGCCTTATTAGAAAAACAACGTATTTATAGGCAAGCGCCTGGCCTGGTTACCGATGGACGGGATATGGGTACCGTTATTTTTCCCGACGCTGAATTAAAAGTTTTTTTAACGGCCAATGCAGAAGAAAGGGCGCGTAGACGTTATAATCAGTTGAAAGAAAAAGGGATTGATGTTAGTCTTAGCGATATTTTGACTGAATTAAAGGCGCGGGATAAACGAGATTCGGAACGTAGTATCGCGCCCTTGGTTCCAGCTAGCGACGCTATTATTATTGATACTTCGCAACTGGATATAGACCAGGTTTTGCAGACTATTTTTGTTCAAGCAAAAAAACGGTTTAATATAGAGTAAAATGGGTTGCTGCTGAATTATGGCGGCGTATTTGTTTGTTATTTGAGATTATAAATATGAGTATGAGTTTCGCAGAGTTGTTCGAGGCCAGTTTAGCTAAAAATACTTGCCGTGAAGGGGATGTTATTCAAGCTAAAGTGGTAGCTATAGATAGTGATTTTGTTACGGTTGATGCTGGTTTAAAATCGGAAGATATTATTCCTATCGAACAATTCCGCAATGCTGAAGGTAAAGTTGAAGCGGCTATTGGTGATAATGTTGACGTGGTAGTTGAAAGTTTAGCAGATATTGATGGCAGAACGCTGCTGTCCAGAGAAAAAGCTAAACGGTTAGAATCCTGGAAGGTATTAAGCGACGCCAATGAGAAAGGTGACCTCGTAACCGGCTTAGTTAGCGGAAAAGTTAAAGGTGGCTTTACGGTTGAATTGGGTGGCGTAAAAGCTTTCCTACCTGGCTCCTTAGTTGACATCAGACCGGTACGTGATGCGGGTAACATAGAAGGTAAAGTTCTAGAATTTAAAGTTATCAAAGTTGATCCTAAGCGTAATAACGTGGTGGTATCCCGCCGTGCTGCAGTTGAAGCTGGAAGCAGTGCCGAACGCCAAGCTCTGCTTGAAAATCTTGAAGAAGGTCAAATTGTTAAAGGTGTGGTTAAGAGCCTTACCGACTACGGTTGCTTTGTGGACTTAGGTGGTATCGACGGTTTATTACATATTACCGATATGTCTTGGAAGCGCATTAAGCATCCTAGCGAAATAGTGGCTGTAGGAGATGAAATTTCTGTTAAAGTATTAAGATTTGACAGAGAAAATTCACGGGTATCCTTAGGTCTAAAACAATTAGGTGAAGATCCATGGGTTGATATTAGTCGTCGTTATCCAACCAGCACCCGCTTATTTGGTAAAGTAACCAATCTGACCGATTACGGCTGCTTTGTTGAAATTGAAACGGGCGTTGAAGGTTTAGTACACGTTTCTGAAATGGATTGGACTAATAAAAATGCTCATCCAAGTAAGATAGTTCAAGTGGGTGATGAAGTTGAAGTGATGGTACTTGAAATTGACGAACAACGTCGTCGTATTTCATTAGGTATCAAACAATGTCAACAAAATCCATGGCAAGAGTTTTCTCAAACCCATCAAAAAGGCGAAGTTATTTCTGGAAAAATTAAATCCATTACCGACTTTGGTATTTTTGTTGGTTTAGAAGGTAGCATAGACGGTTTAGTACACGTTTCTGATATTTCTTGGCAAAAACCAGGTGAAGTGGCTATCCGTGATTACAAAAAAGGTCAGGAAATCACCGCAGCTATATTATCCATCGATGCTGAACGTGAACGTATTGCTTTAGGTATTAAACAGCTTGAAGGTGATATGGTAGGCAAATATCTCGAACAGCATAATAAGGGTGATGTTGTTACAGGTACGGTTGCGGAAGTTGATGAAAAAGGCGCAACGATTACCTTAGCTGAAAATACTACTGCTTATTTAGCTGCTGCTGAAATCAAAGCGGGTAAAGTTGCCGATGCTAGAGAACATTTGCAAGTAGGTGAGCAAGTTGAAGTTAAAATCACCAACCTTGATCGTAAGTTAGGCACCATCACTGTTTCTATCAAGGCTAAAGATCAACCAGAAAAGGCAAAATCAAGCAAGCGTGTAGAAGCGCAGGCTCCGATTGGAACTACGCTTGGCGATCTTATGAAAGAACAGATGAGCAATAAAGAGACCTAGTAAGTCTTTAACATGTCTCCTACGGGAGACATGTTTTTATCTTCGGTCTAAAAAAGGAACTGACTAGAGATAAACGGTTAATTTTTCAGAGTTGCGGCTCTGAAAAATTAATTCATTTTGTCTTAACCTGGCAAGATTAAAGCCACTCTTTAATACTTTTTAGCAAGGGAAAGTTCAAAAATGCGCTTGTTAACTTATATTTTTCTGTTATTGATTGCATTATTAGGTATTAGTTTTGCGTGTTTGAATGCCGATAGTGTTACCATTCATTATATCTTTGATACTAAGCGTGTTCCCTTATCTTTATTGTTGGCTATTACCTTAGCATTAGGCGTTGGTTTGGGTTTATTATTCAACTTGTTAACTTATCTTAGGTTAAAGGGTGAAAATATTCGTTTGCAGCGTAAAATTAAAATATCTGATAAGGAATTAACAGAATTACAGACTTTACCGGTAAAAGATTTGCATTGAAATTAATGCTTACCATGATTTGCATATGATTGTAGAAAATAAATCTTATGGTAATATGTATGCTATTTTAAAGTTTGAAAATTCATGTTAACACTTTACCCTAATATTATTGCTTTCTTAGTTTGTGCGCTTAGCATATGGTTATTGACGCCATTAGCTAGGCGAATAGGGTTAACCGATCTTCCTAGTGAGCGTAAATTTCATACGAGTAATGTGCCGTTAATTGGTGGGATAGCTATTTTTTTAGGCTTTTGTTTTGCCTTATTGACCGTAGAGATTTCTTTAGCTGATTTTCGTAGCCTGATTGCTGTTTCTGCCCTATTGATTCTAGTAGGGATTCTAGATGACTTCCATGAGTTGTCTCCTAGAGCAAAGTTGCTGGCCCAAATCGTGGCCGGTATTCTAACCGTCGTTTGGGGCCACAATCAATTGTATTCCCTAGGCAATATTTTATTTATCAAACCCTTGGAGTTGGGTTATGGCTCTTCTCTTGTTACCATTATAGCCATAGTAGGTATTATTAATGCGTATAATATGATTGATGGTGTTGATGGCCTAGCCGGTGGAATGGGACTTATTAGCATCGGTTTTCTATGCTATTTTGCTTCTCTTGCAGGTGAAGTTTACAGCTTGATTATTCTTTTAATATTTGTAAGTAGTTTACTGGGTTTTTTATGCTTTAATTTTCCGCTCAATAAGCATAAACAAGCCAGTATATTTTTAGGTGATGCGGGCAGTATGCTCATAGGATTTATCCTGGTTTGGTTTTTAATTAGCTTATCTCAAAGTAAGCAAGCTAATGTAAGGCCCGTGGATATGCTTTGGTTAGTGGCATTACCTCTTTATGATGTGGTAGGCGTGGTTTTACGTCGTATTTTTCAGCGTTGTTCCCCATTTAAAGCTGACCGTAATCATATCCATCACTTATTATTGCATTACTTAAAAGATCCGTTAAAAGTATGCGTGGTTATGTATACTTTAACAGGCTTATGTGGGCTGGTAGCCGTGCTTGGAGCTTATTATAAAATACATGAAGGTTTCATGTTTACTGGGTTTATAGCCTTATTTATTAGTTATTTAATCATTAACCGTCAATTATGGAAACTTATACAAAAGAATTAACTATAACAGTATATGGAGCAGGCTATGTGGGTCTAGTCACCGCGGCTTGTTTTGCGAAACTGGGTTATCAAGTGCTGTGCGCCGATGTGGATGTGCATAAGATTGCCGAGTTGAGTAATGGTCGCGTGCCTATTTATGAGCCTGGATTAGCAGAACTGATTACAGACTCCATGGCTAAAAAAAAGTTACGCTTTACTACGAATATTGTTGCAGGTGTTGAATTTGGCCTTTATCAATTCATTGCGGTTGGAACTCCTGCAAAAACAGATGGCTCAGCCGATCTACAATATGTTTTTAACGTAGCAAAAATGATAGCTGAACACCGTCAAGATTATTGTATTATTATCAATAAATCAACGGTACCCGTGGGTACGGCTGACAAGGTGAACTCAATTATTCAGGCAACGACTAAGCAGTTGAATAAATCGTTCGACTATTGTGTAGTTTCTAATCCTGAATTTTTGAAAGAAGGTTCTGCTATACAGGATTTTACCAAACCGGATAGAATTGTAGTGGGGGCTAACGATGCCCAGGCCATAAGGATGATGCAAGAACTCTATGCACCCTTTATAGAACAAGGCTATCCATTTATTGGTATGGACACTTGTTCAGCCGAGCTTACCAAATACGCGGCTAACGCCATGTTGGCTACTAAAATAAGCTTTATGAATGAGATGAGTCAAATTGCCGAACGCTTAGGTGCCGATATCGAATTGATTAAAAAGGGGGTTAGTTTAGACCCGAGAATTGGCCCGCATTTTATTAATCCTGGTTGTGGCTACGGTGGTTCTTGTTTTCCCAAAGATGTCAAGGCGTTACATGCCACCGCCCAAGAAGTAGGTTACAACGCAACCTTATTAAAGGCCGTAGATCAGGTGAATATAGCACAAAAGCAAGTCTTATTTAATAAAGTTCGGAGTTACTTTAATAACCAACTTCAACAAAAAACAATTGCTGTGTGGGGTTTGGCGTTTAAACCTAATACTAACGATATTCGTGAAGCGCCTAGCCTTGAGTTGATTAAATCACTGTTAGCAGCAGATGTAAAAGTGCAGGCCTATGATCCCATTGCTATGCCGGAAACTAAACAGCTATTTGGAGAAATAACTGGACTTAACTTATGTAAAACGGCATATGATGCTTTGCAAGGCGCTGATGCCTTAGTTATAGTCACCGAATGGGCAGAGTTTCGTAATTTTGCGCCAGTCCAAATTAAAGAGTATCTATCTCAGCCGGTGATTTTTGATGGACGTAATCTTTTTAAAGCGTCTTTATTACAGCAGCTTGGTATAAAATATTTTGGTATCGGGCAGGGAGAAAAATTATGCAGTATCCCATAAAAAAAGCAGTTTTTCCCGTGGCAGGAATGGGAACCCGATTTTTGCCTGCCACTAAAGCTAATCCTAAGGAAATGCTACCTATTGTTGATAAGCCATTGATTCAATATGCGGTTGAGGAGGCAGTAGCTGCGGGAATTACCGAAATGATTTTCGTGACAAGCTATGGCAAAAGAGCCATAGAAGACCATTTCGATTCAAATTTCGAGCTAGAAACTAAATTATACCAAAGGGGTAAGCACGATGTATTAGAGATCGTTAAAAATATTTTACCTAAGGGAATTAGTTGTAGTTATGTGCGCCAGCATGAGGCTTTAGGTCTGGGCCATGCCGTTTTATGTGCGCGTCATATTGTTGGTAATGAACCCTTCGCCGTGGTATTAGCCGATGACTTGATTGATGGTAATAGCTCAACTTGCTTGGAGCAAATGGTAATGACCTTTCAAACTAATCCAAGTAGTACCATTGCCGTTCAGCAGGTGACGATGTCCGAAGTGCATAAATACGGGGTGGTAGATATTAAAAATAACCGCCATAGATTGTCACAAATATTTAATATCGTGGAAAAACCCACTGCTGCACAGGCACCCTCAAACTTAGCGGCGATAGGTCGCTACATTTTAACGCCGCAAATATTTAACTGCCTTGAACAAATTAAACCGGGTAGTGGCGGGGAAATTCAGCTAACCGACGCCATAGCTATGCTACTGGCTTTTGAACCCGTACATGCCTTTCAATTTGATGGTATTCGTTATGATTGTGGTAGTAAGTTAGAATATATGCAAGCCAATATTGCTTATGCCTTAAAACATCCGGAAATAAAAACGGCGTTTCGTGAGTTTTTAGCGGAATTAAAATTAGCCGAAACCGAAAAGTTAACTAGCTAAGCAGTATCTTGTATTTAGCCGAGCTAGTTTGCCTTTGCAACTAGCTCGGTTTCTAAAATAATTTAAAAGTGAAAGAAATTTCAAATAATTTGGGTCTTGTTTTGTAAGATTCAAACTCAATATAATCCCTGGCTTAAGCTAAACGCGTAATTTAGCTTTTTTTTAAAACCACTTTCTTAGGCTCCAATAAAATTTAATTATTGCTAGGGGCTCATAATCCGGTTAAATTATATAAATGTATACAGATATCGTTTTTTCTATATTTTTGATTTTTAGTGGCGCAGCTATTGTGGCCACCTTAGTGCTATTTACTCGTCAATCTTTATTGGTGGCTTATATTTTACTCGGGGCGGTATTAGGGCCTTGGGGATTTAAGTTAGTCGGCAATGCAGCTATAGTTAGGCAAATTGGGGATGTCGGTATTATTTTCCTATTGTTCTTATTGGGATTACATCTACCACCCCAAAAATTGATTCAAATGTTCCGCAAAACCACCATTGTGGCGGTTACTAGCTCCTTGGTTTTCACGGCTTTAGGTTATGGTATCGGTAAAGCTTTTGGTTTTTCTAATCAAGAAAGCCTGATTATTGGCGCTGCTATGATGTTCTCTAGCACCATTATTGGTTTGAAACTCTTACCAACTACTATTTTACACCATCGCCATACCGGTGAGGTCATGATCAGTGTATTACTATTACAAGATTTATTGGCTATTGTGGTGTTAATTTTTTTACAAGGAGCCAGTTCGGGCGGAATCAGTTTGCTTAAAATTGGTTTTATATCTATTTCATTACCCTTACTTATTACCATAGCCATCTTATTTGAACGCTACATACTGGTAAAATTATTCACTAAGTTCGATAGGATTCAAGAATATATTTTCTTGGTTTCCATAGGCTGGTGTTTAGGTCTTGCCGAGTTAGCGGGTGTTTTCGGTTTATCGCATGAAATCGGTGCCTTTATCGGCGGGGTTTCTATTGCCGCGAGTCCTATCGCCCTATATATTGCCGAAAGTTTAAAACCTCTGCGAGACTTTTTCTTAGTCATGTTTTTCTTTTCCATTGGGGCTAATTTTAATTTAGATTATTTACCCAATATTATCGTACCTGCATTATTACTGGCTGGTTTAATGTTGGTGATTAAACCTTTTGTGTTTAATTACTTACTTATTTGGGTAAAAGAGCCAAAACCGGTTGCAATGGAAGTTGGAGTGCGGTTAGGGCAGGCTAGCGAATTTTCATTATTACTGGCTTATCTGGCTAGCGGCGCATCCCCTGGCAAAACCTTAATGAGCGATAATGCCTCTTATTTAATTCAAGCAGCTACTATTTTGACGTTTATGGTTTCATCTTATTGGGTAGTAGCCAAATATCCAACCCCTGTAGCCATGACCGATAAACTAAGGCGGGATTAATTTAAGCTTAGCTTCTGTTGGTAGAAATTTTTTCAGAAGGACTTGGGTCCTGTCAGCTGTGTTTCCCCCCACGTACTCGCAAGCTGCGTGCGTGGTGGGTCCCCACACATCTGCCACCCACTTTCTGATAAAATTTCCATAAACACAAGCTTAGCTTGCTATGTCTTATCCAGCATGGTTAAGGCTAATTTCGCTACCGATTGCTCACCCGTATTAGATAATAATTTATTTTTTATCTTAGTTAGCTCGGTTTTTATAGTAGCCGTATAATTTTCATCTTGTAATATCTTGTTAATTTCATCGGCAATGGTTTTTGGATTTGCTGCCGCTTGAATAAGCTCGGGCACAACTCTTTGTTCGGCAACTATATTGGTTAAGCTAATATAAGGTATATTAATGAGCAGTTTAGCCAGTTGGTAGCTAAGCCAGGAAACCTTATAAATGACGACTATAGGTAATTCCATTAAAGCGGCTTCTAAGGTTACGGTCCCTGAGGCGGTGATTGCGGCATTACAGGCTTGCATAACGTCATAAATACGTTGTTTAACTACCTTAATTTCAAAGTCTAGATGGCTTAAATAGGATTCTAGCATCGTTTCGGGAATGGATGGGGCTATAGGTAAAATAAACTGAAGGTCGGGATGTTGCCTCTTCAGTAGCTTAGCAGCTGCTAGCATGACAGGTAACAGTCGATGAATCTCGGCTTTGCGGCTCCCCGGTATTAAAGCCACGCAGGGTTGATTAGGAGACAGCTTAAAGGTTTGACGGGCTTCAAAATTCGATAAGCTACTTTTAACCGAATTAGCTAAAGGGTGCCCAACAAAAGTAACTGGAACATGTTTATTTTGATATAAACTAACTTCAAAAGGAAAAACCACTGCCATATGATCCACATAACGCTTAATCGTTTTAACTCTACCCGAGCGCCAAGCCCATAGCTGCGGGCTAATATAATACAGCACTTTAATACCCAATTTTTTCGCGGCTTTAGCTACCCTAAAGTTGAAATCGGGAAAATCAATCAAAATAACCAGTTCGGGACGTTGCTGAAGCATGGCTTGTTTGACTTTTTTTAATGCGCCAAGAATAACGGATAAATGCGCTAAAACTTCACTCAGTCCAACCACGGCCAATTGGTCGGAGTTAACTATAATTTCCATACCTGCCGCAGCTAGCTGAGTACCACCAATACCTATAAAAGAACACAAGGGGTTTTCTTGTTTTATTTCTTTAACTAGTTTTGCACCGTGTAGATCACCTGATGCCTCGCCGGCTATGAGCATGATCCGTTTAGCCTGATTGGGGTTCATAAGTGTATGGCTCCCTGTATTTCTTGGAGTTCTTTTTCAACTAATTCCGTAATTGCGATAGCCGTTGCCAAGGCATTACGGCCATCTTCTGCGGTAACTAAGGGGGGAGTACCTTGAATGATAGCTTGTAGAAAAGCCGAAATTTCGGCCAGCAGCGCATCGCTTTGCTCAAAACTACGCTCCTCATGAATAATTTTTTCGGCGCCAGTCTGTTTAGGATCTTGAATTTTTTGGTAAATACTCAGTTTTTTGTGCTGAAAATCGGTTGAAATATAGGCATCATCTTGAAAAATTCGCATTTTACGTTCGGATTTTATACTGACTCGGCTTGCGGTTACATTAGCCACACACCCATTGGTAAAGCGGATGCGCGCATTAGCAATATCAAGGTGGTTGGATAAAACTTTTACGCCACTGGCATCGATATTTTTAATCGGTGATTTAACAATAGTTTGAATAATATCGATATCATGGATCATTAAATCTAAGATAACATTGACATCTGTTCCTCGTGGATTGAAAGGAGCGAGGCGGTGAGACTCAATAAAACGTGGTTTATTTAATACGTCTTGTAAAGCAATGACGGTGCTATTAAACCGTTCTAAGTGGCCTATTTGCAATACACATTGATTTTGCTGAGCAATCTGAATCAATTGATCGGCTTCGGCTAGCGTATTAGTAATAGGTTTTTCGAGTAAAACGTGTACCTGATGTTCAAGAAAAAATTTTGCAATTTCGTAATGAAGAAAAGTGGGTACCACAATACTGACAGCATCTATTTGACCAATTAATTCTCTATAATCCTCTACGGCTTTTATCTGGTATTTTTTTGCCAAGGCTTGGCATTGAGTGCTATTAATGTCACAAACAGCCACTAAAGTTGATTCGGGAAGATTGGCTAACTTATCAACGTGAAACTTACCTAAATAGCCGACACCTACGACAGCGGTTCGAAGTTTTTGCATTTTTATACCTTATACTTGCTAAACTAGAGTGAGTATATATAATCTTCTGCTATGTTTAAAGTTGCAACTTGGAATGTCAATTCACTAAAAGTTCGGTTAGGCCATGTTTTACAGTGGCTAACCGAGCATGAACCTACCGTTTTAGCTCTACAAGAAATTAAGCTGATTGATGCCGAATTTCCTGTTGAACCCTTTGAACGGTTGGGTTATCACGCCGTTTTTTCGGGTCAAAAAACCTATAATGGGGTGGCTATATTAGCTAAGCAGCCGTTATCAAATATAGAAGTTGAGCTTCCCAATTGGGTAGATCCTCAACGCCGGGTACTGGCTGTTACCTATGATGATATAAGAATTATTAATCTTTATATTCCCAATGGTGAAAGTTTAATTTCGGAAAAATATCAGTATAAACTACTGTGGCTTAAAGCCTTGCAAAATTATTTGCAACAACAACTACAGCAATATTCGCAGATCTTAGTATTAGGTGATTTTAATATAGCGCCAATGGAACAAGATGTACACGATCCCTTGGCTTGGCAAAATAGCGTGCTATTTAGTTTAGCCGAAAGAGAAATCTTCCAACAAATACTGACCTTAGGTTTTCAAGATACCTTTAGGTTATTTGAACAGCTAGCGAAAAGTTTTAGCTGGTGGGATTATCGCGCGGCGGCCTTTAGACGTAATTTAGGTTTACGTATTGATCATATTTTAGCTTCGGACGCATTAGCTAAAAAGTGCCAAGCCGCGGGTATTGATAAACAACCCCGTAAATGGGAGCGTCCTTCTGATCATACTCCAGTTTGGGCCAATTTTTTGTTGAACTCAGGATCTTAATTCCATGAATTATAACGCTAGGATGGAAGGTTGAATAGGCTAAAGCTGAGTAGAATAAGCGTATATTTGGGCATCATTGTCATATCAAGCTATTTAAGTTATATGGCATTATCACGCGTTCTCTATAGCTATGCCTGGATACGTGGGGATTTTCCAGGACCTAAGTACTTAACTAATCAGCCACCTGCAAGTAAGCAAATAGACTGGCTTTTATTGCATGGCGCCTCTATGGATGCGAGAATGTGGCAAGGTATAGTTAATCACTGTTCTAATCAACGAGTTTTAGCCGTTAGTCTAGCGAATCATAATTTAAGTACCAAACTCGCCAAACCAGGGATTGAACCCTCTCAGGAAATTATTAAGCTGTTAAAGCAATACCAGATAAAACAGGGTATTATTACGCACTCCTCGGGTGCGGTATGGTTAGCCAATGCTTATGCCGGATGCCCCAGTTGTTTTAAAGACTTAAAAATATATCTATTAGTACCTAATTTTGGTTATTTGCAAATTAGTAAAACAGAGCGCCTATTGCTGGATGTTTTGCCCAGTATAGCTTGGGAAGGATTAACTATTGATTCTTGTGTCAATAGTTCGGATTATGCCCAGTGTAAACACGATTATTTATATGGCAGGCTTTATTATGTAAGTAACCTTAATTATTTTAAAACGCTTTTAAATTTATGTGCCAGGCCCGAAACCCAAGCTAATATTCATCAGTTGGTAACCCAATTGGCTGGGCAGACGCACTATATTTTAGCAAAGGGTGATGTATTGATTGATAATAATAAGTTGCAGGCTTTTTTAACGGCTAACCACTTACCCTTTACCATGCTTGCTCATACCAGCCATCATGAAGCGTATAAATATGCGGCTCAGATCATGAATTGCAGAGCTTGATGAAGAAGGATACCCTGCTAAAACTTTCAGCGGAGTATCCTCAAAACGGTGTTTTTAAAACCCTTAAATTCGTTAAAACAAGTTCAAAAAACACCTAGGCTTGATATACTTTAACGTTTATCAATACTCACAAAATCACGGTTGGTTTGGCCGGTGTAAAGTTGACGAGGGCGGCCTAGCTTATGGTCGGGACTGCTTAACATTTCGTTCCATTGCGATAACCAACCTACCGTTCTTGCTAAGGCAAAAATAACGGTAAACATATTAACCGGAATGCCAAGGGCGCTTAAGGTAATGCCCGAATAGAAATCGACGTTAGGATAAAGCTTTTTCTCAACAAAATATTCATCTTCTAAGGCGATTTGCTCAAGTTTCATGGCTAGCTTGAAAATGGGATCGCTTTGTAAACCCAGCTCGTTTAATACTTCATGACAGGTCTCACGCATCACCTTGGCACGCGGATCATAATTTTTGTAGACTCTATGCCCAAAGCCCATCAGTCGGAAGGGATCATTCTTATCCTTGGCGCGTTTGATATACGTATCAATATTTTTGCTATCGCCAATTTCATGCAGCATAGTTAAGCAAGCTTCATTAGCTCCACCATGAGCAGGTCCCCATAACGCACCTATACCAGCGGAAACACAGGCATAAGGATTGGCGCCGGTAGAGCCGGCTAAACGTACCGTTGAGGTTGAGGCATTTTGTTCATGATCGGCATGTAAAATAAAAATTCTATCTAAAGCGCGAGCCAGCGTTGCACTAGGTGGCTTATTATCGCAAGGCGTACCAAACATCATGTGTAAAAAGTTTTCTGTGTAGCTTAAATTATTTTGCGGATACATAAAGGGTTGGCCAATGGAATACTTATAGCACATGGCCGCTATGGTTGGCATCTTGGCAATTAAGCGAATAGCTGCCGACATGCGATGCTGCGGATCATTAATATTAAGCTTATCATGATAAAAAGCGGAAAGAGCGCCTACCACACCTACCATGATGGCCATGGGATGTGCATCGCGGCGAAATCCACGGAAAAACAGGCTAATTTGTTCGTGAACCATACTATGGTGAGTAATCTCATGCACAAACGAATCTTTCTGAGTTTGAGTAGGTAATTCGCCATTTAATAATAAGTAGCAAACCTCTAAATAATCCGATTTTTCGGCTAGTTGATTGATAGGATAACCGCGGTGTAATAATATGCCTTGATCACCATCTATAAAGGTAATTTTTGATTCACATGCCGCGGTTGAAACAAAACCTGGATCGTAAGTAAAATAATTATGTTTAACGAGTTGGCCTATATCAATTACATCGGGGCCTATGGCTCCCGAATAAATAGGTAATTCAATAGGTTCTGCTAAATTATCGATTTTAAGAGTAGCTTTGCGCTCTGTCATATCAAATTTCCTTTCGATGTAAGATGTTGCAAATTATAACGGGCTTTGGATTAAATATCATCAATAATTAATAATTCATGACGTAAACTGGACCATAGAACTAAAAAACGGGGCTCAAGTAAAACTTCAAGCAAATTTTATTGTAAAATTACTTGAACAAGCGTTTGAGTTTCGAGGATTTTGGTTTTATAATCTTAGCCGATTTTAACGCCTGCTATATTTAATGGGGAAACGAACGTGCAAAAAAAACGGCCTGTTAATTTGAACTTATTTACTATTCAATTTCCATTACCCGCAATTACCTCAATTTTACATCGTATTTCTGGTTTTGCTTTATTTCTTTTCATTCCTTTGCTTTTGTGGATGTTGCATGCCTCGCTGGCCTCAGCCGAACAATTTGCCAATTTGCATGAATTATTAACTTCTATACCCGCTAAACTAGGGTTAATTCTGTTGTTTGCTGGGTTATTTTATCATCTATTTGCAGGAGTCCGTCACTTATTGATGGACGCGCAAATTGGTGAGACTTTAAAGGGTGCTAATAGAGGGGCTATTTTAGTGTTAGTTCTTTCTGCATTATTTACAATTGTGACAGGATATTGGATATGGTAGAAAATATTACAAGTTTAACGCGCAATGGCCTGCGTGATTGGTTAGTTCAACGGGTTAGTGCTATAATATTAGCGGTTTATACCTTATTTATATTAGGTTTTATCGTTTGGCACCAGCCACTTGATTATTCGACTTGGCACCACTTATTTTCCTCGAATTGGATGCGAGTTTCCAGCCTGTTAGCATTATTAAGCTTATTGGCTCATACCTGGATTGGGATATGGACCATAACTACTGATTACCTAAAATGTGCTTGTGTCAGACTCGTTGCACAGGTCATTGTAATGTTAGCACTCTTTGGCTGCCTAATTTGGGGTATCCTAATTCTTTGGAGTTTATGATGGCAATAGCAACACAATCTTTCGATGCAATTATTATTGGAGCGGGTGGCTCGGGTATGCGAGCTGCTTTACAGCTTGCGGCTTCTGGTTTAAACGTGGGTTTAATTTCTAAAGTGTTTCCAACGCGCTCCCATACGGTTTCTGCTCAAGGTGGTATTACCTGCGCCTTAGGTAACGCCGAAGCTGATGATTGGCGCTGGCATATGTATGATACGGTCAAAGGTTCCGATTATTTAGGTGATCAGGACTCCATAGAATACATGTGTAAAACGGGGCCCGAAGTTGTATATGAACTAGAACATATGGGCTTGCCTTTTTCCCGGATGCCAGATGGCCGCATTTATCAGCGTCCCTTTGGCGGCCAGTCTAAAAATTTTGGCGGTGAACAAGCTACCCGTACGTGTGCAGCAGCCGATCGCACGGGCCATGCCTTGCTTCATACGCTTTATCAGCAAAATGTAAAAGCCAATGCAACCTTCTTAAATGAGTGGTTTGCGGTTGATTTGGTTAAATCAGCCGATGGTAAGGGTTTTGCGGGCATTATTGCCATTTGTATTGAAACCGGTGAAACGGTATTCATTAAATCTCGAGCCATTATTTTTGCAACCGGCGGTGCGGGGCGGATTTATCAATCGACGACTAATGCCTTAATTAATACCGGTGATGGCATTGGTATGGTGCTACGCGCAGGTCTTCCGGTACAAGATATAGAAATGTGGCAATTCCATCCTACTGGTATTGCGGGCGCTGGCGTATTAGTAACCGAAGGCTGTAGAGGTGAAGGCGGTTATTTAATTAATAAAGACGGTGAGCGTTTTATGGAACGCTATGCACCTAACGCCAAAGACCTCGCTTCACGTGATGTGGTTGCAAGGGCCATGACGGTAGAGATTCGCGAAGGACGTGGTTTTGAGATCAATGGCGTAGGTTGCGTTAAACTTAAGCTGGATCATTTAGGTGCCGAAATCCTTAATTCTCGCTTACCGGGTATTTGTGAACTGTCAAAAACCTTTGCCCATGTCGATCCGGTGCTAGAACCTATTCCGGTGGTGCCGACCTGTCACTATATGATGGGAGGTATTCCCACTAATGTACACGGTCAGGTAATTACCCTAGATGAGCAAGGTAATGATCAAATTGTGCCAGGTTTATATGCGGTGGGCGAGTGTGCCTGCGTATCGGTACATGGCGCTAACCGCTTAGGTGGTAACTCCTTGTTAGACTTGGTGGTATTCGGGCGTGCGGCT
>Ga0182739_1001294_pt1 | contig 26935 bp, 27 predicted proteins | sample eDN5th30CBELigBY_FD_128873 | JGI IMG/M metagenome (GOLD analysis project Ga0182739, IMG submission 128873) | Enriched backyard soil microbial communities from Emeryville, California, USA - eDNA 5th pass 30_C BE-Lig BY (version 2) (version 2) | ecosystem: Environmental > Terrestrial > Soil >... | reverse complement strand
GTCGTCAACGACGCCACCGTCGAGGGCACCAACTTCGCGGACGCCGACGCCCAGGTGGCCGTGACCCCGATCATCCCCCTGGAGCTCGAGACCACCACGACGAAATCGTTCGACCCCGCCACCGGCGGCGCGACCCGTGCGCTCGCGGTCGGCGCACCGGCGCAGTACACCGACATGCCGGTCGGCGCCGAGTGCGCCGTGACGGAGACCCGGGACGGCGGCGCCCACGCCGTGCGGATGACGCCGGCCGACTCCTCCGATCCGTCCACAGCGGTCGTGACCATCGCCGCCGGCGCCGCGGTCGCCGTGACCGTGGACAACCGGTTCGACTCGGCCCTCGCCGCCACCGGCGTCGACGCCCGGGCCGGGATGCTCGCGCTCGGCACCGCCCTCGGACTCATCGCGATCGGCGCTGCGGTGCTGGTGATCACGCGGCGACGCCGGACCCTGTGACCCGTTCGTCCGGCCGGCGGATCCGTCCGTCGGCCGGACGCCGCGCATGTTCGGCGGGATCCGCCTCGCCGAGGGAAGGCGCGTCGCCGAGGGAAGGCTGATCTCGCAGACATCCGCCTTCCCTCGGCGACCCGCCTCCCTGGGGGGACGCCGGGAGGGCGGGAGGGCGCCAGGCCGGGAGGCGCGCGACGCGCGGCGGGCTCGGGAGTCCTGTCGTCGTGAGACTCAGGAGGCGGGTGCGGTGACGACGGATGCCGCGGCCCCGCGCCGTCGGCCCACCGCGACGACCCCCGCGCCCACCGCCACGATGACCACGGCGATGATCGCGATGTAGACGGCCACGCCGCCGTATCCGTTCGCGAAGTTGGCGGGGTTGAGGAACGGATACGGGTACCACGGCGGCGATCCGGTCGCCGGCGCCGAGATGAGCGGACCGCGCACGAGCGTGTAGACGGCCCACACGACCGGCAGCGCCGCGATGACGACGAGCATCGACCAGCCCAGACGGCGACGCCGCGGCGCGAGGAAGAGATCGAGGAGCAGGAAGAGCGGTCCGACGACGTGGAGGACCTCATTCGTCCACGGGTCGCCGGGCAGGGGGAGGCCGCGCAGCAGCGCGTTGTAGACCACGCCGGTCACGATCATGAAGGTCGTCGCGCACGCCAGGGCGAGGGCGAGCCCCGCCGGCTCGGATGCCGCGCGGCGCCCCCGCGCCCACGCCCACCCCGCGGCCCAGGCGAGGGCGACCGCCGCGAGCAGGTTCGAGAGGATCGTGAAGTAGCTGAAGAAGTTCGTCAGCACCGTCGTCATATCCCACCCGTTCGCGACGGCCGCCGACACCGTCGTGGTCGCCTGCCAGGCGATCGTGACGAGCAGCAGGACGGCCATCGCGAGGCGCAGCACGGTCCACGTCCGGGCCCAGCCGGGGGTGCGCAGCATGCCGCCACCCTAGCGGTCGGGACCATCTCTCTCGGCGGTCCGCGCGGACACACCGATAGGATGGGGTGTAACCCGTTCTGAAACCCCCGGGGGGCTCTCATGCCAGGCATCGTGATCGTCGGCGTTCAGTGGGGGGATGAGGGCAAGGGCAAAGCCACCGATCTTCTCGGCGACCGGACCGACTGGGTCGTCAAGTTCAACGGCGGCAACAACGCCGGCCACACGGTCGTGATCGGCGATGAGAAGTACGCCCTGCACCTGCTGCCGTCCGGCATCCTCTCTCCCGGCGTCAACGCCGTCATCGGCAACGGCGTCGTCGTGGACCTCGAGGTCCTCTTCGCCGAGCTGGAGGCGCTGCACGCGCGCGGTGTGGACACGTCCCGCCTGCGGGTGAGCGCCAACGCGCACATCATCACGCAGTACCACCGCACCCTCGACAAGGTCACCGAGCGCTTCCTCGGCAAGCGCCAGATCGGCACGACCGGCCGTGGGATCGGCCCGGCGTACGCCGACAAGATCAACCGCGTCGGCATCCGCGTGCAGGACCTGTTCGACGAGAACATCCTGCGGCAGAAGGTCGAGGGCGCCCTCGACCAGAAGAACCACCTGCTCGTGAAGGTCTTCAACCGCCGCGCCATCACGTGCGACGAGATCGTCGAGGACCTCCTGTCCTACCGGGAGCGGCTTCGTCCGCTCGTCGCCGACACGGGACTGCTCCTCAATGAGGCGCTGGATGCCGGAGAGGTCGTCGTGTTCGAGGGCGGCCAGGCCACGATGCTCGACGTCGACCACGGCACATACCCGTTCGTCACGTCGTCCTCGGCGACGGCGGGCGGCGCGGCCACCGGCTCGGGCGTCGGCCCGAACCGCCTCGACCGCATCGTCGGGATCGTCAAGGCGTACACGACCCGCGTCGGCTCGGGCCCGTTCCCGACGGAGCTGTTCGACGAGAGCGGCGATTGGCTGCGCTCGCGGGGCTTCGAGTTCGGCACGACGACGGGGCGCCCCCGACGGGTGGGCTGGTACGACGCCCCCATCACGCGCTACGCGACCCGCATCAACGGCATCACCGACCTGGTGCTCACGAAGCTCGACATCCTCACCGGCCTCGACGAGATCCCCGTGTGCGTCGCGTACGACGTCGACGGCGAGCGGTTCGACGAGATGCCGGTCAACCAGACCGACTTCCACCACGCGAAGCCGATCTACGAGTACTTCCCCGGCTGGAAGGAGGACATCTCGAAGGTGCGCACGTTCGAGGACCTCCCCCTGGCCGCGCAGGACTACGTGCTGGCGCTCGAGGAGATGAGCGGCACCCGGATCTCCGTCATCGGCGTGGGACCCGCCCGTGACGGGGTCATCGTGCGCCACGACCTCGTGGACTGATGCGCTTCTGGGTGGGCGGCTACACCGCCGAGGGGGACGGCCGCGCCTCGGGCGTGGGCATCCTGCAGGCGGGAGCGGCCGACGACGTCCTCGCGGGCGGGGCGCTGTCGTTCCAGGGGGATGCCGTCACGGCATCCGGCTCGCCGTCATGGCTCGCCCCGCACCCGACCCTCGACGTCGTCTACGCCGCCATGGAGGGCGCCGGCACCGTGCAGGCCTTCCGCCGCACGGGTGAGACGACGCTGCAGCCGCTCGGCGCTGCCGTGCCCGTCGGCGACACGGTGTGTCACGTGGCCGTCGCCCCGGACGGCGGCTCCCTCGTCGCGGACTGCTGGGGGGACGGCGCGGTCGTGCGGATCGCGCTGGATGCCGCGGGCCGACCGTCGCGACCCGTGACCGCACCCGCCGCGCGCGACCCCTACGAGAACGCCGAGCCGGAGCTCCCCGGCGCATTCGACCTCGAGGCGCTCCTGCGCGGACACGTTCCGGAGGGGGACGCGGCGCCCGACGCGGAGACCGCCGAGTCGTCCGCGGACGCGGACCCCGACGCGCGCACCTCGCGCGCGCACGCGGCGGCGTTCCTCCCGGACGGGCGCATCGCGACGACGGATCTCGGCTACGACCTCGTCCGCTTCTGGCGCCCGTCGGCGACCGGACTCGTCGCCGACCACGAGGTGGTCCTCCCGCAGGGTGCCGGGCCGCGCCACATGGTCGTGCACCCCAGCGGTCACCTGCACGTGCTCACCGAGCACTCGTGCGAGGTCTTCACCCTCGCGCTCACGCCGTCCGGACGCTGGGCGCTCGTGAGCGCCGCGTCCGCGTCGCCCGCCGCCGCGCTGGACGACGCCGCGGCGGAGCTCGCGCTGTCACGCGACGGCGAGTTCCTCTACGCCGGACTCCGTGGATCCGACACCGTCGCGACGCTGCGCGTGCGCGGCGCGGGGGAGCGCCTCGACCCGGTCGCGCTCGTCGAGGCCGGCGTGCACTGGCCCCGCCATCATGTCGTGGTGCGTGACACGCTCCTCGTGGCCGGGCAGCTCTCCGACGACGTCGTCTCCCTCACGCTCGATGAGCGCACCGGCGTGCCCGGGCGCGTGCGCCACCGCGCCGAGGTGCCCTCGCCGTCCTGCCTGCTGCCGGTCCGGTAGCGCGGCCCGCGCTGCGGGGTTCGCGCCGTTGCACTGCGGGCTTGTTGCGCCGGCCGCGCAGCGGCCGGCACGCCGCTGCGCAGCGCAGGCGCGTCGCCCGAGGAAGGCTGTTTCGGCGCGGATGCGCCTTCCTCGGGCGATTCGCCTTCCTCCGGCGGCGGTGCCGCGAGGAGCGGCCGGCGCGCGCGCGAAGAAAATCTTCGCGCGCGCGTCACATTCGCGTGCCGACATCCGTCTACGTCCGTGACTGCACGCGCCGGCACTCCGTCGCGCAGACCTCCGGTCACGTGAAAGGACAGACAATGACCGACACCCGCACCTCCCCCGCTCCGTCCCCCGCGCCCGTCTCCGCGACGCCGAAGGGGCTCGCGATCAGCGCGCTCGTCGTCGGCATCGCGGCGCTCGCGCTGAGCTTCCTCGGCTGGATCGCCGTCGCGCTCGGCGCCGTCGCCGTGATCCTGGGCATCGTGGCGCTCGTCAAGCGTCAGTCGAAGGGGATGTCGATCGCGGGCATCGTCACCGGTGCGCTCGGCGCGATCGGCGGCGCGATCGTCGCGATCGTGCTGTCGCTCATGATCGGAGCCGTCGTCTCGACCGTCGAGCAGCTGGAGGAGGGCGAGCGCGCGGGCACCGTCGAGCAGATTGAGGACGGCGCCGACGCCGAGGGCGCCGCTGAGGTCGTCGACCCTCGCACGGACGCCCTGTACGCGTCCGACGACGCGGTCAACGAGGCGCTCGCCGCGCTGTCCGCGCGCCTGGACGAGGTGGCGCCCGAGCTCGCCGGCGTGGGCGTCACGATCTACGGCCAGGACCTCGTGAACGTCAGCATCGTCGTGGAGGACGAGCGCGAGACGCCGAGCGTTCCGGCATCCGCCCTCCGTGCCGTGCTCGACGAGCTGGCGGCCTTCGAGGCACCTGCGCTGCTCACCGAGTGGCAGATCAGCGGGTGGGACGTCAACGCCTGGAACGTCGATGTGCTCCAGCCCTCGGACGAGATCTCCGTGAACACGGAGTTCGTCGACCAGGAGTGGAACCGCATCAACATCCCCGCTGACCGGGTGGCCGACATCTTCTAGGCGCAGCGGCTTCGCTAGGGTGGGAGCACGGGCAGCAGTCCCGTGCTCCCCCGACGTATGCGCCGGCGCGCATCAGCGAACACGACGATGCCCGAAAACATTCGCGAAGACGAATCCGACCTCGCCCTGGTCGAGCGCGCCCGCGAGGGGTCGCAGCGCGCCTACGCCGAGCTGTGGCGTCGCCACCACGGTGCGGTGATCGCCGCGACCCGATCGTTCACGGGCTTCGACGCCGAGGAGATCACCCAGGAGGCGTTCGTCCGGGTGTTCGCGCAGATCCGCGAGGGGGAGGGGCCGACCGTCGCGTTCCGGGCGTATCTCGCCCGCACCGCGCGCAACGTCGCGATCGACATGGCGCGGCGGGGCGGTGCCCACACCGCCGGAGACGACATCGACGACCTCACCGGCTCGCGGCCCGATCACTCCGACGCGGTGATGGACAACGTCGCGCTGCGCTCGGCCTTCGCGTCGCTGCCGACGCGGTGGCAGGAGGTGCTCTGGTACCGGGATGTCGAGGACCTGCCCGTGAAGGAGTGCGCACGTTTCGTCGGCATGAGCGAGAACGCCACGACGGCACTCATCAAGCGGGCACGCGAAGGCCTCAAGCAGGCGTGGATCGTCGCGAACATCGACGCGGGCCTGGCCGGCTCGGACGAGTGCACGTGGGTCGTCGAGCGACTGCCGCGCTACGTGCGCGAGAAGTCCACGACCCTCGACGACGCGCGGATCCGACGCCATCTCGCGGGGTGCGAGTCGTGCACCCGCATCGCCGAGGAGTCGCACGCGATCCACCGCTCCCTCGCGCTCGTGCTCCTGCCGTTCCTGCTCGTCGGCGGTGCGGGGACGTATCTGCACTGGATCCGCAGTCGCGAGAATCGGTCACTTCCGCTCGCGCAGGGCGCCCGCGGAGGAGCGCCGGCGGTGCCGCGCGGGATGTCTGGAGGAACGACCGCGGGCGCGCGCAACGCCGCGGTCGTTCCCAGGCCGCGCGGGACGCGTGTGTGGCCGTGGGGCGTCGGTACGCTCACCGCGGCCGCGACGGCGGGGCTCGTCATCCTTCTCCTGCAGCCGCTCGCCGGCGTGCTTCCCGCGGTGTCCGACGAAGGCGACGCGGCGCCACGATCCTCCCGCGACCTGCCCGAGCTGCACGTGGTCGTCCCCGAGACGCCCGCGCCCGCCGCCGCGCCCGTCGACGTCCCCGCCGCGCCGGACGTGTCGCCCGCGCCGCGCCCCATCTTCCGGTCGAACGCCGTGCCGCCGACCCCCTCGGCGCCGTCCCCCTCGCAGCCCCCGGCCGTTGCGCCGGAGCCGTCCGAGGGTGCGCATGTCGCCGATCCCGCCGTCATCCAGCCCGTGAGCCTCCCCTCCGCCGCGGGTTTAGAGCGCGGCGTGTACCCGCGGCTGGTCGGCGCGGCCACGAGCGGGGCCACCCTCACCCTCACGGTGACCGACGGCACGGGACGCGTCGTGACGGATGTCGTGACGGCCGATGCCTCCGGCACATGGGAGTACACGCTCCACACCGTGGAGGGCACCGCCACCCTCACCGCCTCTCAGACGTACCTCACCTCCGCCGGCGCGGTGGTCGACGCGGCGGCCGCCACCGAGGTCTACGAGGTAGGTCCGTACGTGAGCCTCGAGCTCGTCGCGGACGGACCCGATAGCACCATGGTCATCGTGCACGGACTGCCCGGATCCGTCGAGCGGCCCTACCGGCTCTTCTACCGCTCCGACATCCCCGAGCTCAACGGCTCGTTCAGCTACCTACGGTCCGGGGGGAACCGCTTCCTCGTGTTCCTCCCGCTCGCGCGCATCACGTCGCCCATCGAGTACTGGCAGGGCGAGGGACAGACCAGCAAGGTCCAGGTCTGGACGCCGCCGGCCCCCTGAGGCGCTAGATCTTCGCGTCCTGCTTGGGGACGACGAGCTGCTTGACGATGAGCAGGATCGAGGCGGTGACCGGGATCGCCACGAGCGCGCCGAGCAGTCCGAGCAGCGTGCCGCCGACGAGCGCCCCGATGACCACCAGCGCTCCGGGCACCGAGATCGTCCGGCTCATGACGCGCGGCGTCAGGACGTATGCCTCGAGCTGCATGTACACGAGGTAGATGATCGCGAAGATCAGCGCCGACACCGGGCTGCTGAAGAGGGCGACGAGCGTGCCGATGATCCAGAACAGCACCGAGCCGACGAGCGGGATGAGCGTCACGGTGAACGCCGTCACGGCCATCAGCAGCGGGAAGGGCAGCCCGAGGAACAGGAACAGGAAGAACGCGAGCACCGAGTTGCAGAAGGCCAGGATCACCATCCCGCCGAGGTAGCCGCCGATGGATCCCGTGATCTGGTCGGTCATCGACGCGACGGTCGGACGGTTGCGCGCCGGGGCGAGGCGCGTGAAGGCCTCCTTCATCACCGGCAGGGACGCGAGGAAGTAGAGGCTCAGCACGAGGATGATGATGATGCCCGAGATCGTCGTGCCGATGGTGAGCCCGACCTGGATCACTCCGCCGCCGATGGTCGCGATGTTGCTGGGGTCGCTGAGGAAGGTCTTGACCTGGTCGAGGGCGGTCGCCGCGACGTCGCCGAGATTGCTCTGCAGCCACGCGTAGAAGTCCGTCTTCTGGAAGTCGGTGATCATGCCCGGGATGTCGTTGACGAACTGCGCGATCTGCTTCACGACCGTCGGGATGATGAGCCACAGCACGCCGACGAGCACGAGCGCGAAGGCGGTGTACACCGTCACGATGCCCCACGGCCGCGCCACCTTGCGCCGCTCCAGCAGACGCACGAGCGGATCGAGCCCGAGCGCGGCGAACAGCGCGAAGACCACGTAGATGATGACCGTCGACAGGTTCGACAGCGCGACGCCGAGGACGAATGCCGCGAGCCCGCCGAGCGTGAGGGAGAACCCGAGCACGAAGGGCCGGTTGATGTTGGTCCAGAACTTCTTGGTGGGCGGAGCCTCGCCGGTGACGTCGGCGACGGCATCCGTGGGCGCGGTGCCTCCTGCGGTCGGGTTCGGCGTCGCTGCCGCGGGCGGGACGGGGCCGTCGGAGTCGGTCATGAGTCACACTCTAGGGCCGGGCGGCCCGCGGGCCCGGGCTTTCCGCGGTGCGCGGTCACACGCGTCGGCGGCCCCGCGGGCCCACGGTATCGTCGAGAGGAGGAGGAGCCCATGACCGACCAGATCCACGAGGACGCGGCCGCCACCCTGGTGCGCCTGCGCGGCAGCATCGACAACATCGACGCCGCGCTCATCCACATGCTCGCCGAGCGCTTCAAGGCGACCCAGCAGGTGGGGATCCTCAAGGCCGAGCACGGGATGCCGCCCTCGGACCCCGCGCGCGAGGAGCAGCAGATCGCGCGTCTGCGCCGGCTCGCCGCCGAGGCCGACCTCGACCCCGAGTTCGCCGAGAAGTGGTTCAACTTCGTCGTCGCCGAGGTCATCCGCCACCACGCCGCCGCGGCGGACCGACGCTGATCTCCCGATGTGCGCGCGGCCCTAGTCCTTGCGGCATTTTGTCTCTAATATGTCCGTATGCCCGCTCTCTCCTCGCGACGTGTCCGCCTCGGTCTGGTGAACGGCGACGTCCCGGACGATCCCGCACTGTTCACGCCCTGGCTCATCGAGGGATGGCAGACGCGCGGCGTCTCCTGCCTGGCTGTCGCGTTCAGCGCGGCCGGCGCCGATCGCTCGCCCGCTCGCATGGAGCAGCTGCGCGAACTCCTCGCCGCCGGCGATGTCGCGGTCTCGCAGTTCTCCTCCGTCAACGCCAACCTCGTGCATCCGGACCGCGACGTGCGCAGCGACGCCGTTGATCGCGTGGCTCGCGTCATCCCTTCTGCCCAGGCGCTCGGTGCGCGCGTCATCATCTCCGGCGCAGGGACGTGCAGCCCGCGGTGGCGCACGCACTTCTACGACCCACACCGCGGCAACTACCTCCCGGAAGCAGAGGATCGGATCGTCGACAGCCTGTCGCGGATCGCCGAGCTCATTGATCCGACCGACCTGGTCTACGCGATCGAATGCCATCAGCTCGGACCGATGCGATCGCCCGAGGTCATCCGGCGCGTGCTCGACCGGGTCGATCACCCCCGCGTCGTCGCCAACTTCGATCCGGTCAACCTGATCGATGCGCCGCACAAGGCCTTCCTCAACGAGGAGGCGATCCCGGCGATGATCGACATCGTGGGGAACCGCTACGCGCCGACCTGCCACATCAAGGACATCGTCGTGCTTGAGGAGCTCCCCTTCACCAGCCGCGAAGCGCCTCCCGGGCGTGGCCTCATCGACCCTCGCACGGTCTTCGCGGCAGCGCTCCGCCTGCCCGGCGACGGCGACGTGGACATCATCGTCGAGCATCTCGGTCCGGCCGAGGCCGAGGTGGCCTTCCGGCACGTCCGCGACCAGGCTCTCGCGATGGGGCTCGAGCTCGTCGGCGCCTAGGGCGTGTCTGACAAATAGATCGGCGGTGTGCTGAGAGTCTTGGATCGTGTCGCGCTTTCAGATGCTCTCGGATGCTCAGTGGTCGCTGATCGAGGAGATGCTGCCGCGCCCGACAGGGCGCAAGGGGCGGCCGTTCTCGGATGCGCGGATGATGGTCGAGGGCATCATCTATCGGTATCGGTGTGGGATCGCGTGGCGGGATCTGCCCGAGGTGTTCGGGCCGTGGCAGACGGTGTGGACCTGGCATCACCGGATGGCGACGGACGGCATCTGGGACCGGGTGCTGGCCAAGCTGACCGCCGCGGCGGATGCTGCGGGGGTGATCGACTGGTCTCTGTCGGTGGACTCCACGATCGCCAGGGCGCATCAGCACGCGACGAACACGACCCGCCTCACAGGGGGCTGGATCGAATTACACGAATCCGAGCGTCGAGCCGCCTGATCACGGCATCGGCCGCTCCCGCGGCGGCCTCTCGACGAAGATCCACCAGCTCGTCGACGGCTCAGGGCTCCCGCTGGTTACCCTGATCACCCCGGGTCAGGCCGGCGACTCGCCGATGTTCTTGCCGCTGATGGCACAGTTGCGGGTCGGACGCGACATCGGCCGCCCGCGGACCCGGCCGGACGCGGTCCGCGGTGACAAGGCGTACTCGTCCCGCGCGATCCGCGGCCATCTCCGTGCCCGCGGGATCAAGGCCGTCATCCCCGAGCCCGACGACCAGAAGGGACACCGGAGGCGGCGCGGATCACGCGGCGGCAGACCTACCAGCCTTGACACTGCCGACTACAAGAACCGCAACGTCATCGAACGCCGCTACTGCCACACCAAGCAATGGCGAGGACTTGCGACCAGATACGACAAGCACGCCGTGATCTGCCGCGCCGCCATCGTCCTCAACGCCGTCATCGCCTGGACCAAGCATTTGTCAGACACGCCCTAGGTGTGATGTCCAGGGACGTTGTTGCGTAGATCGGCGTTGATCTGCTGACGGGCGAAGGCCTCCCGGTGTGAAGTGGAGCTGTTCAAGGAACCGCTTCACGACTCAGGAGGCCTTCGTGTCCCACGGTAATGCTGCTCTTACTCCGCGCGCTCGTTTGAGGTTGGCGAGGATGATCGTCGACGAGGGGTGGCCGCCGACCGCGGTGGCGAAGATGTTCATGGTGTCGCCGGTGACCGCCCGGAAGTGGGCGGCGCGGTTGCGTGCTGAAGGCCCCGCGGGGATGAGCGATCGATCCAGCCGACCCAGGTCGATCCCGAACCGAACCCCGCCTGAGGTGGTGCGGTTGATCGTGCGGCTGCGATGGCGCCGCCCGCTGGGGCCGGCGCAGATCGCAGCTGAGCTCGGCCTGCCGGCGTCGACCGTTCACGCCGTGCTGGTGCGGTGCCGGATCAACCGGCTCAGCCGTATCGATCGAGTCAGCGGCGAACCGATCCGCCGCTATCAGCACGAGTATCCCGGCTCGCTGATCCATGTCGACGTGACGAAGTTCGGCAACATCCCCGACGGCGGCGGCTGGCGCTACCTCGGCAAGCAGCAGGGAGACCGGAACCGCTCCGCGACCGTCGCGCGCACCGGCACGCCACGCTCTCCGGGACGCCACCCGCTGCTTGGCACCGCGTTCGTTCATACCGTCATCGACGACCACTCCCGCGTCGCCTACGTCGAGATCTGCGCCGATGAGAAGGCGATCACCGCGATCGGCGTGCTCGAACGAGCCACGGCCTGGTTCGCGAACCGCGGCGTCACCGTCGAGCGCGTGCTCTCCGACAACGGCTCCGCATACAAGTCCCACGCCTGGCGCGACGCGTGCGCCGAGCTCGGTATCCGGCACAAGCGAACCCGCCCCTACCGGCCGCAGACCAACGGAAAGATCGAGCGATTCCACCGCACTCTCGCGGACGGCTGGGCCTACGCCCGCTTCTACGAATCAGAGAACCAGCGACGAGACGCCCTGCCGGGCTGGCTGCACTTCTACAATCACCACAGGCTCCACACCGCAATCGGCGGGCCACCCATCAGCAGACTCAACAACCTGCCTGGACATCACACCTAGGGGGTCATCCCCCGGCGGGGGTGTCGAGAGGATGCGTCGCGAGCGGGCGCACCGACACGGTCATCCACCGCCATGCCGGCAGGGCGGTGAGAAGCTCATGCAGCTCGTCGGCATCCGCAGCGTCCCACACCGCGACGTTGGCAAGCGTCCCCGGGACGCGCCAGATGTGACGCAGCCGGCCCTCCGCTCGTGCGCGCCGTCCCGCCGCACGCTCGGCGGCGATGAGGGCGGCGCGGTCCGGTTCGCACATATCGGGAGGAAGAAGGGACTCGATCTCCACGAGGAAGAGCATGGCGGGACTCCTGACGTGAGGCGGGATACTAAAGTAGCAATTTGGGACCAATAACGGCTATTCTTTAGAAAACGAGGGAGGGTGCACATGACACAGGATCCGCTGGTCGCGCTGCGGAGAGATCTGCACGCGCATCCCGAGTTGCGGTTTCAGGAGCACCGCACCGTCACGCAGATCTCCGCTGCGCTGCAGGGACACGCCGACGAGTTGACCGTCGTGACCGGCGGCACGGGGCTCATCGCGCGTGTCGACGGCGCGCTGGAAGGCCCCGTCGTTCTCGTCCGCGCGGACATCGACGCGTACCCCGTGGCGGACGCCAAGGATGTCGCGTACTCCTCCACCGTTCCGGGTGTCACCCACGCGTGCGGGCATGACGTCCACGCGGCCGTGGGTGCCGGCGTCATCCAGCGGTTCGCCGCGGACAGGGACTTCGCCGGCAGCGTCGTCGTGGCCTTCCAGCCGGCAGAGGAGATCCCGTTCGGGGAGGCGAGCGGCGCCGCTGCGATCCTGGCGGAACCCGCCCTGCGCGATCTGCGCTGCTCGGCCGTTCTCGGCGTGCACTGCTGGCCGCAGCTGACGGCTGGTCGCGTCGGAGTCGAGCACCGGATCGCGATGGCGGCCAAGGATGCGTTCGAAGTGACGATCTCCGGCGCCAGCGCGCACGCCGCGACGCCGGCGTCCGGCCGGGACGCCATCCTCGCCGCGAGCTCGCTGGTGAGCGCTCTGCACGGTGTCGTCGCGCGCCGCCGGGATCCGCACGAGCAGCTCGCCTTCAACATCGGGACCATCAGCGGAGGTACCTCGCAGAGCGCGCTCGCGACGCGCGTGACGGTGACCGGCACGATCCGCACACACGAGCCCGACGTGCGGGCTCGGCTGCGCGAGACCATCGAGACGGTGGTCGCCGGCACGGGCATGCAGCACGAGACGCCCATGCAGCTGCGCTGGGCGAACGAGATGCCCGCGGTCGTGAACGACCCCGCCCTGGTGTCCCTCGTCCGCGAGATCGGGACCGAGGTGGCCGAGATCGTGGATCTCGAGGCGGCGCCGCTGACCACGGATGACTTCGCATTGTACGCGGAGCTCGCCCCGACGCTCTATCTAAAGCTGGGCGTCGCCGAACCGGGCACTCACGCCTGGCCGTCTCTGCACTCCGCCGACTTCGACGTGGATGAGTCCTGCATCGGTGTCGGCGTCGACACCCTCTGCCGACTCGCCCAGGAGATCCTGATCCGTTCCCAGCTAGGAGTCACCACAGCATGACGACGATCGACGACTATCGGCAGATGCTGCGCATCCGCCTGCTCGAAGAGAACATGATGAGTCTCAAGAGCGCGGGCGAGGTCCCCGGTTCGATTCATCTCTGCATCGGGCAAGAGGCGATCCCGGTCGGCGCGGCGCGTTCGCTGCGGGCCGAGGACTACATCACTGCGACGTATCGCGGGCACGGTTGGGCGGTGGTCGCAGGGGCGGCGCCCGCCGAGATCCTCGCCGAGGTGATGGGGCGCACCTCGAGCCTGAACGGCGGTCGCGGGTCATCCCCCTACCTGAGCGACGCGGACCACAACTTCATCGGCGAAAACTCGATCGTCGGAGCGGGCGTCCCGCTCGCGTGCGGTGCCGCGCTCACAGCCAAGCGGCGAGGGGACGGCGCCGTCAGCATCGTCTCGATCGGGGACGGCGCGACCAATCAGGGCGCGGTGCACGAGTCGTGGAACATGGCGGCCGCGCTGCAACTCCCCCTCGTGACCGTGGTCGAGAACAACGTCTACTCCGAGATGTCTCCCATCGACGAGATGGTGCGCATCGACCGCCTGGCCCGTCGAGGCGACGCCTATGGGATCCCCGGCGCCACGGTCGACGGCAACGACGTCGACGCCGTGGCCGCCGTTGTCGGGGAGGCCGTCGCACGCGCCCGCGCGGGCGGCGGACCGACGATCGTCGAGGCGCTGACGCAACGTCTCGTCGGGCACTACAGCGGTGACGTCCAGCACTACCGCCCCGTCGGAGAGATCGAGCGGGCGCGGGAGGACGAGCCGCTCGTGAGGATCCGCCGGTCCGCCGATCCCGAGCTCGCCGCCCTGATCGCCGAGGCCGACCGTCAGCTCGAGGAGGAGATCGCCGCCGCCGTCGAGGCCGCACGGAACGCACCGACTCCCGCACCCGAGACCGCACTGGAGCACGTCTATGTCTGAAACCACTAAGACTCCGTCCCGCGATCTGCGCTACATCCAAGCCGTTCAGGCCGGGTTGCGGTGGGCGCTGGCCGAGCGCGACGACACGCTCTACTTCGGCGAAGACGTCGCCAAGCCGGGCGGTCCGTTCGGCGCCACGAAGGGACTCCACAAGGACTTCGGTCAGGATCGGATCTTCGACACCCCGATCTCGGAGACCGCGATGCTCGGGATGGCGCTCGGCGCCGCTATGACCGGCCAGCGTCCCATCGTCGAGATCATGTACGCCGACTTCATGTTCGTGGCCATGGACCAGATCGTGAACCAGATTGCGAACGCGCGGTATGTGTCGGAGGGCCGCTGGGCCGCGCCGCTCGTCGTCCGCACCCAGCAGGGCTACTCGCCGGGTGCCTGCGCCCAGCACTCGCAGTCCATCGAGTCCTACCTCGTCCACACACCGGGACTGCGGGTCGCGGTGCCCGCGACCGGCCAGGACGCCTACGACATGATCCGCACTGCTGTCGTGAGCGACGATCCGGTCGTCCTCGTGGAGGCGCGGATGCTGTATCCCGTCGCCGGCCCGGTCGCGCTGGACGGACCTGTTCCGGCGATGGGCGGCGCACGTGTCGTGCGTGGCGGGACCGACCTCACGATGATCTCCTGGTCGACGTCCGTCGGGCTCTGTCTGCGGGCGGCGGAGGAGCTCGCCCAGGACGGGATCGATGCCGAGGTGATCGACATGCGGTGGCTCAACCCGCTCGACATGGAAACGCTCCGCGAGAGCGTGGCCCGGACGGGCCGCGCGCTCGTCGTGCACGAGGCGAACCTCACCGGCGGTGTGGGCGCGGAGATCGCCGCGAGGCTGTCGGCAGACCTGTTCGGGTCCCTGCGTGCGCCCGTGCGTCGCCTCGGGGCGCCAGACGTCCCCATGCCGGCCGCGCCGGCGCTGCAGAGCGCGGTGGTCCCGGACGTCGCATCTATCGCTACCATGGCACGAGATTTGTGCGGGTGAGGTGGTCCCGCAGACAGGAGGTCGGTCGACTTGATCGGGATCGTCGGCCCGGAGGACTCCGTCGCACTCGCCACCAAGGTCGCCGAGGAGCTCGGCCGCTCGGAGGAGCTCGTCGGACTCGCGTACCCCGACCCGGGCGATGCGGTCGCCCTCGCTCGGCAGCTGGAGCCCACGTGCGACGTCCTCCTGTTCACCGGACAGGTGCCGTTCGAGCAGGCGAAGCAGAGCGGGCGGTGGCAGTGCGAGCTCGACGTGATCCTGCACTCGCCGGCCGACCTCTATCGCATGATCGCGATCATCCTGAAGGAGCGGGAGGGCCGGTTCCCGCGCGTGAGCGTCGACATGATCGACGGCGAGACGATCCGGCGCGCCTTCTCCGACATCGGTCTGACCGATCCGCTGGTGATCGAGCCGCTGGACGTGCAGGACGTGTCGTCGGGCGAACTCGCGCGCCGGATGGCGGACCGTCACGCGCAGGCGGTGGCGGAGGGCCGCGCGGAAGCGGCGCTCACCTGTCTGGCCGGGACCTATCGGCTGCTGCGGGAGCAGGGTGTCGAAGCGTGGCGCATCGATCACGCCCCCGTTACGATCCGTCAGGCCCTTGAACGCGCATGGTACGCGGCGCAGGTGCGTCAGGCGACGGGTCTGTCGCCTGCGGTCGTGCTTGTATCGGCGGAGGCCGGCGGGGAGGACGCCACGCTGACGCGTCGCGTCGCCGGGCACGCTCGTCGGCTCGGGTCCCGCGCGTCGTTCGAAGACGGTCGCTTCGTGATCACGACGACCCGAGCGGCGGTGAGCGCTGCGCTGGAGCGTCACCGGAGCGGCCAGCGATCCTTCGTCGATCTCGCGACGTCCGCTCCCGCCGGCGCCGTCAGAGTCGGCATCGGGTTCGGCGACACCGTCGACACGGCGCTCCTGTGCGCCACGAAGGCGCTGCAGCTGGCGGGAAGCACCCACGATGCGACGATCGTGAGCGAGGACGGCGCCGTGGAGACCGCAGGCGGTGAGCTGGCCGCGACGCCCAGTCTGCAGGAGACCTCCGCGGGTGTTCTTCGCCTCGCGGGGGAGACCGGTCTCGGTCCCCTCGCTCTGCGGCGTCTTGTGGCGACGCTCAATCGTCTCGACTACGACGGGGTGACCGCCCAGCAGCTGGCGAAGTTCTACGGCGTGACGCCTCGCTCCGCCCGTCGCATGCTGGGCGGACTCGCCTCGGCCGGCTATGCGCACGAGGCCGGCGTCCAGGCGGCTCCCGGTGCCGGAAGGCCGCATGTGGTGTACGCCGTGGACCTGCCGCGGATCAGCCGGGTGATGGCCTCGGACGCCTGATTCGGGAGTGAATCTCGCCGCCGGGAAATTCGGTTGTGGTATTTGGGACATATAACGGTTATTCTCTGAGGACCGGGCAGTGAACCGGTGGGCTCCTCGGCACCCGAAGTCGAGGACCCTCGCCCCATCCCGATGCATTGGAGTGACCGTGGAATCGACAGCAAGACGACGACGTCGCCTCGGCGACGGCACCCGCACGGCGGGACGAGCCATCCGCCGAACCGGCCTGTTCGCGGCGACCCTCGTCGCGACCCTCGCCGTGGCGACGGCGTGCTCGGGAGGCCCTACGGGTCAGCCCACCGAATCGGCCGGCGGATCCAGTGCCGTGCCGGAGACCCTGAACATCGTCGCGGGCAACGCGGCGATGGGATTCGACCCACTCAACTCCCTCACGGGACCCGTCATGCAGATCGCGTACTTCACCAGCGGCCGGCTGATGGACCTCAGTCCGGAGGGCGACGCGGGTGTCTTCGAGCTCGCCGAGGCGCTGGAGGAGTCTGAGGACCGGATGTCCTGGACGGCGACGCTGCGCAGCGGACTCAAGTTCTCGGACGGGTCGCCGATCACCGGCGCGGATGTGGTCGCCTCCTTCGAATACGCTCAGGCGAACTCGGGGCCGACCGGCAAGTTCGCGATCTATGACGTCATCGACAAGGTCGTCGCGTCGTCCGACACCGAGATCGTGTTCCACGTCAAGCAGCCGAACTCGCTCATCCCCTACCTGCTCGCCGACACCGGCTCCACGATCTACCCCGCGTCCGGGCTCGCACAGGGAGACAGCTTCTTCCTGAAGCCGATCTCCGCGGGACCGTACAAGATGGACGCGTTCGACGAGGTGTCGGGGAAGACCGAGCTCAGCGTCAACGAGAACTATTGGGGAACGGCGCCGAAGATCAAGAAGATCGTCTACACGGTCGTCGCGGACAGCACCACGCGGCTCGCGCAGCTGACGAGCGGCGGGGCGCAGATCGCCCTCGACTTCCCGCCGGCCATGTACTCGCAGATCACCGGCGATGTGCGAGCACTGGAGTCGCCCTCGTTCGGAGCGGCGAACTGGTTCGTCTTCTCTGACGAGAGCCCGATCACCGGCGACAAGAAGGTGCGGCACGCGCTGAATCTCGCGATCGACCGGGAGCAGATCATCAGCGTCGCCAACGGCGGTCTGGGCTCGCCCAACAACGGCATCCCGTGGGTCCAGGAGGACCTGCTGAGCTCGCAGACGCCGATCAAGCGCAATGTCGACGAGGCGAAGAAGCTACTCGTCGGCACGCCGTGCGAGAGCGGCTGCACGCTCCGCGTCCTGCAGCCGGTGAGCGACGCGCAGCCGACCAACCAGATCGCCCTCGTGCTGCAGCAGCAGCTCAAGGAGATCGGCATCGACATGCAGATCATGAACACCCCCGGCGCGCAGATCGTGGAGGCGCTGCAGAAGCCCGGAACGTTCGACGCCTACAACTCGGCCGCCGCGGTGGGCAACCCGGCGCCGGCGACGATCGCGCTGATGGAGGTCGACCCGGCGGCGGACATCTTCTCGAGCTACGAGCTGCACTACACGTCGCCGAAGATGGGCGAGCTCGTCAAGCAGATCGTGAGCGCTCCGGCGGAGGAGACTCCCGCCATCGCCGCGCAGATCAACGCTCTCTTCGAGGAGGATCTCCCGTACCTGTCGATGATCGCCACCCCGCAGCTGTTCGCCTCGACCCTGGCGGACTCCGTGGTGACGGTCACGTACGACGGAAGACTGATCCTGCCCTAGTCGGGGCGTTCCCATCCGGTGCCCGTCCGCACGGGCGGGCGGGCACCGGATGACGACAGCAGAAGGAGCCGAATGAGCGTCGCGATCTTCGATGCGGACTCGTTGACCGACGAGGAGCCGCCGCCCGTCCCCCGATCACGGAAGCATCCCGTGATCGCGCGCATCTGGCGGTTCGTGCAGCCGCTCGTGCAGGCCGCGATCGTGAGCTTCTTCGTGGTCGTCATCACCTTCTTCCTGTCGCGCCTGTTCCTGGGCGACCCCGCGCGTCGCATGCTCGGCATCAACGCGTCGCAGGCGGAGGTCGACGCGCTGCGCGCGGAGTGGGGGCTCGACCGGCCGCTTGTCGTGCAGTTCGGCGACTACATGCTGGGACTTCTCCAGGGCGACATGGGGATGTCGATCATGGGATCCGGCGTGTCCGTCTCGACGCTGATCTTCGGGACCCTGGGAAACACCGTGGCGCTGGCGCTCCTGTCGCTGACGTTCGCCGTGATCCTCGGGATCATCACCGGGCTGTGGGCAGCGGTGACCCGCGTGCGGGCGGTCGATGTGAGTCTGCGCTTCCTCGCGATGCTGGGGCTCGCCGCGCCGCCCGCGCTCGTCGGCCTCCTCCTGATCTTCGGTCTCGCCGTTCAGGCCCGTCTGGCTCCGGTCGGCGGGTGGGGGTCCGGCTACCCGGAGAACTTTCGCTACCTGCTTCTGCCGGTCCTCACCGTCACGATCCTCGCCACACCGCTGTTCCTCCGCGTCGTGCGCGAGCGCGCCGTGACCGTGCTCTCGGAACCCCACATCGAGGCGTCGCGCGCGCGGGGGATCCCTCCCGTGCGGCTACTCATCCGTCACGTCCTCCCCAACTGCGCCGTGCCGGTCGTCACTGTCGCCGGACTCAGCGCAGGATCCCTGCTCAGCGGGGCGGTCATCGCGGAAGCGGTCTTCGGCATGCCGGGGCTGGGCCTGGTGCTGCTCAATGCGATGAAGTCGAGCGACTTCCCGGTCATCCAAGGTGCAGCGATCATCTCGGGTGCCGCCGTCGCCCTCTGCAACGCGCTTGCCGAGATCGCGCAGCGCGCCATCGACCCGAGGACACGATGATGACCGAACTGCGTACTGCTCCGACTGAGAGCCCTGTGACCGGCGCCACCCCGACGGCTCCGCGCACCGAGGTCGTCACCACGGTGTCGAAGACGAGCCGCCGCTTCGGCCGGAAGATCTTCGCAAGCGCGCCGATCGAGCGCACCTGCGGCATCGTGCTGCTCGCTCTGCTCACGGCATCTTTCGTGATCGTGCCGTTCTTCTCGCAGGATCCGGATGCGCTCGCCGGCATGCCGATGCAGCCCCCTTCGGGGGCCCACTGGTTCGGCACGGACTGGCTGGGCCGGGATCTGTTCTCCCGCGTGTTCTATGCCGGGCGGGTCGACCTCCTCATCGTCGTGACCGGCGTCGGCGTCTGCGTCGTGCTGGGCACGCTCATCGGCATGCTGGTCGCCAGCGCCGGCAAGGCCGTGCGGGCGGTCATGATGCGTGTCATCGACGCGTTCATCGCGGTGCCGTTCATCGTCATCGTCGTCGTGCTCGTCAACGTCATGGGCCACCAGCAGTGGATCCCGTTCGTCCCGCCGAGTGTGGGCGCGCTCATCCTGTCGATCGCGATAGTCGGCTGGGCGGGATACGCGCGCCTGACCATCGGTCAGGCGCTGGCGCTGCGCGAGCGCGAGCACGTCGTCGCCGCGCGCCTATTGGGGTACAGCCGCGGCCGAGTGCTGGTGCGCCACGTCGCCCCGTCCGTCATGGGCGTGAACCTGTCCTTCGCCGCGAGCGCGGCCGTGGGCACCGTCGGACTCGTCGCCTCCCTCGCCTTCCTGGGAGCCGGAGTCCAGGAACCCACTCCGGACCTCGGAGCGATGATGGCCGGCGGCCTCCAGCTGCTCCCCGTGGCGCCCTGGATCACGATCATCCCCGGAATGGTTGTCCTCCTACTCGGGATGAGCTTCGCGCTCATCGCCGACGCGAACCGAGACTGAGAGAGGATCCGCATGAGGATGCTGGAGTTCGACAATGTGCGAGTGCGCATCGGTTCCGTCGACGTGCTGCGTGACGTGTCGCTCACCGTCGACGCGGGCGAGGCGGTGGGCCTCGTGGGCGAGACCGGGTCGGGGAAGACCATGACCGTGCGCGCGGCGACAGGGCTCCTGCGCCCGATCGGCGGCCGTGTCGCGGCGGGGTCAGTCCGTGTCGCCGGCACGGACATGACGACTGCCGGCGACAAGCAGTGGCGACGTCTGCAGGGGCGCCGTATCGCCCTGGTGCCGCAGAGCAGCATGTCGAGCCTTAACCCCCTCGTCCCCATCGGCAAGCAGCTGGCCGAGACCGTGCGGTTGCGCTTGGGTGCCAGCGACGTCGCCGGAGAAGTCAGCCGGGCACTCGCGTCCGTCCAGCTCGTGCAGTCGGACCGCCTCCTGGCGTCCTATCCGCATGAGCTGTCGGGGGGAATGCGGCAACGCGTCATGATCGCGCTCGCGCTGACGTGTCGTCCCGACATCCTCATCGCCGACGAGCCCACGACCGCCCTGGACGCGTCGATCCGCGGGGAGATCCTGGCCCTGCTGGGAGCGCTCCGCGAGGAGCAGGGGCTCGCCCTCCTGCTGATCTCCCATGATCTGTCGGCGATCGCGACGGCGACGGAGCGGGTGGTGGTCATGTACGGGGGGACGACGGTCGAGGCGGGGTCGACGGACGACATCGTGACCGCGCCGCGCCATCCCTATACGGCCGCACTCATCGCAGCGCACCCCGATCACGCCCGGCCGGGGGAGCGGATCGCCGTCATCGGAGGTCACCCGCCCGCCCCCGGCGAGATCGTCGCGGGGTGCGGGTTCGCTCCACGGTGCCGTATCGCCGTGGAGGCCTGCCATGCGCAGATGCCGGCTCTCCGTCCTCTGCAGGGTGCCGCCGCCGATCATGTCGCGGCCTGCCTGCGCGCCGATGAGGTCGACGCCCGCGCGCTGTACGAGACGGAGGCTGTCCGATGACCCGCACGCAAGAGTCCGACATCGCCCTCGCGGCACGCGCGGTCGACTTCGGCTATGGGACGACGCGCGTCCTGCACGATGTGTCGCTCGACGTCCATCCCGGCGATCGCCTGGGCATCGTCGGCGAGAGCGGATCCGGCAAGACGACTCTCGCACGGCTACTCGTCGGCGCGATCGACGCGCACGGAGCCGACGTCACCGTCAACGGCGCACCGTGGTCCAAGGTGTCACGGCGTTCCCGGCTGCGCCGGGGAGTGCAGATGATCCACCAGGACCCCTTCGCGTCGCTCAACCCGCACCTCTCGGCGCATTCCGCCGTCCGCGAGGCGGCAATGGTGTGCCAGGGACTCTCGGCCCGGAAGGCGGGCGCGCTCGCCGACGAGCTGCTCGAATCGGTCGGCGTGAACCAGCGTATGGCCGCGCGAAAGGCGCGACAGCTCAGCGGCGGACAGTGTCAACGCGTCGCCATCGCCCGCGCACTCGCCGCGAACCCGGCCATCATCGTCGCCGACGAGCCGACCTCCGCGCTCGATCTCTCCGTGCAGGCGCAGATCATGAACGTGCTCCTGGACGTGATGGACGAACGCGAGACCGCACTCGTGATCGTCTCCCACGATCTTGCGGTCGTCAGGCATCTCACCGAGGACGTGGTCGTCATGCGCTACGGGCGCATCGTCGAGCGCGGCCGCACGGACGAGGTCCTGACGAACCCGGTGCATCCCTATACGCAGAGTCTCTGTCGTGCCGCGTGAGCGACCGTCCCTTCTCGCCGACGACGACAGCGCCCGCGACCTCCTGAGGTCGGGTCTCACGTGGTACCACCGCTTCGCGCTCAGTGAGAACGTCATCGCTCCGGGGCGCAGCGACGTCGAGCGGATCCTCTCGATCGCGGACGTGCCGACGGATCTTTCGGGGAAGAGCGTCCTGGATGTCGGGACGATCGACGGGGCCATGGCGATCTCGGCGGAGCGTCGGGGAGCGGAACGAGTGGTGGCGACGGAGTTCAGGGACGATCCGCGGCTCGCGTTCTCGCGCGTCGCGGAGGCGGTCGGCTCTCGGGTCGAACATGTGCACGCTGAGGTGTACGAGCTTCCGCGTCTTCTGCCCGAGGTCTTCGACGTGGTGTTCTTTCGCGGAGTGCTCTATCACCTGCGGCACCCGCTCGCAGGCATCGAGGCCGTGCGAGCGCTCGCCGGAGGTCTGGTGATCGTCGAGACGGCGCTCTCGACGCGCGAGACGGGGACGGACTTCCATCCCGACGCGTACCGGGACGATCCGACGGTGTGGTTCATTCCCAGCCGGGACTGCGTCATCGACTGGCTTCGCGTGTGCGGACTTGCCGTCGAGAGCGTGCACGTCTGGGATCAGGGTCCGCATGAGCGCGGCCTCTTCACGGCACGCGCGGTCGACGGCGCCGAGACTGTGCGATCAGACTCGGCTGGGGCGGGTGCACCGCGCGTCCCGTGAAAGGCGATGCCCTCCTCACGTCCGGCCGACACGCTCCAGGAGTCGGGCGAGGGTGCCGCCCAGGATGAGGTCGCGCTCCGCGTCGGTCAGTTCGTCCAGCGCGGGAATCGCGCGAGTCTGGGCGAACGACTCGTGCCCGAGGACTACGGGATAGTCGGATCCCCAGACCATCCGGTCGGGGCCGAAGGCCCGGAGGAGCGGACGGATCGCGTCGTCCTGATCCAGGGGGCCCAGGGCGTAGAGCCCGCTCAGCTTGACGTGCACACGCGGGTGGCGTGCCAGCGAGCACAGGCGCCGAACTCCCGCCGCGGCGTCCTCACGGCTGGACGCCCCGACGGCGGGAAGTCCGAGGTGGCTGACGAGGATGACGGTGTCGGGCGAAGACGCGGCGATGCGCGCCAGCGCGCCGTAGTGCGCCGGTGCCACGTTGAGGCTCACGATCCCGCCCCGCGCGGTGACAGCGGGGAGGGCGCCGCGCAGCGCGGCCTCCGTCGCGGCCGCCGTCGCGCCCTCGGTGAGGTAGACCGAGATGCCGTCGAACCCGGATCTCAGCTGCCGGGCGACGTCCTCCGGAACGGTGCCCGGGCCGATGTAGGCGAGCGGGCGGATCCAAGGCCGCGTGCGGGCGAGCTCTGCGAGATAGGCGTTGTTCCCTGCGAAGCGTGCCTCTCCTTCGTACCCGACGACGAGGGCGTCCCCGATGCCCCAGTCGACGCGCAGGCGTTCGTACTGCTCGACCTCCGACGTCCCTGGGGATGTCGCGACGCTCTCGAAGCCGTGCTCGAAGAGGTGGATGTGCGAGTCGCCTGATCGGGTCTGTCCGGACATTCTCATCATCGCCCTTGTCTGTCGAAGAGTTTGGTGACTAATATATCCGTAATAGGACCGTATTTGGGAGGGTCGAATGAGCAGGCGCCGCGTGATCGTGACGGGCGGGGGCAGCGGGATTGGGCGAGGCGCTGTGGAGGCTCTGCTGGCAGACGGTGCCCGCGTCGCTGTCCTGGACCTCCATCTGGACGCTATCCCATCGTCACCGGACGTCAGCGGTCACGAGTGCGACGTGTCCGAGGAGTCGTCGGTCGCGGCGGCGTTCACAGCCGCGGTCGAATGGCTGGGCGGCGCGGACGCCGTCATCCATTCCGCGGGAATCATGCGCGAGCAGGCCCGCGACATCCGCTACATCACGCTCGAGTCCTGGTCGCGCGTGCTCGACGTCAATCTCACGGGCTCCTTCCTCGTGGCGCGGGAGGCCGTACGGGCGATGGCCGATTCCGGGGGCGCGCTGATCCTCGTCGGCTCCGGCGCGGGGACGACCGGGCCGAGCGGGTCAGTGCCGTACGGCGCGAGCAAAGGCGGGGTCAACGGGCTGGCCATGACCCTCGCGGAGCATCTCGCGCCCTTGGGCATTCGCGTCCACAACTTCATGCCAGGCCTCGTGGACACGCCGCTCGTGCAGCGTTCCCTCGACGAAGCGGTCGCGAACGGCCGGACCGAGACGGAGATCCAGGCCGCGCGTCAGGGAGCCGTGAGCCCGGCGGGCGTCGGCCGGCTGCTCGCCTTCCTCGCGGGTGAGGGCGGCGACGCTCTTCGCGGGAACGTCGCCTCGCGATGACACGCACGACGGAGCCCGAGTGCTTCATCTATCGGCTCGCACCCGGGCGCGGCGAGGACTACGACAGATACCACGCCGACGTCTGGCCGGAGGTCGTCGAGGCGCTGCGCCTGCAGGGCATCGCGGACTATCGCATCTACCGACGCGGTGATCTCGTCATCAGCGTCCTCACCCGGCTGGTCGATCACGTCCCGTCGCCTCTGCCGGAGCACCTGGCCGTGCGCAGCCGGGAGTGGGCCGACCTGATGGCCCCGCACTTCCTGGAGACCACGGACGACGCGGGGGATCCGCTGTTCGCGACACCCGTGTTCGACATCACGGAGACGGAGGGAAGGAACCGATGAACGGTCTGAAGGGCAGACGATTCCTCGTGTGCGGCGGGGCGTCCGGAATCGGTGAGGCGACGGTGCGCCGACTGGTCGCCGAGGGCGCGGATGTCGTCGTGGCCGACCGCGACGCCTCGCGCACGGCGGCGATCCTGGCCGAGCTGCCGCGAGCGGAAGCGGTGGAGTACGACCAGGGAGACCCCGACTCGGTGGCGGCCATGTTCGAGACCGTCGCATCTGGTGGTCGACTGGACGGCGTCGCGGTGGTCGCGGGAATCCACCCGGGTCAGATCCCGCTCGCCGACGTCACCCCCGCGACGCTCGCCCGAGTGCACGGCGTGAACGCGTTCGGGGTCCTGGCCGTCCTCCAGCACGCGGTGGCCGCCGTGACCGACGCGGGGCATGCCTCGATCGTCGTCGTCGGATCGGTGGCCGGGATCCGTCCGGTCGCGCGCGACGCCGTGTACGCCTCGTCCAAAGCGTCGGTCCAGGCGATGACGCGGGCGGTGGCGCTCGAGTATGCCGGTCGCGGCATCCGCGTGAACTCGGTCCTGCCCGGGTCGGCCATCACGCCGCTCGCCATCTCGCAGGGATCGCTCGAGGCGATCCATCGCGGGGCCGCGGCATCCATCCCGCTCGGCAAGCCGGCGACCGCCGACGAGGTGGCGAGCACGGTCTGCTTCCTCCTCTCGGACGACGCCTCGCACGTCACGGCCACCGACCTGATCGTCGACGGCGGTCTCGCCGCCGGCGGCCCATCCTGACGGAGGAACGCGTCATGAAGATCACACACGTCGAGTCGTACCGCCTGGGACACCTGCTCCTCGTCGCGATCCGCACCGATACCGGACTGGAAGGCGCCGGGGAGTCGGCGTGCTGGGCGTACCCGGAAGCGGTCGAGTCCACGGTGTCGCGCCTGGCGGGCGCGCTCATCGGCGCCGACCCCGGCCGGATCGAGCACCACTGGCAGACCATGTGGCGCATGGGCCCGTTCCGCAGCGCAATCGTCGGCAGCGCCGTGAGCGCCTTGGATGCCGCGCTCTGGGATCTGAAGGGCAAGGCGCTCGGAGTCCCGAGTCACGAACTCATCGGCGGCCCGTACCGCAGCCGGATCCGGCTGCACAAGGCCATCGGCGGAGTAAGCGCAGACGAGGTCGCCCAGCAGGCACGCGCCGCGGCGGACGAGGGCTTCACCGCGGTCAAGTTCGATCCGCTCGGGGCGACGTGGATCGACGGCACCAACCATGATGTCGCGGGGGAGGCGGGTCGGCGGCTTTCGGCGATCCTTGATGCGACGGGTGGACGCGTCGACCTCATCGCCGAGGTGCATCGCTCGCTCGCGCCGCACCAGATCCCCGCCCTCCTGGACGCCGTGCGTCCGTTTCGCCCTCTCTTCGTCGAGGATCCCATCCAGATCGACACGTTCGATGTGCAGACCGGGCTGCTCCGCCACGGCGTGCCGCTCGGCCTGGGCGAGCGCTGGCAATCACCGTGGGAGATCCGCGAGGCGATGGGAATCCACGGGCCGTTCGTCGTCCGCTCGGATGTGAACATGGCGGGCGGGATCTCTGCGGCGCGGAAGATCGCCGCCATCGCGGAGGCGCACCACGCTCAGGTGTCGTGGCACAACTGGCTCGGCCCGGTCGCAGATGCCGCGACTCTGACGGTGGACGCCGCCATCCCGAATGTCCTCACGCACGAGCACGTCCCGTCGACGCTGGAGCACTTCGTTGGCTCGGTGGAGACGGACTGGCGTGTCGAAGAGGGACACATGGTCGTTCCCCGTGCGCCCGGCCTCGGCGTGCGCGTGGACTGGGATGCCCTCCCCGACGACGTGGACCTGCTCGGCCGCGCACTGCACGAGATCCCGCTGAGAAGCGACGGCTCGGTTGCCTTCGCGATGTGACGCGCGGCGGGTGTCGCGCGTCAGCCCCCGACCGGAAGTGACAGAGCACCCATGAGGAAAGCCAGACGGATGAGGGTGCTCCTCATCCTCGTCCTCGCGCACGCCGCGGTGTCGTTCGATGCCTTCGGCCTGAACATCGCCCTGCCGATCATGCAGGAAGACCTCGGCATGTCCGCGACCGAGCGCCAGTGGGTCATCTCGGCGGGAGCGCTCGCGGTCGCCTCCCTCCTGCCGCTGGCCGGGCGGGTCACGGACCGCATCGGGGCGCGGTCCGCGCTCATCTGGAGCTCGGCAGGATTCGTGCTCCCGCTCATCGCCCTCATCGTCGCCGACTCGGCATGGCAGGTGATCGCCTGCCGGACCGTCCAGGGCGCCGCCACGGCACTCCTCCTGCCGGCGACGTACTCGATGACCATCGGCACCTTCCCGAGTCGTCGCGACCGCAGCTTCGCGATCGGCGCCCTGGCCGTCGCGGGCTCGGTGGCGGCGGCGGCAGGGTCCATCGTCGCTGGTGGCCTCGTCGACCTCGCT
>Ga0182739_1001292_pt1 | contig 26970 bp, 27 predicted proteins | sample eDN5th30CBELigBY_FD_128873 | JGI IMG/M metagenome (GOLD analysis project Ga0182739, IMG submission 128873) | Enriched backyard soil microbial communities from Emeryville, California, USA - eDNA 5th pass 30_C BE-Lig BY (version 2) (version 2) | ecosystem: Environmental > Terrestrial > Soil >... | reverse complement strand
GAACACGGCATAGATGCGCCGCAACAGCACGGGGTCGATACCGAGCGCAATTTGCGCACCGATCCAGGTGCAGACGATGGAGCCGGCCGCCCCCGCCGCGGCCGCGCGCAAGTCGATCTTGTCACGCTGGTTGTATTTGCGCACCGTGATCAGGACGGCGGGCAGCACCATGATAAGCGCCGTACCCTGGGCGGCCTGCTGGTCCATGCCCATGACGAGTCCGAGCAACGGGATGGCCAGGAGTCCGCCCCCTATGCCGAGGACGCCGCCCGTGAAGCCGATCAGGGCGCCGGACAGCAGGCAGGCCGCGACGATCACATACCACGCCAACACGTACCCCTTAGATGGCCTGGCGCAATCGCGCTACTGCGGATTCCACTCGGTCGACCGCCCAGATTTCCAGGCCTTCTATGGGTTGCTTGGGCGCGTTCGCCTTGGGAATGAGCGCCGTGCCGAAGCCCAGCTTCGCGGCTTCCCGCAAGCGTTCCTGCCCGCGCGGCGCCGGGCGTATTTCACCAACCAGCCCTACCTCGCCGAATACCACGAGACCCTTGGGTAGCGGCTTGTTGCCGAGCGACGACATGATCGCCAACAACACGGCCAAGTCTGCAGCAGGTTCGGTGATCTTGACGCCACCCACTGCATTGACGAACACGTCCTGGTCGAACGTCACCACCCCGGCGTGCCGATGAAGCACGGCCAGCAGCATGGCCAACCGGGTACCCTCGAGCCCCACGGAGAGCCGCCGGGGATTGGGCGCATGAGCGGTGTCGACCAAGGCCTGGATCTCGACCAGCAGAGGTCGCGTGCCCTCTTGCGTCGCCATCACGCACGAGCCAGCGACATTCTGCTCGTGCTGGGACAGGAACAGCGCCGAGGGATTCGCGACACCTCGTAGGCCACGGTCGGTCATGGCGAACACACCCAGCTCGTTGACAGCGCCGAAGCGATTCTTGAACGCACGAATCAGCCGAAACGATGAATGGGTATCGCCTTCGAAATACAAGACTGTATCGACAATGTGTTCCAGCACGCGCGGCCCCGCCAGGGTGCCGTCCTTCGTCACATGCCCGATCAGGACGATGGTAGTGCCGGTTTGCTTGGCAAGGCGCGTCAACTGCGCCGCGCATTCGCGCACCTGCGAGACCGACCCGGGCGCCGCGCTGAGTTCGCTGGAGTACAGCGTCTGGATGGAATCGATGACGGCGACGCCCGGCCGCTGGTCCGCCAGGGCGGCCATGATGGCTTCGAGCCTGATCTCGGCCAGCAGATTGACATCACCCGTGGCAAGCTCGAGCCGCCGCGCGCGCAAGGCGACCTGCTCGGACGATTCTTCGCCGGTCACGTACAGGACCTTGACATTGCGCGACAGCGACACCAGCGCCTGCAGCAGCAAGGTCGATTTGCCGATGCCCGGATCGCCGCCGATGAGAACGACCGCACCGGGGACAAGACCTCCGCCCAGCACGCGGTCGAACTCGGCTATGCCCGAGGGCTGCCGCGGCAGTTCCCGTGCTTCGATGTCGGCCAGGCTGCGTACCGGGCTCGCGCCGGCCAAGGGCGCAAAGCGATGTGCAGGCAGGCTGGCCTCGCGGGATTCCTGCATGGTGTTCCATGCACCGCAGTGCGGACACTTGCCTTCCCATTTGGACGTGGTGCCGCCGCATTCGCTACAAACAAATACCGTTTTTATTTTGGCCATCGCAGCAGTTTAACCCGCGCTATGCCGCCTAGCGTCCGGCGATACTGCCACCACCGTCCACGCCCAGATCCTGCCCGGTGATGAACCCCGCTTCATCGCTGAGCAGGAAAGTCACTGCGGCAGCGACCTCAACGGGCTGTCCGAACCGTCCCATCGGGATGGACGACAGGGCCTTTTTCTCTTCGTCGCTGCCCGCGGCATGGCCCGCGCGGAAAAGCTCGGTTTCGACCGGCCCGGGCGAGACAGCGTTGACCGTGATGCCGTACGGTGCCAACTCGAGCGCCCAGGTGCGCGTACAGCCGATCAGCGCGCTTTTGGCGGCGGAGTAACTGGTCCGGTTCACGGCGCCGTGCGTCACGCGGCTGCAAATATTGACGATACGCCCTTCCTTGCGGGCCTTCATCGAGGGAATGAAGGTCTGGGTAACCTGCACCGCCACGCGCACGTTCAGGTCAAAGACCTGGTAGAGCGATGCGAGGTCGACCGCGCCCAGCGGCTCGGGCAAGACCATGCCCACATTGTTTACGACCGCATCCACGGGATATTTTTCGCGGATCACGCGCAGCATGTCCTCGGTTTCGCCTGCATTCTGCAGATCGCAGGAATACAAATAGCCCGGAAAATCGATGTCCTGGGTATGGCGGGCGAGGCCGACGACGTGGCAGCCCTGATCGGCCAGGCGCTGGCTGATGGCCCACCCTATTCCCTTGGTGGCACCGGTTACCAACACGCACTTGTCTTTCACGCGATCTCCTTATGGGGTTCGTGGACGCCTGCCGGCCAGGCCGGGGCTGCTTTGAATGCTGCGATTAAACTCCAATTCAGGCAGTTTTGCTTCACTCTATGGTGATTTTTTGCACGCGAGGCGCCACAGCACACAATAATTCATAGCCGATCGTACCGGCCGCTACGGCCACTTCGTCGACCGACGGCCCCCCTTCTCCCCACAGGACGACCGGCGCGCCGACTTGCGCATCGGGCACGGGCGACAGGTCGGCAACCAGCATATCCATCGAGACTCGCCCCAGTGTCCGGGTACGCACCCCGGCCACGGTGATCGGCGTTCCGGTCCCCGCGTGGCGGGGGTAGCCGTCGGCATAACCGCAAGAAACAACGCCGATGCGCATTGGCTGAGAGGAGGCAAACCGGTGTCCATAACCAATCGCTTCTCCGGGGCCTATGTTGCGCACGCTGATGAGGCGGGCCGCCAGCGTCATGGCGGGCCGCAGTCCCAGCTGTGCCGGCGTCTGCCGGGCAAAAGGCGAGGAACCGTACAGGCAGATCCCTGGCCTCACCCATTGCTCTGCCCCCGGTTCGCAAGACGTCCACAGCTCGGGCGTCAGCGTCGCGGCGGAATTGCAGACACTTACTGGCCCCGGTAAATCGCGGGTCGCCTCGGCAAACGTGTCAAGTTGCTTGCGTGTGACCGCGGCGTCGTCATCGGCACGGGCAAAATGCGTCATCTTCCCGACCCGCCCCAAGACTCCCTGTTGCTGTGCGCTGCGCGCCTGTTCATAGGCGTCTCGATATGCCCCGGGTGCAAATCCCAGGCGATTCATGCCACTATTAAGCTTGACGAAGGCGTCCAGTGGCGCACGGGGGCGAAAGGCGGCCAGCATGTCGAATTGCTCCTGGCAGTGCAACGTCGTTGTCAGCCGGTAATCGTCGAGTACATCGAGGTCGGCGGGCTCGAAAAACCCTTCCAGGAGGAGGATGGGCTTATCCCAGCCGGCCTCGCGGCAGCGAACGGCTTCATTCAGGTCGAGCATGGCAAGGCCATCGGCGCCGGCGAAGGCCCGCACGGCGTTGTCGATGCCGTGGCCATAGGCGTTCGCCTTGATTACGGCCCATATGCGCGGCGGTTGCTGCGCCGAGGCGGCGCCGCCGAACGCGAGCCGCTGGGCGACATTTTCAAGGTTATGACGCAAGGATGACAACGAAATCGTTGCCGAAATGGGGCGTGGCATGGTTTCTCCAAGGGATAGCGAAGTCTAAACCAGATGCCCCCGCGCCGGTAAGACCTTGTCTTATACTCGGCGCCTATGGCCGTTGATCATTATGAAAATTTCCCCGTAGCTTCGCTGCTTTTGCCGCGCCGCTTGCGCACGCCCGTCAAGGCCATCTATCGCTATGCACGCACGGCCGATGACATCGCCGACGAAGGAGATGCGCCGCCCGCCCTGCGGCTGGCCCGACTGGCTGCATACCGGAGCGCGTTGGAACATATCCAGAGCCATACAACGGCATCCATCGACGACGAACTGAAACCCATCTTCGTTCCGCTCGCCGCGGCGATAGCGCAATGGGCCTTGCCGATAGCGCCGTTCTTCGACCTGCTGTCCGCGTTCGAGCAGGACGTCGTGACCAAGCGCTACGGCGACGACGAACAGTTGTTCGACTACTGCCGGCGCTCCGCCAACCCGGTGGGACGGCTGATGCTGCAACTGTATGGCGCCGCAACGCCTCCGAATATTGCCGAGGCCGATGCGGTCTGCACCGGGCTGCAACTGACGAACTTCTGGCAGGACGTGGCCGTGGACTGGCACAAGGACCGCGTCTATCTGCCGCTGGACAAGCTCACGCGGCACGGCGTCGGCCTGGATTACCTCGCTCGACGCGCCGCGGATCCGGACGAGGCCGGCGCAGCCGCCGACAGGGCGTGGCGTGCCCTCATGCGCGAACAAGTAGAACAGGCCCGCGAGATGCTGCTGCGCGGGCTGCCGCTCACCCGCCGGCTTCCCTTGCGCATCGGCTTCGAACTGCGGCTGGTGGTGCACGGAGGGCTGCGTATCCTCGAACGACTGGACCAATTACACTACGACATGTTCCAACACCGCCCGACGCTGAAGAAAGGCGACTGGGCCCTCCTGTTGTGCAGGGCGCTGGCCTGAGCCGGCACCCGCCCCGCCTCCCCGCCTCAACCCGATTCCGCTACAAAGCATGAGCCCCGACGAATACTGCCAGAACAAGGCCGCCCAGAGCGGTTCCAGCTTCTACTATGCCTTTCTCTTCCTGCCGCCGGAGCGGCGCAGGGCCATCACGGCCCTGTACGCCTTCTGTCGCGAGGTGGACGATGTGGTCGACGAATGCACCGAGTCGTCCGTGGCGCGCATGAAGCTCGCCTGGTGGCGTACCCAGGTCGAGCAATTGTTCAAAGGTCACGCCGACCATCCGGTCATGCAGGCATTGGCGCCGCACATCGCGCCCTTTTCCCTCAGCGAGGACCGATTGCTCGCCGTGGTGGAAGGCATGGAAATGGACCTGGACCAGGCGCGCTACCCGGACTGGGACAGCTTGAAGAAATACTGCTGGCATGCGGCCGGCGTCGTGGGCGAACTGTCGGCCAGCATCTTCGGCTACACGCAACCCGAAACGCTGGTCTACGCCGAGAAGCTCGGCCTGGCCTTCCAGCTGACCAACATCCTGCGCGACGTAGGCGATGATGCCCGGCGAGGACGCATCTACCTGCCGGTGGAAGACATGCAACGGTTCAACGTCACGGCAGCGGAAATCATCAATCGGGAACATTCGGACCGCTTTGTCGAACTGATGCGTTTCCAGCACGAAAGGGCCCGGGCCTGTTATCGGGACGCACTGCGGGCGCTGCCGGAGGCGGATCGCCGGGCCCAGCGGCCGGGTCTGATGATGGCAGCCATCTATCATGCCCTCCTGCACGAACTCGAACGCGACAACTGGCATGTGCTCGACCAAAGGATATCGCTCACCCCCATCCGGAAATTCTGGCTGGCGTGGAAGACCTGGGTAGGCGGCGGCCGCGGACTGGTCAGACGCCTGAGTCGATGAAGGTCGCCGTCATCGGGGCCGGCTGGGCAGGCCTGAGTGCTGCCGTCCGCCTCGTACAGCGGGGACACGCGGTCGTCGTGTTCGAAGCGGCTCGCGTGCCGGGCGGCCGTGCGCGCGCGGTCTGGTCAAAGCGCGTCGGCGAACACATCGACAACGGCCAGCATATCCTGCTGGGCGCTTATACCGAGACACTGTCATTGATGCGGACCTTGGAGCTGGACGAGGCGGTCCTGTTCCACCGCGAACGGCTCCTTCTTGAATCGCTGGACGGGCAGTTTCGCTTGCACGCCGCACGCTTGCCGGCTCCCCTGCATTTGCTGTCCGCCGTCCTGACGGGCCGCGGCCTCGGCGTCCGCGACCGGCTAGCGCTGGTCCGCTTCATTTGTTCCGTGCAGCATGCAGCGTGGCGGGTGGAGGCCGGGCTCACCGTGGCCCAATGGCTGGACAGGGGCAAGCAAAGTCGCCGGATCGTACGGGCCTTCTGGCAGCCGTTGTGCCTGGCGGCGTTGAATACGCCGCTCGAAGAAGCCAGCGCCCAACTATTCGCGCATGTATTGCGAGACAGCGTGGGCGGCGCCGCCGCTGCGTGCGATGTCCTCATCCCGCGTGTCGACCTCTCCCGGCTATGGCCCGCACGTGTCGAGCAGTATGCCGCAAAGCGGGGAGACGACGCGCTCGAGATCCGCTACGCGTCTCCGGTTCGGCGACTGGACCTACGTGCAAGGCACGTCGAGATCGATGGGGAAGCATTTGATGCCGTCGTCGTGGCCGGCAACACGCCGTCGACGCAACGCCTTCTGGACTCCCTGCCGGCCACCGGGGCGGGAGCGCACTACTTGTCCCTGCTGTCCGCCTTTCGCTTCCTGCCCATCGCGACGCTGACGCTACAACTCGAACATCGCTGGCCCCTATCGCGCGCCATGATGCTGTTGCACGAAGACGCGTCGCGCCTGCACTTCGGACAATGGCTGTTCGACCGCTGCGCGTTCTTCATGCCAGGGTCCGACGCCCCGCCACTGTTGAACGTCGTCATCAGCGATGCACGCTGTCTGGCCGGACACTCTCGCGAGGAGGTCGTGAAAGGGGTCAGCGAACAAATCGAGGAACAAGGCGCCCGATTCGGCCCTCTGCCCCGCATCACGGCCCACGAACTCATCATCGAGAAACGCGCAACGTTTGCGGCGATTCCGAACCTGCAGCGGCCAGGCAATACGACGCCATGGCCACGGGTATGGTCGGCAGGCGATTGGACAGATACGGAATATCCCGGCGTGCTCGAAGGCGCGGTGCGCAGCGGGCTTGCCGCGGCTGACGCCTTGATGGAGGCTCTGGCCTGACAGCGGTACCGCCGGGTCAGGCCGCCGGGCGGAGTAGCTGCACCGTGGCCATGCCCAACACGGTGAGCGCCAGGCTTCCGACAAGGCTGGCACCGATATAGCCGAATGCATGCAGGTACGCGCCCCGTTCAAGCAACCCGATGGATTCCCCGGAAAAGGTGGAGAACGTGGTCAGCCCGCCCAGGAAGCCCGTGACCAGCATCAGCCGCAGCCATGTGGGGACATCGGGAAACAGGGCGAGCAGGCCCAGCACCACACCAATGAGATAGCCGCCAATGAGATTGGCGGCCAAGGTGCCCCACGGCAGCGCAACGTGCGGATGGTTCAGCCACAGACCCAGGAGCCAGCGGCTGACGGCTCCCGCCGCCGCGCCCAGGCTGATTGCAAGAAAATGATTGAATGTCAGCATGCTGTCTTCGGCCTAATGTCCCGTCGTCGTGCGGGAGCCGAAGCGTGGATCTATCGGCGCGCCGCAGCCGTATCGTACAGCATGCCGGGCCAGCCACGGCCCGGCCGTCTACGCCTTGGGAGACAGCGTCACATCCGATGAGTCCAGGGGATACTGCTCGCGCAGCTTGTCGACGATCAATTGCATGAGCGTCAGCCGGCCCAATGCGGGCGCTTCTTCGAGGAAATCCCATGCCCAGGTGGCGGCTGACAAGGCTTCCTCCTTATTGTCATAGACCCCGACGGAGAATCCGTCGGGACCATAGGCCTGGTAATAGAACCTGCCATTGGTCCGAATGCATCCGACGGCCCGCCGTCCGTCGGGGTGAATCTCTACAACTTCGGCTTCTGCATGTTTTTCATTGGGCATGACACGCCTCCAGAGAAAGTGCAAAAACCAGTTTATCAAAAGCCCAAAGGGCTATTGCAACCGAACATTGCCGCGGCTTTGCCGCCTGCAGCAAGGCTCTGCGCCTGGCTGCGGGCCGGCCCCACGGCGCGCGAACGCGCCGTCAGGCAGGCGCGTGTTGCTGGATATAGTTACGGACAAGTTCCACGTCGCAGTCCATGACCTTCACCCGTTGGGGCAAGGAGGCGAGGTCGCGCAAGTGGTCCGGCAATGGCGCCGGATGACCGATGGCTTCCTGAATCGTTTCCGCGAACTTCGCGGGCAAGGCCGTTTCGAGCACCGCCATGGGGATGCCCGGTTCGGTAAACGCGGCTGCCACCTTCACGCCGTCGGCGGTATGCGGATCGACCAGCACGCCGGTCTCTTCATACAAGGATTTGATCGTCCGCAAGCGATCCTGGTGCGTGCTGACGCCCGCGACGAAGCCATAACGCGACTCGAACTCGGGCAGCCGGACACTGAGATCGAAATAGCCCTGTGCATTCAGTTGATCCCAGCATGCGCGAACTTGCGCTGCATCCTGATCGAGCAAGTCGAAGATGAAGCGCTCGAAGTTCGATGCCCGGGAAATGTCCATCGACGGGCTGGATGTGGCATGCGTCTGCGCCGCGGACCGCGGCCGGTAGATGCCCGTGCGGAAGAACTCTTCCAGCACGTTGTTCTCGTTCGTTGCCAGGACCAGGCGCCGGACGGGCAGGCCCATCTGGCGGGCGATATGGCCGGCCAGGATGTTGCCGAAATTACCCGAGGGAACCGTGAAGGACACCTGGCCGCCGGGGGACGAGAGCCTGAGCCACCCCCAGAAGTAATACACCACCTGGGCGGCAATGCGGGCCCAGTTGATCGAGTTCACAGCGCCAATGTGATAGCGCGTCTTGAAATCCAGGTCGCCGGACAACGCCTTGACGATGTCCTGGCATTCGTCAAAGACGCCGTTGACGGCAATGTTGTGGATATTGGGGTCTTGCAGCGAATACATCTGCGCACGCTGGAAGTCGCTCATCCGCCCTTGCGGCGACAGCATGAACACCGACACACCGCGCTTGCCGCGTAACGCATACTCGGCCGCCGAACCGGTGTCCCCGGATGTTGCGCCCAGAATGTTCAGCGTGGCATTGCGCTTGTCCAGGACATATTCGAAGACCTGTCCCAGGAACTGCATGGCAATGTCCTTGAACGCCAGCGTAGGCCCTTCGGACAGGCCCAGCAGCCAGAAGTCCTGCTTCAACGGCTTGACGGGTACGATGTCCGCGCCGCCGAACACGTCAGGGCGATACGCCGCGTGCACCAGTCGGGACAGGTCGTCGCGCGGGATGTCGTCGATGAACAATCCCAGAATCTCGGTCGCCAGTTCGGCATAGCCCAGGCTGCGCCACGACGCCAGCATCGCGGGCGTGACGGCAGGCAGAGCCTCGGGCAGCGCCAGCCCCCCATCGGGAGCGAGGCCCTCGAGCAGGATGTCGGAAAATGGCACGGGCGTCATGCCGCCGCGTGTCGACCGGTATTTCATATCAGGTTCTCCACCCGGATGCGGGTCACGTCCGATTGAACGAAAGGCAGCTGGCGAATTTTCTTCATGGCATCGTCGATGGCGCCTTCCCGGGAAGCGTGCGACAGGAAAATGATATCGGCTTCGGACTCGCCATGCGGCTCCTGGAACATGGAGCCTACCGAGATGCCGCAGTCCGACAACACGCGGGCCAGATCGGCCAGCACGCCGGGACGGTCCTGCACGCGCAGCCGCAGATAGTACGACGACAGCACTTCGGACATGGGCAGTATCGGACAGTCGTCCATGGCATCGGGCTGGAAAGCCAGATGAGGCACCCGATGCTCGGGATCCGCGGCTTGCAGGCGGGTCACGTCGACCAGGTCGGCGACCACGGCCGACGCCGTGGGCAGCTCGCCGGCGCCCTGTCCGTAATAAAGGGTGGGCCCCACCATATCGCCGTTCACGAGCACGGCATTCATGGCGCCCTCGACATTGGCCAGCAGGCACTCCGTCGGCACCAGGGCCGGATGCACGCGCAGTTCGACGCCATCATCGCGGCGACGGGTGATCCCCAGCAGCTTGATGCGATAGCCCAGGCGCTCGGCATGCGCGATGTCCTCTTGCGCCAGCCCCGATATGCCCTCGATGTGAGCCTTGTCGAACTGCACCGGTATGCCGAAGGCGAGCGAAGCGAGCAAGGTCAGCTTATGGGCCGCGTCGACCCCTTCGATGTCGAAGGTCGGGTCGGCTTCCGCATAGCCCAGACGTTGCGCCTCGGCCAGCACCGTATCGAACGGAAGCCCGCGCGTGCGCATTTCGGACAGGATGAAGTTGGTCGTGCCGTTGATGATGCCGGCGACCCACTGGATGCGGTTGGCCGTAAGCCCTTCGCGTATGGCCTTGATGATCGGAATGCCGCCGGCCACCGCCGCTTCGAACGTCACCATGACGCCCTTTTCATGCGCCGCCGCGAAGATCTCGTTGCCATGCCTTGCCAGGAGCGACTTGTTCGCCGTGACGACATGCTTGCCCTGGGCGATCGCTTCCCGTATCCAGTCGCGGGCAACCGTCTCGCCGCCGATAAGTTCGACGACGATGTCGATGTCGGGATGTCGCACGACTTCCAGGCCGTCCTGCGTGATCAGCACGCCGTCGCCCACTAGCTTCCTGGCCTTTTCCGTATCTCGCACGGCCACGGCCGCCACTTCGATGCGCCGCCCTGCGCGCCGTGCGATCTCTTCAGCATTGCGTGTCAACACTTTCCAGGTGCCGCCGCCGACAACACCCAGACCCAGCAATCCAACTTTTATGGGACTCATTTACCTAAACCGTCCTTGCGGAACATTTCTTTTATGCCACGTACCGCCTGACGGGTACGCTGCTCGTTTTCGATCAGTGCAAAACGCACATACTCGTCGCCATATTCGCCGAAGCCTATGCCCGGCGATACCGCGACCTTCGCATCGGCCAGCAGGCGCTTCGAGAATTCCAGAGATCCCAGCGGCTGATAGGCTTCGGGGATCTTCGCCCATATGTACATGGACGCCTTGGGGATATCCACGGTCCAGCCGGCCTCGTGCAGCCCCTTGGCCAACACGTCGCGGCGGTTCCGGTACTGCTCCACGACTTGGGCCACGCATTCCTGCGGGCCCTCGAGCGCGGCGATGGACGCCACCTGTATGGGTGTGAACGTGCCGTAGTCGTGATAGCTCTTGATTCGGGCCAGCGCATTGACCAGTTCCTGGTTGCCCACCATGAAGCCCACGCGCCATCCGGCCATGTTGTAGCTTTTGCTCATGGTGAAGAACTCGACGGCCACGTCGCGCGCCCCTTCCACCTGCATGATGGACGGCGCCACGTAGCCATCGAACGTGATGTCGGCATAGGCGAGGTCGTGCACGACCAGGATGTTGTGCTCGCGCGCCAGGGCGACCACGCGTTCGAAAAACGACAGGTCGACGCACTGAGCGGTCGGGTTGCTGGGAAAGCCCAGGATCATCATCTTGGGCTTGGGTATGCTTTCCCGGACCGCGCGCTCGATTTCCTCGAAGAAATCCAGCCCTGGCGTCATAGGCACCGATCGAATGTTGGCGCCGGCGATGACGGCGCCATAAATGTGGATGGGGTAGCTGGGATTGGGCACCAGGACGGTGTCGCCGCGGTCCAGCGTGGCCAGCATCAGGTGCGCCAGTCCCTCTTTCGAGCCTATCGTCACGATCGCCTCGGTATCGGGGTCGATCTGCACGCCATAACGGCGGCCATACCAGCCGGAGATCGCCTTGCGCAAGCGCGGTATCCCCTTGGACACGGAATAGCCGTGCGTGTCGGGCCGGCTCGAGGCTTCGATCAGCTTGTCCACGATATGCTGGGGCGTCGGGCCGTCGGGGTTCCCCATTGACATGTCGATGATGTCCTCGCCGCGCCGTCGGGCCGCCATTTTCAATTCGCCGGTAATATTGAAGACATAGGGCGGCAAACGCTCTATACGCGGAAAATTCGTCATGATCGTCCTTGGGGTGGCAACTGTGGGGTTTGTATCGATGGGTGCACTGCAGCAAAATTATGGGCTATCGGGCGAACCGGCGCTCGCGGCGGATAGCCGCCTAGTGTAATGCATTCAAAAAAAAATCGTGCATCACTCAGCAGGAAACGTCTTTGAGCTATCATCAAGATGACTTTGGGAGTCTTTCTGTGCAATTGCAAAGCGAATCCAATCCTGCCCTGAATACGGTGACCGCTTATGGACATGATTACGTTGAAATCAACGAGGTCTCGTATGCCCACGCGGTCTATTTCGCCCCCGAGGGCGAGATCCATGAATGGAAGGTCAAGAGCATCGGTGACGTAACGGCGGCCGTCCTTCGGGAAGTCGCCGGACTGGCCGACATGAAGGTCGATCCGATGGCATTCCTCGATGCCGCCGACGGCGCAGTGGCCCAGAAACCTGACGATGCCCCTGAAGTGGTCCTGATCGGCACGGGGTTGAAGCAGCACTTGCTACCCGCCGCCATCACGCGCCCCCTGCTTCAGGTCGGCATAGGCGTCGAAGTCATGAGTACGCAGGCTGCGGCCCGCACCTATAACATTTTGATGGCAGAGGGCCGCCGCGTTGTGGCCGCACTACTGCCACATGAGGAAACTGCATGAGTGAAGTCGTTGTCGGCCAAGCTATACCCCCGTTTACCGCGACGAGCACGCACGGCGACGTCAGTACGGACGACCTGCGTGGCCAATACAGCATTTTGTACTTCTACCCGAAGGACAATACGCCAGGCTGTACGACCCAGGCCCAGAACTTCCGCGATCGCCATGATGAATTCGACGCGGCGGGGTGTCGGATCTTCGGCATCTCGCGCGATACGCTCAAGTCGCATGAGGGCTTCACCAGCAAGCAGGCGTTGCCCTATCCGCTCATTTCCGATCCGGATGAACGCCTGTGCGAACTCTTCGGCGTCATGAAACTGAAAAACATGTACGGAAAGCAAGTCCGCGGTATCGAACGCAGCACGTTTCTTGTCAATCCCGAAGGCGTGCTCGTCAAGGAATGGCGCGGCCTGCGGGTTCCCGGCCATGTCGACGAGGTGCTGCAGACAGTGCAAGGCCGTCCATGACATCGCGTTTACGCTAACCACCGTCCCCACGAACGCTCAGGAGCACATCCTTTATGCCGCTACCCAAGTTGCCGACCCGTATGGGCGTTGCACTTTCCGTTGAAGCTGACCGCGAAAGCCCCATAGCGACCCAGGCATCCGAAACAAGCGAAGCACCCGCCGCGGCACGACCCTCCGCAAGCGGACCGAAAGCGGCCCGATCGAGCGCCGCCCGACCAAAGACGGCCCCATCGAAAACGGCACAGGCAAGCCCGGCCCGCCCGTCCGCCGCCAAGGCCACCACAGCCAAGAAGCCGGCGCCCGCACGTCAGCAACAGGCCGGCACCCAGGCGCTCGTCCCTCCCGTTCCAGAGCCGCCGGCACTGTCCGTGGTGTCCACCCGCTCCACCGGCAGGAAAGCCCGTCTGCCCGTTGCAAAACGCAAACTATTCGTCCTGGACACCAACGTACTCCTGCACGACTCCAATTCGCTGTTCAAGTTCGAGGAACATGACATCTTCCTTCCGATGATTGTGCTCGAGGAACTCGACCATCAGAAGAAAGGCATGTCCGAGGTGGCCCGCAACGCCCGCCAGGTCAGCCGTTTCCTGGATGGGCTCGTCAGCGGGTCGACCGAGCTCGAAAAGGGCGTGGCCCTCGATGCCCTCGGGAACCAGGAAGCCCTGGGCGACCTGCACTTCCAGACCACGGTGCTGGACGGCTCGCTGCCGATCGAGCTGCCGCTGGGCAAGGCCGACAACGTCATACTCGGCGTCGTCAACGCATTGCAGAAGGTGTATGCAAAACGCCAGGTCGTGCTGGTGTCGAAAGACATCAACATGCGCCTGAAGGCGCGCTCGCTGGGCCTGCCTGCCGAGGACTACCTGAACGATCATGTCCTGGACGATTCCGACCTGCTGTACGACGGCGTGATGCCCTTGCCCGAGAACTTCTGGGTCAAGCACGGGAAGGACGTGGAATCCTGGCAACAGGGCGGCACGACGTATTACCGGATCAAGGGCCCTTTGTGCTCCGAGTTCATCGTGAACGAGTTCGTGTACTTCGAAGGCGAACTCCCGCTCCAGGCGCAAGTCAAGGAAGTGAGCGGCAAAAGCGCCGTGCTGGCGACGCTGCGCGACTATAGCCACGGCAAGAACAATGTCTGGGGCATCACGGCGCGCAATCGCGAGCAGAACTTCGCCTTGAACCTGCTCATGAATCCGGAGTGCGACTTTGTCTCCCTGCTGGGCCAGGCAGGCACCGGGAAGACGCTGCTCGCGCTCGCCAGTGCGCTGACCCAGACGCTTGAAACGAAGCGCTACAACGAAATCATCATCACCCGCGCGACAGTTCCGGTCGGCGACGATATCGGCTTCCTGCCCGGAACCGAGGAAGAAAAGATGCTGCCCTGGATGGGTGCCCTGGAAGACAACCTCGAGGTGCTGCACCTGGGGGCCAACAGCGCCGATCTGGGTTCGAGCGCGGGCGGCCAGGACTGGTCCAAGAATTCCACCATGGAGCTCATACGATCGCGCATCAAGGTGAAGTCGCTGAATTTCATGCGAGGCCGCACCTTCCTGAACAAAGTGCTCATCATCGACGAAGCGCAGAACCTGACACCGAAGCAGATGAAAACGTTGGTGACGCGGGCGGGGCCGGGGACGAAGATCATCTGCCTCGGCAATATCGCCCAGATCGACACGCCATACCTGACCGAAGGAAGTTCAGGCCTGACCTATGTGGTGGACCGATTCAAGGGGTGGCCCCACGCCGGCCATATCACGCTGCAACGCGGAGAAAGGTCCCGCCTGGCCGATTACGCCAGCGAAGCCTTGTAAGCACGCAGCTCGGCCACCAGGCGCCGGGTCTGCCGATTTTGTTACCTCTTCCCGGGCCTACCGCCCGGGATTTCTTTACACTGCGGCATATGGACTCCATCTCGTCTCTCCCTGTCGGGTTCACCATGGGCGATGCCGCCGGTATCGGGCCCGAGATCATCGTCAAGCTCTTTGCCGACGGTTTGCATCAATCCGCCCTCGTCTACGGCGACGCCGGCATCCTCGACACGACGATCACGCGACTAGGCCTTTCCGACAAACTGGCCATCGAACTAATCAGTGAACCGGAGCACGCCAGCCACCAGCCCGGCGTCCTTGCCGTCCTGAATCGGTGGCAGGCTCTCCCCGCCGACCTGCCGCCCGGGCAGCTCAATGCCATGGCCGGCCGAGGATCCTACGAATATCTGTGCCACGCCATCGACGACGCGCTGGCCGGAAAGCTGCGCGCCATCGTGACGGCGCCGCTCAACAAGAAGGCCATGCAGGCCGGCGGCATGGATTATCCCGGGCACACCGAAATCCTGGCCGAGCGCAGCGGCACGGAGCACTATGCCATGATGCTCGCCAATCCGGACCTGCGTGTCATCCTTGTCACGATCCATGTGGCCCTGTCCGAGGTCAGCACGTTGATCGATGTCGAAACCGAGCTCAAGACCATACGCCTTGCGCAGCAGGCCTGCGTGCAGGCCGGCATCGTCAAGCCGCGGATCGCCGTAGCGGGCCTCAACCCGCATGCCGGCGAAGAAGGCCGTTTCGGCCAGGAAGAGATACAGGTCATCATCCCTGCCATCGAGCAGGCACGGGCCGAAGGCCTGGACGTCACGGGGCCGTGGCCGGGCGACACGGTGTTCATGCGCGCACGCCGGGGCGAATTCGATATTGTCGTCGCCCAATACCACGATCAGGGGCTTATCCCGGTGAAGTACCTGGGCGTCGATGAGGGCGTCAACGTGACGGTCGGCCTGCCTTTCGTCCGCACCAGCGTCGACCACGGCACGGCCTTCAACATTGCCGGACAGGGCATTGCCGACCACTCGTCCCTGCGCGCCGCCTACGACATGGCGTTGGCCATGACGCCTCAGTCTGTCGCGCCGTCGGCTTAGTTCATGCCCGGGGTGAAGTTCAGGAAGCGGGTGCTGGCTCCCTGGAACGTCAGGCGCACGCTGCCGATCGGCCCGTTACGCTGTTTGCCGATGATGATCTCGGCCGTGCCCTTGTCGGGCGAATCCGGGTTGTAGACTTCATCGCGATAGATGAACAGGATGACGTCGGCGTCCTGCTCGATGGCGCCCGACTCGCGCAGATCACTCATGACCGGCCGCTTGTTGGGTCTTTGCTCCAGACTGCGATTCAACTGCGACAGGGCAATCAGGGGGCAATTCAATTCCTTGGCCAGGCCCTTCAAGGAACGGCTGATTTCCGAAATTTCGGTGGCGCGGTTCTCGCCGGACGAATTGGCCGACATGAGCTGCATGTAGTCGATGATGATCAGGCCCAATTGGCCGCATTGCCGCGCCAGCCGCCGGGATCGCGCCCGCAGTTCCATGGAGTTCAAGGCAGGCGTCTCGTCAATGTATATCTGGGCTTCCTGGACCTGCTGCACGGCGTGAGTCAGGCGCGGCCAGTCGTCGGCCGTGAGCTTGCCGGTACGCATGCGATGCTGGTCCAGCAGGCCGACGGAACCGACCATGCGCATCGCAAGCTGCACCGCGCCCATTTCCATGGAAAAGACGGCTACGGGCAGGCCCTGCTCGATGGCGACGTGCTCGCCGATGTTCATGGAGAACGAGGTCTTGCCCATGGACGGGCGGCCCGCGACGATGACGAGGTCGCCGGGCTGCAAGCCCGAGGTCATGCGATCCAGGTCCGTGAAGCCGGTGGGGACACCCGTGATGTCCGAATCGCCTTCGCGGTGGTAGAGCTCGTCGATACGCTCGACGACCTGGGTGAGCAGAGGCTGAATTTCCTGGAAGCCGGTGGCGCCGCGCGCCCCTTCCTGTGCTATCTGGAACACCCTGGACTCGGCTTCATCCAGCAACTGGCGGGCTTCCTTGCCCTGGGGATTAAAGGCAGCCGCAGAGATCTCGTCGGCCACCGACACCAGCTTGCGCAGCATCGAACGCTCACGCACGATTTCGGCATAGCGCCGAATATTGGCAGCCGACGGCGTATTGTGCGCGAGCGCGTTCAGATAGGCGAGCCCGCCGACTTCATCGGACTTGCCGGCGCTGGCCAGCGATTCATTGACGGTGACCACGTCGGCAGGCCTGGCCAGTGCGATGAGCCGGGAAATATGCTGCCAGATGATCTTATGGTCGAAGCGATAAAAGTCATCTTCGTTCAGGACATCCGTGATCCTGTCCCAGGCAGCATTGTCCAGCAACAGGCCGCCCAGGACAGACTGTTCCGCCTCGATCGAATGAGGCGGAACGCGCAAGTAGTCCAGTTGAGGGTCACTGTGGGGTTTCTTGCTGTCCAAGTCGGTACTCCGGAACTATCCTGGTAAAAAAAGAAAAAGCCGGCATGCGCCGGCTTTTTTGCTTGCTGCGTAGGCGTCAGGCACATTCCCGCGAAAAGAATGTACCACGGGTACGCCGGTTGGCTTAGTGCATTTCGCCTTGGACGACAACCGTGATGTCGGCAACGACATCTGCATGAAGCACGACGGAAACGGGGAACTCGCCGACCGCTTTCAGAGCGCCGTCGGGCAGGCGAACCTGCGACTTTTCGATCGTCGAGAAGCCTTCCTTGGCCAGTGCCGCGGCAATGTCCATGGTGGTCACCGAGCCGAACAGACGGCCATCGACGCCGGCCTTCTGCGAGATGACAATGCTGCGTCCCGACAGCTTCTCGCCGGTGGCCTGAGCCGCCGCCAGCTTTTCAGCCTGGGTCTTTTCCAGTTCGGCGCGGCGCGCTTCGAACTCTTTCAACGCTGCGTCGGTAGCACGACGAGCGATTTTCTGGGGGATCAGGTAATTGCGGGCATAACCGTCGCGGACGCGAACGACTTCACCAAGATTACCGAGATTAGCGACTTTTTCGAGCAGAATGACTTGCATGACGACGTCCCGGATCAGTTATGGTTATCGGTGTAAGGCAACAGAGCCAGGAAGCGCGCGCGCTTGATGGCGGTGTCCAGCTGGCGCTGGTAGTGTGCCTTGGTTCCCGTCAAACGTGCAGGAATGATCTTGCCGTTTTCCTGAATGAAATCACGCAGCGTGTCCAGGTCCTTGTAGTCGATCTCTTCGACGTTGGCCGCCGTGAAGCGGCAGAACTTGCGCCGCTTGAACAGCGGGTTCTGTTGCGTGAATTTGCGTTTTTCTTTGCTTTTCTTGAAGAAAGCCATGATGTGCCTCGTTAGTGTCTGGGCCTAGCCCAAGCTATAAGTGTCATGCGCCCGGCTGAGCCTCGCGCATCGAAATGTGCCATGAAGGTGCTATACCACCGCCGTTGCGCCACCGGCGAAAATCCGGTTCGCCTGCTGTATGTGCAACACCAGCTTGTTGGAGCCCTTTCTCGCCGGGGCCATGAAGCCCTGTATGGAAAGCGACGCCCCCAAGGGGGTATCAGACAGCAGCAAGGCGATGTCTCCCAGGGCGACTGCCGAAAGGACCAGTTCGATGCGGCGCATGTGCCCCGCTTCCTGGACTTCGGACTCGTGACTCAGCACCATCTCGACCGCCGGCAAGCCGGCTGGCGTGTACCTCAAGGGCTTGACCTCGAGGGTTGTGGCCGTCAAGACGAACTGGTTCACGCTGCAACCTGGAACACCGTCCGTTATGCCGACTGCGCTGCCGAGGACGACGCCGTCGTGGTCGCGGCTTCGGCGCTGGCTTTGCGAGCCTCTTCGCGCTCGACCGACTTCATCATCAGGGAAGGCGCCGTATGGGCTTTCTTTGCCTTGATGATGAGGTGGCGCAAGATGGCGTCGTTGTAGCGGAACGAATGCTCGAGTTCATCAAGGACGGTCTGACCGCACTCGATGTTGAAGCAGACGTAGTGGGCCTTCACGAGCTTCTGGATGGGATAGGCAAGCTGGCGACGTCCCCAGTCTTCAAGACGGTGAACCTGTCCACCGTTGCTGGTGACGACAGCCTGATAGCGTTCGATCATGGCGGGCACTTGCTCGCTTTGATCGGGATGCACGATAAACACTACTTCGTAGTGACGCATGAACTACACTCCTTGTGGATATCTTTCAAGACGTCCGGGTTGCATAAGGGTTGCACGATCGGATCTTGAAAGGGGCAGCCCGCCCAAAAAAGCTTCGGGTCGAGCAAGAAACCAACCATAATAGCATCGTTACAGCGGCTCTGGCAAGCCAGCGGGGCGCGCGGTTCAATGGGCGTGGCGCCGGCTTCGTTCGATAAAAACGGCTTGACGGCTCGGCCCGCCGGCCACGGCGCCTGGGCGCGGCGCGCAGACGGTCAGCCCTCGATGACGGCGTACGCCGAGTGGTTATGGATCGATTCGAAATTTTCGGCTTCGATGCGAAATCGCAGGACGCCGGGCAGACCCTTGACCTGCTCTGCGACATCACGCACCAGATCCTCGACGAACTTGGGATTCTCGTAGGCGCGCTCCGTGACGAACTTCTCGTCCGTGCGCTTGAGCAGCCCCCACAATTCGCAGGAGGCCTGCAATTCGACCAGGCGTATGAGTTCATCGACACGCACGCAATCGAGGTCCGAAAACACGGCATTGACGCTGACGTGCGAGCGCTGATTGTGCGCCCCATACTCTGAAATGGCTTTGGAGCAGGGGCACAGGCTGGTCACTGGCACGAGGATGGACAGCTCGAATTCCGTGGCTGCGACGCCCTTACCCGCCGGGGAAGCCGCTGCCGCCTCGGCGCCATCGACGCGTGCCGTCCAGGTGACTTGGTAGTCCATCAGGCTGGCCACCCCCGATACCGGAGCCTCTTTGCTTAGAAAATACGGAAACGAAGCAGAGATGTCCCCCTTCGTGGCATTGAGCAAGGGCAGCATCGCGCGCGCCATGTCGCCGAACGAAGCGGGCGTCATGGGCCGCGTACGATAGGTTTCGAGCAGCGCGACGAACCGGGACATATGCGTGCCCTTCTCGTGCGGCGGCAATGCCACGGTCATCTCCCATGTTGCCACCGTGGGCAAGGCGCTACCGTCGTCCGACGCGATGAGCATAGGATGACGGACGCCGCGCACGCCCACGCGCTGGATGGCGATATGGCGCGTATCCACGCTGCTTTGCACATCCGGCATGGCAATGATGGGATCAATCAAACTGTTCATGGAAAAGCCCTGTAAGGCGCCGTCGTTCCGGCGTCAAATTTTGGATAACCATTCATTATGCGACAACGCGCCTCCTAATACCCCTATACCCATGATGGGATTAGGCGCTTTTGGGCGTTGCGACGGGCCGGGCGACGGCTATCAGGCCATAGCGGGCCCGGACCGAGGCGGCGATGCCCTTGGCGTCCAGTCCCAACTGCGCCAGGATGGCGGACTGGTCGCCATGGTCGATGAAGCGGTCAGGCAGGCCCAACTGCAGCACGGGTTTTACGATGCCCTCGCGGCTGAAGAACTCGAGCACCGCACTGCCGGCGCCACCCATGATCGCGGCCTCTTCGATGGTGACAAAGGCATCATGCGTCTGGGCCAGATCCCGGAGCAGCGCTTCGTCGAGCGGCTTGACGAAACGCATGTCGACCAGCGTCGCGTTCAGTTCTGCCGCCGCCTCGAGAGCCGGCTGCACCAGCGTGCCGAAAGCCAGAATGGCAATTCCCTTGCCGTGACACTTGACCACCGCCTTGCCGACCTCGACCGTATCGAGGCCTTCGTCGACCATCGCGCCACAGCCGGCGCCGCGGGGGTAACGCACGGCAGAGGGTCCGGTGTGCTGATAACAGGTGCTGAGCAGGAGCCGCGCCTCGTTCTCGTCGGAGGGGGTGGCGACGATCATATTCGGCACGCAACGCAGGAAGGCAATATCAAAGTTGCCCGCATGGGTAGCCCCATCGGCGCCGACGATGCCGGCGCGATCGAGCGCGAAGGTGACATCGAGGTTTTGCAAGGCGACGTCGTGTATCAGTTGATCGTAGCCGCGCTGAAGAAACGTCGAGTAGATGGCGACGACCGGCTTCTGTCCTTCGCATGCCAGGCCCGCCGCGAAAGTCACCGCGTGTTGCTCGGCAATGCCCACGTCGAAGTAGCGATCAGGATAGCGCTTTTCGAACTCGACCATCCCGCTGCCCTCACGCATGGCGGGCGTGATGCCGAAGAGCCGCGCGTCGGCCTGGGCCATGTCGCACAACCACCGGCCGAACACTTGCGTGAACGTCTGGCGTGCCGGCACCGTCGGTTTCTGGATGCCGACCCGCGGGTCGAACCTGCCAGGACCGTGGTACAGGACCGGATCGGCTTCAGCCAGCTTGTAGCCCTGCCCCTTCTTGGTGACGACATGCAAGAACTGCAGCCCGCCCAGCGCCTGGAGATTTTCGAGCGTGGGGATCAGCGCGTCGAGATCATGTCCATCGATGGGCCCCACGTAGTTGAAGCCGAGCTCCTCGAACAGGGTCGCCGGCGAGACCATGCCCTTGGCATGCCCCTCGAAGCGTCGCGCCAATTCAAGCACCGGCGGCACGTGTTGCAATACGGCGCGGCCCACATTCTTGGCAGCGGCATAGAAACCGCCCGAGAGCAGACGGGCCAGGTAGCGATTCAGCGCGCCCACAGGCGGCGAAATCGACATGTCGTTGTCGTTCAGCACGACCAGGACATTGACGTCCGGCGTGACGCCCGCGTTGTTCAACGCTTCGAATGCCATGCCGGCCGTCATGGCGCCATCGCCGATGACGGCGATGTGCTGGCGCTCTCGTCCGGCATTGCGCGAAGCGACGGCCATACCGAGCACGGCGGAAATCGAGGTGGACGAGTGCGCCGTGCCAAACGCGTCGTATTCGGACTCGCTGCGCTTGGGAAAGCCCGAGATGCCGCCCTTCTGGCGAAGGCGCGCCATGTCTTCACGCCGCCCCGTGAGAATCTTGTGGGGGTAAGACTGATGCCCGACGTCCCACACGATACGGTCATCCGGGGTATTGAAGACATGATGCAAGGCAATCGTCAGTTCGACCGTGCCCAGGTTGGACGACAGATGACCGCCTGTCTTCGAGACCGACTGCAGCACGAACTCGCGCAACTGGACGGCAAGCTCTTTGAGCTCGCGCCGGTCCAGTGTGCGCAGATCGGCCGGAGAATGAATTTGTTCGAGAGTAACAGTAGTCATACAGAGTAAGAAGTCCGCGTCCAGACAGCATTTTAGACTGTCAACGATAACAGGGTGCTGCCAGGACCCGGCTTCAGCGGTCCCGACCGATGATGTAGTCGGCAATACCGGCCAGGCGCGACGCGGAGGGGCCGAGCGGCAACAGCGCCGCATGGGCTTGCTCGCGCAGGGTCACCAGCAGTTCGCGCGACGCATCGAGTCCCAGCGTGGACACATACGTTGGCTTGTTTCCGGCGGCATCCTTGCCGGCCGTCTTTCCCAGCGTGGCCGTGTCCGAGGTCACATCGAGGATGTCGTCGACCACCTGAAATGCCAGGCCCACGGCCGCCGCATAGGCTTCCAGCCCTTCCCGCGTCGCCGAACCTGCACCGGCCACGATGCCGCCCAGCAGCACACTGGCCTCGAGCATGGCGCCCGTCTTCATGCTGTGCATTTGCTGCAGACGATCGCCAGCAAGCGTCAGTCCTACACTGTCGCAGTCGATCGCCTGCCCGCCAACCATGCCCAGGCTGCCCGCCGAGCGGGCCAGCAATTGCGTCGCCTGTACTATCAGTGCGGGCGCAATGGGCATGAGGCCGAGCAGTTCGAATGCAAGCGGCTGCAGCGCATCGCCGGCCAGCATGGCGGTCGCTTCGTTGAAGCGCACATGCACCGTCGGCTGTCCGCGTCGCAACGCGTCGTCGTCCATGCACGGCAAATCGTCGTGAACCAGTGAATAAGCGTGTATCAGCTCGACTGCGGCAGCGGCATGATCAAGGGCGATGACCTGGGCCGACGCCGGCGTGCCCGACTGAAGGACCGCCTCGCCCGCGGCATAGACCAGCGCTGCCCGGACGCGCTTCCCGCCGCCGAGGACAGCGTAACGCATGGCCTGATGCAAGGTCTCGGGCACCACGTTGGCCTGCGGCAGCCATTGATCCAGCACACCCTCGACGTGCTGGACGCGATCCGACAGCCACGCCGGAAAATCGATCGCCTTATGCCCCATGCTCAGCCCTCGTCCTCGTCGGACCGGGCCGCGTCAGGCGAGTCGGCGAGCGGCCTGAGCAAATTTCCCTGCAACACCTTCACCTGCTGCTCGGCCTGGTCGAGCCGGCGCTGACAGATCTTGGCAAGTTCGACGCCTTCTTCGTAAGCCGCGAGTGCCTGGTCCAGCGGCAGGGATCCGCTTTCCATTTGCGCCACCAGCCCTTCCAGCCGGGCCAGCGCCGTCTCGAAATCCTGAGGCAGGTCGGCCTTGCCGTTGGGCGCCCGGACAGGCGCCGAGGCCGCGTCTTTGTCATTCATGACGATAATTCCACTGAATAAGTATGCAACCGTGCAATACGGTATCGAGTCTTCGGCAAATTGTACGGGAACGCGCGCCGGTTGCCGAACTGCCCGGGCAGCGGGCTGCTTTCAGACTAAGTGGGGTACAATTCTTGCTCTTAAAATTCATCGGCCAGCCCGTTTTTTTCTTCGCACCAGGAGAACCGCGACCTTCCTGGTTCATCACCGCGGGGGGGAACCATGACCGACATCGGTCGGAAAGCACATTTCGCGCCGGCGCAGACGCAACTATCAGTCAGCTCTTATTTCGACGACCGCACCTTTGCCCAGGAGCAAGAGCGCATCTTCAAAAGTTCGGCGCTGTACATAGGCCATGAAAAGCTGGTGCCCGAAGTCGGAGACTGGCGTACGCTGCCGCAGGAGCACGCCGGACGCGTGCTGGTACGCAATCCTGATGGCGTAGAACTCATTTCGAACGTCTGCCGTCACAGGCAGGCCATCATGCTGGGCGCCCAGACGGGAAAGCTGGACATACCCCACGTCGCCCACGGCAACTTGCGCGAGACGGGCGGCAACATCGTCTGCCCGGTCCATCGCTGGACCTACAGCCAACAAGGCGAACTGTTGGGCGCCCCCCAGTTCCCCAGTACACCGTGCATGAACCTGCAGCGCTTCACCTTGAAGAACTGCCATGGCCTTTTGTTTGAAGGCCCACGCGACCCGGCCCGCGATATGGCGCCGCTGTTCGAGCGGCCCGAGTTCAATTTCTCGGACTATGTGCTCGATCATGTCGAGGTGCACCATTGCCGCTATAACTGGAAGACCTTCATCGAAGTCTACCTTGAAGACTACCACGTCGGACCCTTCCATCCCGGGCTGGGCAGGTTCGTCACATGCGACGACCTCGAGTGGGAATTCTCGGACTGGTACAGCTCGCAACGGGTCGGTGTGCACAAGGCGCTCAGCCAGCCTGGCACCGACGTCTACCGGCAGTGGCATGACAAGCTGATGGAGTACCGGTCGGGGCAGGCGCCCGATTTCGGCGCGGTATGGGTGACTTACTTTCCCACCCACATGATCGAACTCTATCCCCATGTGGCCGTGCTGTCGACGCTGCATCCCGTGAGTCCGCAGGAAACCATCAATATCGTCGAATTCTATTATCCGGAAGACATCGTGGCGTTCGAGCGCGAGTTCGTCGAAGCGCAGCGTGCCGCCTATATGGAAACGGCCATCGAAGACGACGAGATCGCGGAACGCATGGACGCCGGTCGACTGGCCCTATTCCGGCGGAACACAACCGAGGCCGGGCCTTACCAATCGCCCATGGAAGACGGAATGCGGCATTTCCATGAATGGTACCGCCGCATGATGCAAGACGCCGACGACTAACCGCGCTCAACCGGGCGGGACGGGTCGCTGCACCATTCGCTCCAGGAACCCGGATACAGCGCCGAGCCATTCAGGCCGGCCAGTTCCATCGCAAAGACATTATGGCAGGCGGAAATGCCGGAGCCACACTGGTGAACGACCTGCTCCGGCGCCCGGCCTTCCAGCAATGCGTCGAACTCGCGCCGCAGCGCGCCTGCGTCCTTGAAACGACCGCCATCGGTGACATTGAGCCCATGTGGGCGATTGATGGCGCCGGGAATATGTCCGGCGACCGGATCCATGGGTTCGACCTCGCCGCGGTAACGGTTTTCGGCGCGCGCGTCGAGCACCGTGAAGGCACCCGTATCCAGATTGGCCAGTACCGCGTCGGCGTCTACCGTCGGCATGGCCGGCTGATTCGACAGGGCCATGCCCTGCAAGGCCTGCGCTTCGGTCAAGGCTGGCGTCCTGACGCCCGCTTCGGTGGCGCCTCCGGCCGCCAACCACGCCAACCACCCGCCATCGAGGATCGCCACCTTGTCGTGGCCCAGCCAGCGCAACATCCACCACAGATGTGCGGCAAACATGCTGTTGCCGCCGTCGTAGACCACCACCTGAGAACGGTTGGTGAGCCCCTGCGTGCGCATGAGCGCGGCGAACTCGCTGCGCTCTGGTAGCGGATGACGGCCATTGACGCCGGTACGCGCCGCGGCCAGTTGCTGCTCGTGATCGAGATACAGCGCGCCGGGTATATGGGCGGCCTCGTATGCCTTGCGGCCGGCGTCATGGTCCGCGAGGTCGTGCCTGACGTCGAAAATGAGCCAGCCCGGTGTCCCGATGCGGGACTTCAGTTCGGCAGCATCGATCAAAAGCTTAAACACGTCCAGTCTCCTTGGCAGTTTCGGTGGTGGCTGCTGTCTGCATGGCCAGCTTGGTCTGGCCGCGCATGACGCGGTCCTCGCTATAGGTGCGCCAGATCGACAAGAGGCCGGATGCAATGATGAGCGCCATTCCGGCCCATGCAATGACGTCCGGAATGTCGTCCCAGAAGGCGATACCCAGCAAGGCAGCGAAGATGATGGTCGTATATTGCAGCGCCGCCGTCAACAAGGCGGAGCCCAGGCCGAAGGCCCGCGTCATGGCCAATTGGCCGACCAGGCCGAACAGGCCTACACCCGTCAATGCCAGCCATGCGGCTGGGCTGATATCCCGCCAACCTTGGACAGCCAGTCCCACGACACCCGTCAGGACGACGCCGCAGGAAAAGATGAACACGGTGCGCCATTCCGCCTCGCCAAGCCGCCCCAGCTCGCGGATCTGCATCATCGCGATGGCCGACAGGGCACCGGCGCCCAGGCCCAACAACGCGGGCACCAGTTGTGATTCATTGACGCTGGGCCGCAAGATCGCGATGACCCCGACGAAGCCGAACAGGACGGCGAGGACTCGTATCATATCGCGCTGCGTACCGCCCCACCCCAGCATCCAGCCGGCGATGAACAGCGGCGCCGTATAGTTCAGGCTGATTGCGGTGGACAACGGCAGGTGTGAAATGGCGAAGAAGCCCAGCCACATGGACGAGATGCCAGACACATTACGCCAGATATGGGGCGTCCAGCGGGCAGGAGTGAGAGTACGGCGGGTATAGCGGGTCCAGCACAGGATCAGGAGGACCGAGGGGATGCCGCGGAACAGGACGACATGGGGAAGGGTTGCACCCAGGTCCGAGGATACTTTCACGCAGGCCCCCATGGCAGCAAACATCATACTCGCCAGTAACATCCACAGAGACTGCATGCATCCCAACCGAAATTTCTGATTAACACGGCAAAGCCAATACTATACTCTGCTGCCTGCTCGAATTTATGCGGCAAAAGGCTTTGAATATGGCAATCTGACCCCATATCGAGTCCTGAACCCGAACTCATCGCTACGCCCTGACCGGATTTCCTGAATCATGAAAAGAATCTTCCTGTTCCTGCTCACCAATATCGCCGTCCTGGTCGTGCTCAGCGCCACCATGAACATCCTTGGCGTGGGCCGATACCTGACGGCCAATGGACTGGACCTGACCCAGCTGCTGATTTTTTCCGCCATCGTCGGTTTCACCGGCTCGATCATCTCGCTGCTGATCAGCAAATGGATGGCGAAGCAGTCCACGGGGGCACGGGTCATCGACCCTCAGGCCCCCGCCAATCCCCGCGAAGCATGGCTGCTCGACACGGTGCATCAACTGGCCGACAGGGCGGGCATCGGCAGGCCCGAAGTGGCCATCTATGACGGCGAGCCCAACGCCTTCGCAACGGGCGCGTTCAAGAATGACAGCCTCGTGGCGGTCTCGACCGGCCTGCTGGACAGCATGACGGAGGAAGAAGTCGCCGCCGTGCTGGCCCACGAGGTCGCCCACGTGGCCAACGGCGACATGGTCACGCTCACGCTGATCCAGGG
>Ga0182739_1001289_pt1 | contig 26982 bp, 33 predicted proteins | sample eDN5th30CBELigBY_FD_128873 | JGI IMG/M metagenome (GOLD analysis project Ga0182739, IMG submission 128873) | Enriched backyard soil microbial communities from Emeryville, California, USA - eDNA 5th pass 30_C BE-Lig BY (version 2) (version 2) | ecosystem: Environmental > Terrestrial > Soil >... | reverse complement strand
GTAAAGTGGTTTCAGTATGAGTTTTATCCAGATTAGCAAATAGATAAACTTCCATGGTTTGCGGATCTAAAATATCGGTATCACCCGTAAGAAAAGGCGCTCCAGCCCATGTGATTTTGGTTAAAGCTAAGCCCATCATTAAAATAACTAAATTGCTGTGGGGTTTTATCGTTTGAGACATAATTTACTCACTTCTAGCCGTTAAAGATTAATTTGCATTACTTCGATAAGGATTCAATTCTTATCCACTCATAAATTTCGCTAGCAAAGCGATCACATCCACCGCAGGTTTTGCCACAGGCTGGTGCTTGAATCACCTTGCGAACTAAGCCCTTATTAAGCAACAAACCTATCATTTGACGGATTAGCTGAGCCTCGCTATTAAAACGTTGGCTTAAGTCTTGTAAACTGGCCGTTTTGGCTGTAGCTAAATAATTTTTTAATTCTATCAACATTTAGTAGACCTCCAACTATTAAACTAAGATTAAGTTGCTAGCGTGAACGTATATCTCCGTTTTTAAAATAAAGGGCTTAAATGGGCTAGCTTTATTCCATATATTTAAATTTTGCAAAATGATGAATTCAGCCAAAATTATACCTAGTTAAGATTTAAATGCAAATAAGAATCATTCTCATTTGATTCGAGAAGCTTAGCCTTCAAACAAAATTTAGTTAAAGCTTTAATTTACAGAGAGAACTGTCGGTGATTAGCGAAGATTGAGTCGGATGACTAACAAGAGCTAAAGGAAATAATTTTAGTCCGTCGTGGAGCATTCCTTACTAAGAGGAAATAAATATCTATTCAAGCCTTGCATAAATTAATGGCGATCGTTTAATAGACGCACTAAAATAAGAGACCTTCAAACGTAATTTGCTATAACTAAATAATCTTTTCGACATGCGTGATGTCTGGCCATAGCTCGCGAATTAAACCATCCTCTACACTATAAACCCAGCCATGCAAGGTTAGCTTTTGGCCACGTTGCCAAGCCGATTGCACGATGGTGGTGCGGCATACATTGTTAAGTTGTTCCCGCACATTTAATTCACAAAGCCTTTTTAACTGGGCTTCTTTATTGGGTAACTCGGCTAATTCGGCAGAATATTTGGTATGAAGATCTTGAATATGGCGCAACCAATTACCAATTAAACCACGTTGTTCCGTATGAGTAGCGGCTTCTATTCCTCCACAGCCATAATGGCCGCAGAGCATAATATGTTCTACTTTTAAAACTTCTACGGCATATTCAATAACGGACAAAGCGTTAAAATCGGTATGAATAACTAAATTAGCCACATTACGATGTACAAAAACCTCACCAGGAGCGAGGCCTATGATTTGATTAGCGGGGACTCGGCTATCGGAACAACCAATCCATAAGTATTTGGGTTTTTGCTGCTTGGTTAAATTTTGAAAGAAAACCGGATCTTGTTCTATTTTACTAGCCGCCCAAGCGCGATTATTGGCTAGCAAATGATTTAACAAAGGCATAGGCTTAGATTTCTACCATCTCAAAATCTTCTTTAGTGGCATCACAGTCGGGGCAACGCCAATTAATAGGCACGTCTTCCCAACGGGTGCCAGGTGCAATACCATCGTCGGGCCAGCCTTTTTCTTCGTCATAAATAAGCCCGCAGAGCAGGCACATATACTTTTTATATTCGCCCATATCGTTATCTCGTATAAGTTAGTTGATATGTTGCATACTATATTGCAGTGAAGATTTTTTGCAACCCATTATTCCAAATTACCAACTGAGAGGATTTCTCACATGGCAGTAAGGCGCTTGGCCGGTTTTTTGATAATAGGCTTGATGATAATCCTCGGCAGGCCAAAAAGTCGTTGCCGGATAAAGCCGGGTGGCTACTTTATAGCCTTGCATAATAAGCCGTTGAATGATTTGCTCGGCTATTTGCTGCTGTGCTTTAGTAAAATAGAAAATTGCACTTAAGTATTGGGAGCCGAGGTCAGGTCCCTGGCCATTGGTTTGCGTAAAATTGTGAATTTCGAAGAAATAATGCAGTATCTCCATTAAGGATACTCGCTTAGGGTCAAAAACAATCCGTACTGCTTCAAGATGACCGGTGGTTGTGCTGCATACCGCTTCATAGCTAGGGTAAGCCAAGGCGCCTCCGGTATATCCGACTTCGGTTAACAATACTCCCTCTATCGCTTTTAATAGATGCTCGACCCCCCAAAAGCAACCGGCAGCTAAAATGATTTCTTCACTGCTTAGTAGCTCTCGATCGTTAACAAACTCAATGGCTAAAGAGTTAACGCAATGGCGCGTATTGGCTGAAGTAAATCTTTCGCCGGTAAAAACATGTCCTAAATGGCCGTGGCAGTGACTACAAATTATTTCTACTCTATGGCCATCCCTATCGGGCTGATGAAGGACAGCCCCGGGAATTTCTTGATCAAAGCTTGGCCAACCACAGCCAGAATGAAACTGATTATTTCCTCTGAATAAGGCAAGCCCACAACCTCGACAAAGGTAAGTGCCGTTACTAAGGACAGCATAATATTTGCCAGAAAAAGGCGGTTCGGTGCCTTTATCTTGCAAAACATGTAAAACTGTCGGAGTTAGAGCCGCATATTTATTCATAAAATGCCTATTTATTGCAGGAATTAGTCAACAATACCATTCTCAAGAAGCCACTTACTAAATTTTGCCCCAAAATATTGACGGTGATTTGTGCAAGCCATCAGCCCATAAAAAGCATTGATCATAAGTAGGTTGTACAATACTCTATAACCCTATTTTAACTGATTTGGGAAGAGATATCATGACCCTTTCTGCCGATTTGTTCCAACGTGCCCAGCAACTCATTCCCGGTGGAGTTAATTCACCCGTGCGTGCCTTTCGTGGAGTGGGTGGCGATCCTTTATTTATCAAGCGAGCGGAAGGCGCTTACTTAATTGATGAGGATGAAAATTTCTATATAGATTATGTGGGTTCTTGGGGACCCATGATTTTAGGCCATGCTCATCCTGCCGTGGTTGAGGCTATGCAAGCTCAGGCTATTTTAGGTTTAAGCTATGGCGCACCTACCCGGCTTGAGGTGACCATGGCCGAGCGCATTGGTGAATTAATGCCCGGTATGGAAATGGTGCGGATGGTGAGTTCGGGCACCGAAGCTACCATGAGCGCGATTCGTTTGGCACGCGGTTTTACCAAACGCGATAAAATAGTCAAGTTTGCGGGTTGTTATCATGGCCATAGCGATTCATTGTTAGTTAAAGCCGGTTCGGGTGTATTGACGCTAGGTATTCCCGATTCCGCTGGCGTGCCACAAGATTTGGCTAAACATACGTTAACTTGTAGTTATAATAATCTTGCCGAGGTGGAGCAGTTATTTGCCGAATTGGGAGAGCAAATTGCGGCTATTATTGTTGAGCCAGTAGCAGGGAATATGGGTTGTGTTCCACCCGCTCCGGGTTTCTTAACGGGATTACGTAAGCTATGTGATAAGTACGGCAGTGTACTCATTTTTGATGAGGTAATGACGGGTTTTAGGGTGGCGCTAGGTGGCGCGCAGCAACTTTATAACGTTAAACCCGATTTAACGACCTTGGGTAAAATTGTGGGTGGAGGAATGCCGGTAGGGGCATTTGGTGGCCGCAAAGATATCATGCAGTATATTGCTCCCTTAGGGCCTGTTTATCAGGCAGGTACCTTGTCGGGTAATCCCATGGCAATGGCCGCTGGTATTGTGACCTTAGACGGTATAACTAAACCTTATTTTTATGAAGAGTTAGAACACACCACAAAATTGTTAGTCAATGGATTGTTAGCCATTGCAAAACATGCCGGTATTGCTATTCAAGCTACTCATGTGGGCAGCATGTTTGGCCTATTCTTTGCCGAACATCCCATCCATGATTACGAAGATGTTAAGCGTAGCCAGCTAGAACGGTTTAAAAAATTTTTCCATGGTATGTTGCAGGAGGGTATTTATTTAGCGCCTTCGGCATTTGAAGCGGGATTTGTGTCTGCTGCTCACGGTGAAAAAGAATTGGCAAAAACCTTGCAGGCGGCGGAAAAGGTTTTTAAAACCTTACGCTGAATTTTTCAATTGGGAGTATTAAGGGCAGCTATGCAGAGTACTAAAGCCTTTTTTATTATTATCTGGATTTTAGTTGCCCTAAGCCAATTTGCTACCGATTTATATTTACCTTCCCTACCCATAATTGCCCAGGATTTATCGGCTTCTATTAATCAAGTCCAGCTATCTATTTCTGTTTACATGTATGGGCTCGCTTTAGCGCAGCTGATTTACGGCCCCCTCTCCGATGGGATTGGCCGTAAAAAACCGGTTATGATAGGTTTAGTGACTTTTTAATAGGAAGCTTACTATGTATCCAGACCGGTTCAATCACTCTCTTAATAGGAGGGCGCTTTTTACAGGGGCTAGGAGCTGGCTGCGGGATTTCATTGTCTCGCGCCATGTTGCGAGATGTTTTCGATAGTAAGCAGCTCGCTAGATTTAGCTCTTACTTAGCCATAGGTATCATTACTACCATTGCCTGTGCGCCATTATTAGGTGGATATTTACAGCATTGGCTTGGCTGGCGAGCTAATTTTATGTTCTTGATGGTATATGGGGCTTTTTACTGTTAATCATTAGTCTGCGTTTACCAGAAACTAATTCTTATTATCATCCTAAGCATCTTAGCTTAAACCAAATTTTACAGAATATGCTAATTTTGCTTAAAAGTCCCATTTTTATTGGATTTAGCCTAATAGTTGCCCTGACTTATGCCAGTGTATTGGCTTGGTTAACGGTAGCACCGGTGTTGTTACAGACTCAATACGGCATTACACCCGTGAAATTTGGTTGGTTGGCTGCAATCATTGGTTTTACTAATGTAATAGGCTGCATACTTAACAGCCGCTTGGTAGGCGTTAGCTTTGTGTTTCCCAATTCCTTTCCCTGCGCGGTGAAACCTTTTACTAACATAGCTGGCATGGCTGCAAGTTTGTATAGCTTTATTCAAATTTTAGGAGGAGCATTAGCCAGCAATTTACTTGCTTATGGTAATGATCACACGGCCATTCCCTTGGCCCTGATGCTCATCAGCTGTGCCGGATTGGCTCTAATGATTTACTATTGGATAACTAAGCAAAAATAAGATTGGCTGTTAAAATTAACTCATGCCAATCGGATGGGCTACCAGCAATTTCGTTAAAAAATAACCGCCTACCACCAGCCAAATAAACAGTATGGTTGCTAAATACAAGGGTTTTAATCCCACCTGTTTTATTTTGCTGAAATTGGTTTCGATACCAAGAGCAGCCATGGCTAAAGTGAGTAATAAGGTGTCTAATTGATTAAGAGCGTTAATGGCACTAGTGGGTAATATATTTAAAGAATTAAATCCAACTACCGCTATAAAGACCACGGCAAACCAGGGGATGGTCTTGCTGAATTTGACTTTTTGGCCGGTTTGCGCCGCTCTGGCAAAATAAATGCCCAGGCCTAATAATACGGGGGCCAGCATCATGACGCGGGTCATCTTTACAATCACCGCGGTGTCGGCTGTTTGGCTACTGATTTGTGCGCCAGCTACTAAAACCTGTGCAACTTCATGCACGGTCGCGCCGGCATAGATACCATATTGAGTATCATTAAAGCCTAAAATACCCAGGTGCTGAATAAAGGGATACAAAAACATGGCGGTGGTGCCAAACAACACCACGCTGGCTACCGCCATCGAAGCCTTGTATGGTTCACTTTTTAACACACTTTCGGTTGCTAATACCGCTGCCGCCCCGCAAATGGCGGAACCGCTGCTAATCAATAGGGCGCTATCCCGGTCAAGTTTAAAAACTTTTATTCCAATTAATGTACCAAAAATTAAGGTAAGTCCTACGATTAAAAGGTCCAAAATAAAGCCGGTTAAACCAATGGAGGCCACCTGTTGGAAACTAATACGAAAACCATACAGTACAATGGCGATGCGTAATAATCGTTTAGCGGCAAATTGAATGCCTGGAACCCAATGACTGGGTAATTGGCTACGCAATGTGGCGCTGTAGGTCATTCCTAATAAGATAGCGATGATCAAGGGGCTGATGCCGTGCTGGGTGAACCAACTCATGCCGGCCAAATAATAGCTGGTTAAGGCGAACAAGCCGACGAAAAAAATACCGTTTAACTTACCCAAGTGATTTTCTCTAGCCGATGTCATGAAACTCTCCACAATTAAAGTCGTGCTATTATGCCCTAGAATTTATATCAATGAAAATTGATAATATTGATATTTTTCATCAATTAAGTTGAATGAAAAAATACTCTCGCGCTTAACTTTCCATTTAAGAGATGAAAGACAAATATATAGGATTTTAAGTATTTCACCCAACGTTTTCGGGCTAAAGGAATGGATTATGTCGCTCCAGTCATCTCATTGCCTTGCAAGTCTTATCCTAGCAGAACCGCTAGCGTTGGAGGTCCAAGCTTAGTTAATGAAAAGGGTATTAGATACTTATGTATAGATAGTTAAGATACTAGGGCCTGTTTACCCTTCATTCACACAGCGAACATTGCAGATATTTGAGAGCAAAGGGCCCAGATATTCAATTTGCAGCGTGAGAATGAAGGGTAAACAGGCCCTAAGGATAGATAGAGTTATGATCTATCCTTAGTATAGGTTACTAAAGAGTGTCCAGTACCGCTGCAACTGCATGAATCACCGCGGCAATCCTTATAGCGGATTGAATGGCTATCTTGCTTATTCCATGTTGCAGTAATTGCTTGGTATGGGCCTCTATACACATGCCACAACCATTAATAGCGGAAATGGCCAATGAATAAAGCTCAAAATCGGTTTTGGCAATGCCGGGATTGCCTATTACATTCATGCGTAATTTGGCTGGCATACTGCTAAACTCTTTATCTTCCACCAAATGCACAAAGCGATAATAAATATTATTCATTGCCATGATGGCATTGGCCGCTTTAGCTGCTTCTATATGCGCCGGATCTAATTGAATTTCGGCTAAACCAGCCTCAATCAAGGTCTTGTTTTTTGTCGCTAGACTTGAGGCTAAGGCAATTCCATGAATTTGCGCCGTGGACAGTTCAGCCGAGCCTTCTTCCGTTAAAACATTGCCTAAATTCAATTTAATGTCTTTTGCATAATCCGGTAGTTGTTGTTTGATAATATCTAACATGCGCTTTCTCCTTTAAACAACGTTAAGAGTGGCTTCGCCTTTTTGCCAGTTACAAGGGCAAAGCTCATCGGTTTGTAAGGCATCTAATACTCTTAATACCTCTTTGGGATTGCGGCCTACATTTAAATCGGTAACCATTACAAAACGGATGATGCCTTGGGGATCAATGATAAAGGTGGCTCTTTGAGCAACGCCCTCATTTTTATCTAAAATGCCTAAGTGACTAGATAATTCGCGTTTAATGTCGGCCAGCATGGGAAAAGGTAAATCGTGCAGTTCGGCTTTGTGTTGACGCCAGGCCAGGTGTACAAATTCACTATCGACACTGGCTCCTAATAGCTGAGTGTCGCGATCGAGGAATTCGGCATTGATTTTACCAAACTCGGCAATTTCGGTAGGGCAAACAAAGGTGAAATCTTTAGGCCAAAAAAATACGACCAACCATTTACCCGCATAGGTTTGGTTATTGATTTGAGTAAAAGCGCTGTTTACTTCATTAGTTACGGTTGCGGTTAAGTTAAATTGAGGAAATGAATCGCCTACGGTTAACATTGTTATTTCTCCTGTTGGATTTAAAAAAACTACAAGACAAAGCTTAGCCGATTAGCTATGATAAATTAAATCATTTGTTTTTATTATTTTGATAGTTAAAATTTATTGTTATGAATTTACGCGATCTGACCTATTTAATTAAAGTGGCGGAATTAAGACATTTTGGCAAAGCAGCTCAGGCTTGTTTTGTAAGTCAACCTACTTTAAGTATGCAACTCAAAAAATTAGAAGAAGAATTGGGCGTGGTATTGTTTGAACGTAATAATAAGCGGGTTATGTTAACTCCCATTGGGGAACAGCTTATGCAGCGTGCCAGGCGAGTTTTGCAAGAGGTAGAAGAATTACAACGTTTAGCAAAAAATGCCCAAAGTCCTTACGCTAAAACTTTGCGGCTAGGCGTCATTCCTACCTTAGCGCCTTATCTATTACCTAAGATCATGCAGCCGATTAATCACGCTTTTGCTAGGCTTACCTTGCAATTGTTCGAAGCGCAAACAGCCATGCTTTTGCAAAAACTCAAATCTGGGGAGTTAGATACGGCGCTTTTAGCCTTGCCGCTAGAACAAGCTGACCTGGAAAGTTATGAGTTATATCAAGAACCTTTTTATCTAGCGGTTCCCAATAATCATTTTTTAGCGGCTAAAAAGCAAATTGATTACAACACGCTAGTCGGTCAAAGCTTATTATTACTCGATGATGGACATTGTTTGCGTGAGCAAGCCTTAGAAGTTTGTAGTCTATTGGGTACTAATGAACAACAGAACTTTCGGGCGACTAGTTTAGAAACTTTGCGCCAAATGGTTAGCGTAGGCTCGGGGATTACCTTGATGCCTAAAATGGCTATACGTAAAGAAGATGAACACATTGCGTATCTACCTTTTACTGAACCACAACCCAGCCGCAGGATTGGTTTGGTATGGCGTGCCACCAGCGTCGATAAAAATCTACTTGCTGAGCTAGCGGTTTTTATGCAGTCTTGTGTAAAACAGGACCTATGCAAGCTAGAGATAGATAGCTCAAGCTAATAAATGAGTGGCTAGCTAAAGTTTTATGAAAAAGGGGCTTATATGGCATTGACTTGGCATTTATTGAGTGAAACGCCGTGGTATATCTATGTCCTATTCTTTTTTTTGATCAATAGAGGAATTAAGTCCTCTAGAACCCAAATTGTTTCTCTAAAAAAACTATTTGTTTTACCCATACTTTTTACTACCTTATCGGTGCATACCTTGGTTACGTCGGTTAGCTTCAATTATGTAAATCTTGCTAGTCTATTAATACCTTTATTGCTTGCTGCCGGACTAGGCTGGTGGCAAGTGACGCGTTATTCCATTGAGGTAGATAAAGAAAAATGGTTAATCAAGGTACCTGGTAATTGGAGTACCTTAGTCATTATTTTAATTGTTTTTGCTAGTAAGTATTATCTGAATTACCAACTGGCCGTTCATCCGCAAATTTTAGGAGAGTCTGGTTTCGCAAGCAGTTTATTAGCCATTACAGGCTTTTGTACCGGTTTTTTTATTGGCAGATTAGCTTGTTATATCCAACGGTTTATTAAATTGCCCTCGGTTGAACTCAGCCAAACTTAAACTCCCTGTTTAAGCCATAGGTTGCTTAATTTTTTCTGTTCTTTTATTAAGCTGTTAAGTTTTCCTTAAGAAACCATTAATATTTCTTTAAGTTTGGCTTGCTACACTTTGTTGAATGGCAATAAGTGGAGTAGGTTATGTCCAAGGAAGTGCTTGGCGAAAATAATAGCAAAACTACTAAAAAATGGTTAAGGTTTAATGAACAGTACTTGGCTCTGCATGAGGCCGAATTAAGTTTAAATGCCAAGGCTAGTGATAATCCATCTTTCGATTATATTAATCCGATTATTACGGGCGGCACATTAATAGCCGGGGCGCTGCTGGGTAGTCATCTTAATTTGGGTACGGCGGAACTTCCCTTAAAAACGAGTTTGACTCTTTTTAATTTAGTAAAACCGGTTCCAGCCATTATCAATACCGAACTGGATGATTCTCAAGCGCAACTCACTGATTCTGATGCACATGCCCGCGAATGCCTGCAAATTCAGAAGTCCGTTAACTTTTCCGCTAATATCCTGAGTCTTCCCGCAATGGGTTTAAAGATAGGCGGTTCCATTTTACCTCTTGCCGGAGTTGGAGGCGCCGCAACCTTAGCTATCGCGGGAACGGCATTAAGCCTTGGCGTGGGTGCTTTAGGAATATTAGCGGGTGGGATAGGGGCTTATTATTATTCTTATAAAACGAATTTGGCTTATCAGCACTCTAAAGCCTTACAACGATGGATAGAAGAATTAGTCATTTATCAGAAAATGTTAGCGGAAATAACTAAGTGTCAAGCCGAATTTGAGACCATTCAGCTAGATGCACAAGCAAAAAGAGGATTATTAGAAGATAATGGTGAAATATGGTTAATGGAACTCAAACAAAAAAAACTAGAGCAACTTAAGCTAACTCTTACTACTAATTTACTAGCCGACATGCCAGGCCAAGCAAATTATAAAAAAGCTTGGGAGTTATTGATTAATAATAGTCCAGATACCCAACAATTATTGGTTAACGTTGAAGAAGGTGTGCTGCAAGTCGCTGGTTTTATGGATGGTTATCAAGAACCTGCAAAAAATCAAGCGTTAGTAAAATTACAGCAGGCTATTCGGCAAGAACCGCAATTACAAACCTTAAAAGAAGCCGTTAGCCAAGATCCTAAATTAATTAAGCAAAAGAAAACTTATCAAGAGTTGCAGAGCCTTAAAAATCAAAAAGGCGGTAGATTTAGCCAAGGATTAAGTTACGCAAAACAACAAGCAAAATTAGATATAGATAAGAAAAACTTGGAAGTAGATGAAAACTTTTTTAAATTGAATATGGCGGCCGTAGGATTAATATCCGGTGGTTTATTACTAGTAGCGGGAGGATTAGCTCTAGCCCATACTCCGCCTGTTGCAATCACCGTCCTTACCGTGGCAGCCGGATTATTAACCGTTGGAGTGGCTCTTAGTGTTTATAAATACTCTCAAACCCACCGGAGTCTTAACGAGGCCTTAGACAACCAGCAGCAAAAATTAGTGCAGAAACAGGCTGCTTTTTTGGATGCTGCACCTCAGTCAAATGAGGCTGATAATCTAAATCAAAAATGTCAATTCCCGAGGGATTCTGTAGCCATGCCAGGATTACATCTCAGTTGAATTACAGTAAGCCTTAATGACTATGCCTTACTGACTAAAGTGAGTATGCACAAGAGAGTCGGTAAAGACGGCGTTGACTCCCCAAGCAAATAGTGATTGCGCTTGTTGAGAATCATTAACCGTGTAAACAAGAACTAAACGTCCCGTTTTTTTAATTTGGGTGATTTGAGTAGGCGTGACATATTTTTGGTTAAGATTAATTGAAACGCAATTAAGCGCATCCGCAGTTTTTTGCCAGTTACGCGGCAGTTTGTTATATAACATGGCTAAAGGTAAGGTGTTATCGAGTGAATGAACGGTGGCTAAACTAAGTCGGGAAAAGCTTGATATTAAGGGCTTAGCTAATTGTTGAGGCCAATACGCTTGAATAATTTCTAAGGTTTTTTGTGCAGTGGCTATATCTTTGCCTAAACTAGGCTTGATTTCAATATTGGCTGCTAACTCAAGCTCGGCTAAACATTGAAGGGTTTGTTGTAAAGTAGGAATAGGTTCATTAGCAAAAGCCTTATTAAACCAAGTACCCGCATCAAGTTTACTAAGCTCGGCATAGGTTTTATGGGAAACTCGTCCCTTGCCATTGGTAGTACGTTTTAAGAGAGAATCGTGAAAAACGATCGCCTCACCACAGGCGGTTAGCATGACGTCAAACTCTACCCAGGAAAAACCTAGTTCCTTAGCTTTTTTAAAAGAGGCTAAGGTGTTTTCTGGGGCCAAGCCTTTTAAACCACGATGGCCGATGAGTTTAGGTAAGTGCATTGTATAAACCTTAGGTTAGAGAAATCTACAAAATTGTAGCCTAAAATATCCGGACTAGGAAATTCGCTTTGTCATCTTATATCCAAATATTGGGGGAGGCCAAAGGTAGGGACTCCATACGCGCAGCCTGCGAGCATGAGAGGGCAGGACCCCAGTCCTTTTGAAAATAACAGTTTGAAAACACCTTCTAAGCCGCTCGTTTAACCTAAAAATTAATAAAACCCAGCTTAAAACACCCCAAAAATTTTGCCGAGTTACTCATTATCAGCGCTATAGGGATAAGCCATATCCGTGTATAATAAAGAGAGTTTATGTTGGGGGTAGTGATGGCAGTGCGACAGTTTAACGATAAGCAACCGGTGATAGCTGACGATGTTTACATTGACCCTATGGCATTAGTGATAGGAGATGTAAGCTTAGGACCCCAAAGTTCTATTTGGCCCATGGCGGTATTGCGTGGAGATATACACTCAATTCGTATAGGGGCTAGAACGAGTATTCAAGATGGAGTGATAATCCATGTTACTCATGCAAGCTCATATAATCCAATAGGATTTCCTACCCTTGTTGGTGATGATGTAACCGTAGGCCATCAAGCCGTTTTACATGGATGTAGCGTAGGTAATCGCTGTCTTATTGGTATTGGTGCTAAAGTGTTGGATGGCGCCATTATTGAAGACGAAGTATTATTAGGTGCGGGCAGCTTAGTGCCGCCTGGCAAAAGATTAGAAAGCGGTTATTTATGGTTAGGTTCGCCTGCCCAAAAAATAAGACCTTTGTCCGACAAAGAGCGAGAATTTTTCGTTTATAGCGCCGCTCATTATGTGAAATTACAGTGGCAGTATGCTAAAAAATAGGATTTCATACTAACTGATTGATATTTAAGTATCTAACCCAACGATTTCAGGTATTGCAACAGTGGGTGTAGCTCTAAAGGCGTGGTTTGAATGACGAAACTCATGCTTTTAGTCTGAAAACATTGGGTGAGATACTTATCTTACAGGATGAATTCTATTTTTCTCTGCTGGGTATGCTATTGAGCGATTCTTTAATTGGTAAGTGCCTCAGAACTTTCCGCTATTAAGCTGCTGATGGACTGGCTTAGTATCAGGCCTTATACCATGCCAAATGTAAAAGGCTTCTGCTGCTTGCTCAATCAGCATACCTAAGCCATTCACGGCTTGTTTTATTCCTTGTCTATAAGCCCAGGATTGAAAAACAGTGGGAGTAGTCTGGTAGTTCATATCATAGCAAATGCTGGTAGGGGTTAAACACTTTTTGGGTAGAAATGGCAGCATGTCCGCTACCGCCGAATTAGGAATGCCATTAATAATTAAATCAAATTTTTGTTCTTTTAAATCAAGCGGCAGGCAACTTTTTAAGTGGCCTAAAGGTAGAAATCGTTCGACTAAGCTCAGGGCTTTATCTAGGTTGCGATTTACTATGATCAGGCTAGCGGGTTGTTTTTTTAATAAGGGCGCTAAACAACCTTGTACTGCTCCTCCGGCTCCTAAAATCAATATTTGCTGGTTGGTAATTAAACATCGATGATTTTCGGTTAAATCGCGTACTAAACCAACTCCATCGGTATTATCTCCAAGACTTCGCCCATCTACGCTAAAGCTTATGGTATTAACTGCTTGGGTGAGTCGTGCTGTTTCACTCAACTGATCAACCCATTGAAAAGCCTCATTTTTAAAAGGGGCCGTAACGTTTAAACCCTTAGCACCTTGCTTACGAAATGCCGTAACCGTTGCTACAAAATCATCCGATGGTGCCAGTAGTTTAATATAGCTAATAATTTTTCCGGTTTGTTTAGCAAATAGTTGGTGAATCTCGGGAGAGCGGGAATGTGCTATAGGATTACCGATTACCGCATAAGCCTCAGTCATGAGTCTCTCTTCTATAGATATTAGCGGCTAAATGGGCTTGCCTGGTAGGTTCTGGTAAACGGTAACCTCTTAAGTAATTTTTAACGAGTTTAACCGCGGTAGCCAGTGCGATTTTATGACCTGTTGCAATAATTAAGGGATTGCAACGGTTTTTACTGCGTAGCAGCATGGCAATTGTTTGCTCTTGCCATAATAAAGGGGTAGTGGCTCCCGCTGCTGAATCAAGTATTCCAGCAGGTTTTCCAATTAGAATGGATTTGGCTACTCCAATAGTAGGGATATCGAGCAATACGCCAATATGGCTAGCAATACCTAGTTTGCGCGGGTGGCTAATGCCATGACCATCGACCAGAATGAGATCGGGTTTCAGCGATAATTGAGCAAAAGCCTCTACTAAGGCCGGTGCCTCTCTAAAACCTAAGAAACCAGGAATATAGGGGAATTTTTGCTGCATATGAGCGCTAGCCGAGGTCACTATTTGTAAAGTTTTAGTATCTAACACGACACAAGTTGCATAAATAATTTGTTTAGGATCACGCCAATTACTACTCACATCCATTCCGGCAATATACCGCAGGTTGCTGGGAAGCTGATCGGTAGTGATTACTTTTTGCGCTAATTCTAACTGTAGTTTACTTGCGCTAGCGAGTGATTCGGGATATAGCCACTCGCGAGGAATAGTGCTTATTTGCATACCCACTCCACTGATTTAAGTATCTAGCAAAGTTTAAACTCTGAAAATTAAGCCAAATTGAGTAATGATTTTGACGGTTCAATTTTACCTGCTTTTTCCAGCTTGGCGATAAATTGGCTAAGGGTAAAAAGAGAGTGCAGATGATAACCATGTTCTGCTAGCAGCTCTTTGCCGCCTTGTTCCCTATCTAAAAAAGTAACTATATCTTTTACCATTAGACCTGCTTGTTGCAAATCGGTAATGGTTTCAAGTACCGAATTACCCGTGTTGACAATATCCTCAATGACTAAGCAGGTTTGCCCCGAATTAAAGCTACCCGAAATAGTATGCGAAGATTTGCGGTGCAATAGCATGGGAATATTATGCTCTTGGGCTAGGCAAGTTGCAATGGGAACGGCTGTATAAGGCACTCCACATAGCCTATCGGCAGGAATATCTTGCACCAATTCCCAAAAATTTTTTGCCAAGGTTGCTAAAATATGCGGGAAAGAAATAACGGGATCTAGTTCAATGTAAATGGCAGTTTTTAGCCCATTTTTCAGCTTAAAATTACCAAATTTAACCGCGTCAATATCAAATAGTTGGGTAATTAGATTATTATAACTCATAGGTTGATTTGAAAAACTTAACAAAGATTACCCTAACTTGAATTGATGTGAAATGCAACCCTTGTTTAAGCTTTATGCCGAGAAAAAACGGTATAATAGGAGAGGTTGAAAAATCAGCTAAGAGTAAGTTTATTTTATGCCAAGCTTAACCATTAAAAATGGTAATTTGCTCGGGTTTTCTAGAGAACCAGGTTTCTAAAATAATTTTTGCAGATAAGCCATCGACGTTCGCTTTTTTTAAGGCTTTGTAACCGCCATCGGCAAATAATTCCTCCTTAGCACTGCGGGTAGTAAGCTGCTCATCAATGCCATAAACAGGAAGACTATAGCGTTTGGTTAAAGCCAAGGCAAACTCTCTAGCTGCTGCTGTAACGGTTAGTTCGGTATTGTCTAAACCTAAGGGAATTCCGACTATTAGGGCTTGAGGTTGCCATTCTTTTATTAATTTATCCAGCAAGCCCCACACCGGAATTCCCTGCTTAGCCGGAATGGCGCTAAGCGATGAGGCACTTTGGGTAATCAATTGCCCTGTAGCTATTCCTATGCTTCTCATGCCAAAATCAAAGCCCATGAGCGTTTTGTAGCATAATGGTAAAGGCTTCATGCGTGTCCGCTTATACTGGAAAGATGGGATGGATCAATGCCTAATAACGCAATGGATTCAAACCAACGTTCTTCAAAGGGAATATCAAATAAAACATGTTTATCCGCGGGGACGGTAAGCCAAGCGTTTTCTTTAAGCTCATCTTCTAACTGTCCAGGGGCCCAACCTGCATAACCTAGAGAGATAATAAATTGCTCTGGGCCTTCTCCAGCCGCGATTGACTCAAGGATATCTTTAGAAGTGGCAATGGCAATTTCACTTGAGAAATTTATAGAGGAACGCCATTGGTGTTCGCTGGGGTTATGAAATACAAAACCGCGCTCTTGATCAATGGGGCCACCCGCTAATACGGGCAGTTGATTAATAGCAGTATCGTGACAGCTAATACCCATTTGTTGAAAAATTTCACCTAGTAACATGGCAATGGGTCGATTAATGATGATGCCAATGGCTCCATATTCATTGTGTTCGCAAATATGAATAACGGTATGTTGAAAGCCATGGTCCTCAAGGGTTGGCATAGCGATCAAAAAATGATTATTTAGGTAAGTTATTTTTTCCATTACTTTAGTATCGGATTAAATGTTAGATAAGGCAAGTGGGACTAGGATATTTTTATTATTCAGCTAAATTAGTCATGGATCTTCATGACGGATCGATAATAGAATTAATTAATTGATAATGTTTTACCACTTTAGCTAAATATTTTTGATTTAAATGCCAGGTGTGAGAATGATAATCGCCTACACCGGTGCCAAAATGAGTGGCATTGGCAATGCTTTGGCTTAAGATCCAGGTGCCTACTTCCACATTTTTACAGGGATTAAATTGCAGATCTTGTACGGTATAACCAAAGGGTTTGATTTTATCCAGCCAAATGGTATTGATTTGCATGGGACCATAATCAAACGTACCATTTTTATTGGGTTTAGCCATGCCATTGCGGCCGCCTTCGGTGTGTAAAACCGCAATGATCAAAGTGGCGGGAACGTAATAGCTTATTGCGGCTTGGTTGATGCACTCAATGGGTACGTCGTTAATCAGTAAGGCTGGCATAGTTGATTATCACTCACATGGAATTCTAGTAAACTACTTGGTATACAGCAACTCAGTATTGGGACAATACAGGAATGTGTTATGGCACGGTATACGAAGTAGCTTACTAGCGCTTTTTGAAATTGAAATAATAACTATTTTACCTGATTAAACTGTTCTTTGTTAACCGCTATTTCGCGCGCGGTGTGAGTGTTGATGACCCGTTGTTTAACCAGTTCTTCTAGATGCTGATCTAGGGTTTGCATACCCATGCTGCGACTCGTTTGAATCGTTGAATACATCTGCGCTACTTTATCTTCGCGGATGAGATTACGAATCGCCGGAGTACACAGCATAATTTCTAGCGCCGCTACTCGCCCACCGTTAATTTTTTTGAGTAAGGTTTGTGAGACAACGGCCTGTAACGATTCCGATAACATGGTTCTTACCATGCTTTTTTCTTCGCCGGGAAATACGTCAATGATCCGGTTAATAGATTTGGCCGCCGAAGTCGTATGTAAGGTGCCAAAGACTAAGTGACCCGTTTCGCCCGCGGTAAGCGCTAACTGAATGGTTTCCTGATCACGTAACTCACCCACTAAAATGATATCGGGATCTTCCCGTAACGCCGAGCGTAAAGCGGCATTAAATGATTTGGTATCACGCTTTACTTCACGTTGATTAAACAGCGCTTTTTTATTCTCATGCACAAATTCTATGGGATCTTCTATGGTGAGAATATGTACGTGCTGGTTTTCATTAATGTAATTTAACATGGCGGCTAAAGTAGTGGTTTTACCCGAGCCGGTGGGCCCTGTAACTAACACCAAGCCACGTGGTAAGTTGCTAAGATCTTTAAATAAATCGGGTAATTCGAGTTGATCCAGAGTTTTAATATCGTTTGGAATGGTTCTAATAACACCCGCCATGCCGCGGTCTTGATTAAACACATTGACCCTAAAACGCGCTAACTGTGGAATAGCAAAGGAAAAGTCGAGTTCCATGGCTTCTTCAAATTCTTTTCGTTGCGTATCATTCATGATGGAATAAAGTAGTTGGCTTACCACCTTATGATCCAACGCCGGTACATTGAGCTTACGCAAATCACCATCCACTCTAACCATGGGCGGCACGCCTGCGGATAAATGTAAGTCTGAGGCATTGTGTTTGACACTAAAATTAAGCAGTTCGGTAATATCCATCGTAATTCCCTTAATCCTAAAGAACAGTTTTTTACTTAGCGCGGTGTATCAAAAGCTATTTTTAGGATAGTATAAATCCACTACAAAAGGTATGGGTATGAAAACTATCGCACAAAATTTAACAACCGTACAAGCGAATATTATAGCTGCTGCTGAACGTTTTTGCCGTGATGGCGATGAAATTAAATTATTAGCTGTGAGTAAACATCAACCTCTCCCCGTTATTCGGCAAGCTATAGCTGCAGGTCAACGTTGTTTTGGTGAAAGCTATGCACAGGAGGCTCTAGCAAAAATAACTGCATTAGCTCATGAATCCTTGGAGTGGCATTTTATTGGTCCTATCCAAACCAATAAAACGAGGCTTATTGCGGAACATTTTAATTGGGTACACAGTGTTTGCCGATTAAAAATAGCCCAGAGGCTTAACGAGCAACGTCTGGCTCATTTACCTCCTCTTAATGTATGTATTCAAATTAATGTCAGTAATGAGGCTCACAAACAAGGGATAAATTTGGTAGAATTAATAAAATTAGCTCAAGCTATTCAGCAACTACCTAAGTTAAAATTAAGAGGGCTGATGATGATTCCGGCCTTAACTGAAAGTTTACAGCATGATCCAAAGCCCTTTCGGTTGTTGCGAGAAACGCTACAAGAGCTCAATAAGCAGGGTTTCCAATTAGATACCTTATCAATGGGAATGTCAGCAGATTATGAATTAGCCATTGCTGAAGGTTCAACCATGGTGCGAATAGGCACGGAGTTATTTGGCAAACGGGAGGATTTGAGATGAAATCGGTAACCGTAGCTTTTATTGGCGGTGGCAATATGGCGTGTAGTTTGATAGGCGGTTTACTGCATACGGGCTATCAGCCTAATAAGGTTTGGGTCAGTGATCCTCATGAAGAGAAATTAGCAAAACTGGCTACTCAATATAAAATTCATACTACCCAGCACAATAGCGAGGCATTAACCCAAGCAGATGTAGTAGTTTTTGCGGTAAAACCACAAAATATGCGGCAAGCCGTAACAGCTGCTGCCACTATTATCAGGGCTAAAAAGCCCTTGATTATTTCTATCGCCGCAGGCATAACGGTGAGTGCTATTCAATCTTGGCTAGATTTTGAGTTGCCCATTATTCGTTGTATGCCTAATATACCTGCTATGGTAGGTAGTGGGGCAACGGCCCTATATGCCGATGTTCATACTCAGCAAGCGCAAAAAGAAATTGCCGAATCGCTGATGCGCTCGGTTGGATTAGCCATTTGGGTAGACCATGAACAACAACTTAATGTAGTTACGGCGCTTTCAGGAAGTGGTCCCGCCTATTTTTTTTTGGTGATGGAGGCCTTACAGCAAGCCGCAGAAACGTTGGGCTTAACTCATCAGCAAGCCAGATTACTGACGGTACAAACGGCGTTGGGAGCTGCTCGTTTAGCCTTGGAAACGGAACAACCCATCACTGAACTCAGAGATAGCGTAACCTCAAAGGGAGGCACAACCGAGCAAGGTGTAAAGGTATTACAAGAAAATAATGTCCCTGAGTTGTTTGCTAAGGCGTTACAAGCAGCAAAATACAAGGCTGTGGAAATGAGTAAGAGTTTTATTAGCTAGGAGTTTATTATGCTTGTTGAGGCCAGTGGCTTTCTTATTGGAATTTTATTTGATTTTTATTTAACGGTTTTATTGCTGCGTTTTCTATTACAGTGGATGGGGGCAAATTATTATAATCCGATTAGTCAGTTTACCGTTAAATTAACGGATCCTATCCTAAAACCGTTGCGAAAGCTTATTCCAAACCGTGGGGGAATAGATATAGCCACTTTATTAATCCTATTAATGCTTGGAATGATTAAAAATGGATTATTAATTTGGCTACAATATCAAACCTTGCCTTATATTTTAGGCTTGGTCTTGCTGGCCGCCACTAGTTTGCTAGCCTTGGTTTTCAGTATCTTTTTTTATAGTCTCTTAATTAGGGTTATTTTAAGTTGGGTAAATCCTACTGGTTATAATCCAGCCATAGAAATTATTCAACGCATCACAGAACCCTTATTAGCTCCAGCACGGCGTTATATTCCACCTATTAGTGGCATTGATCTTTCGCCCTTGGCCGTCATTGTTTTATTAGAATTTATTAATTTATTTTTTATAAGGTATTTAATGGCATGGAGCAAAGGCTTGGCTATTTTTGGTTAAAAACAGCGGTTATTAGCGTATGTTTGCTAACTCATGAAGATACGTTACAATGCTAAGAGCCTAAAGGCTTTTTAAATGGGAACTTTATTTAAATGACTATTCCTAAGAAAATGCCTTGGATTGGAATTCCTTTATTGTTTTTCTAGCGCTAGGGATTGTACCTCTATAGGGATTATATTTTTTATTTTTTTGCAAGGATATTTTCATGAAAAAACAAATTTTTTTAAGTCTCTTATTAGCAAGTTCTATGGCAGCGAGTGCCTTTGCCGCCAATGATACCTTTTCTACCGAGCAGAAAAAACAAATTGAATTATTAGTACACGATTATTTAGTCAATAACCCCAATGTTTTAGTTGAAGCTTCCCAAGCCTTACAGCGCAAGCAGCAAAGTGAAATGGAAAATCTACAAAAACAAGCAGTAGATGCCATTCGTAAGCAAGTTGATCCGGTATTTTTCAATCAACAAGATCCCGTCCTGGGTAATCCAAAAGGAACGGTAACTCTGGTGGAATTCTACGACTATCAATGTGGTCATTGCCGAGAAATGACGCCTACTATTAGTGAGGCGATTAAAAATAATCCTCAATTGCGCGTGGTGTTTAAGCCCTTCCCAATTTTTGGTGAATCCTCCGAATTAGCCGCTAAAGCAGTTTTGGCTGCGGCAAAACAAGATAAATTTGCGGTTATGCATGAGGAATTAATGAAAGCCACCGATTATAGCCAGGATCATCTGTTGCAATTGGCTAAAAAGCTTGGGTTAAATCTCAATAAATTTAAAACCGATTTAACCAGCCCAGCAGTGAGTCAAGAAATTGCTGCAACCGTGGCTTTGGCTAAACAACTTAAGATTTATTTTACGCCCGTGTTAATAGCTGCTAATGCCAAGGCCAGCCCTAAGGACATGCAAATCGTTTTTGTGCCTGGCCAAGTTAATGGCAAGGTATTGAGCCAGATGTTAGCAGAATTTAAACAAGCCTAATGAATTTTTATAGCCATGTTAGCTTTTACTAACATGGCTATAAGCACTAAAATTTACCTATTTAATGAAAAAGTACCCATGCTATGTCTACAACTATTTTAAATCCAACCCATGATGTAAAAACTTTTCAAGGCATGATCCAAACTTTACAAGCCTATTGGAGTCAACAAGGCTGTGTGATTATGCAACCCCTGGATATGGAGGTGGGGGCCGGTACTTTTCATCCCGCTACTTTTTTACGTTCAATCGGCCCAGAACCGTGGTGCGCGGCCTATGTACAGCCATGTCGCCGTCCTACCGATGGGCGTTATGGCGAAAATCCCAACCGTTGCCAGCATTATTATCAGTTTCAAGTGGTATTAAAGCCTTCTCCCGCTAATATTCAGGAGTTGTACTTAGATTCCTTACGAATATTGGGTATTGACCCTTTAGTCCATGACATCCGCTTTGTCGAGGATAATTGGGAATCACCGACTTTGGGAGCTTGGGGTTTAGGTTGGGAATGTTGGCAAAATGGCATGGAAATTACGCAGTTTACCTATTTCCAACAGGTAGGTGGTTTGCCCTGTAAGCCGGTCATGGGTGAAATTACCTATGGTTTAGAACGCATTGCCATGAATTTGCAGGGTGTGGAAAGTATTTACGATATAGTTTGGACGCATGGCCCCAATGGCCCAGTGACTTATGGGGATGTATTTTTACAGAATGAGCGAGAAATGTCGGCCTATAATTTTGAATATGCAGATACCGAGATGTTATTTAAACAGTTTGCAGACTATGAGCGTGAAAGTCAGCGCTTTATCGAGTTGACTTTACCTATTCCAGCCTATGAAATGGCCTTTAAAGCCTCGCATGTGTTTAATATATTAGACGCCAGACATGCCATTTCGGTAACGGAGCGTCAGGGTTATATTTTGCGAATTCGTAGCTTAACCAAGGCGGTTGCTCAGGCTTATTACAACGAACGTGAGCGTTTGGGTTTTCCCATGTTAAAACGGGAGATAAACCATGCTTAAACAAGATCTTTTGTTTGAAATAGGTTGTGAAGAATTACCACCTAAGAATTTAAAGCGCTTAGCAGAAACCTTAGCTTATAATATTCAGCAAGCCTTACAAAAAGCCGAGCTGAATTTTTCCGCGTTGCAATGCTTTGCTACCCCACGGCGGCTAGCGGTTTATATTAAAGAACTTGCTAGTGTGCAGCCTGAACGTATGATAGAGCGGCGTGGGCCTGCATTAGCGGCCGCGTTTGACAAGGAAGGACATCCAACGCCTGCCTGTCAAGGGTTTGCTAAATCTTGCGGAGTCGAGGTTGATGAATTAATAAAACAGGAAACCGAGAAGGGTGCTTGGCTCGCTTTTCGCCAAATACAAAAGGGCCAAAACGTTCATGAACTAATGCCGGAATTATTACAGCACGCTGTTATGGCATTGCCCATAGCTAAACCCATGCGTTGGGGGAGTTCCGAGGTGCAGTTTGTGCGTCCGGTGCATTGGGTTGTGTTGTTATATGGTAATGAGGTAATTCCCGCAGCTATTTTAGGACAGTCGACTGGCCGTATAAGCTATGGACACCGATTTTTACATCCCGAGGCGTTAAAACTCGATACGCCGGCAGATTATCTTCCTAGCTTACGCCAAGCCTATGTAGAGCCCGATTTTGCTAAACGCCGTGAACTGATTCGCGAACAATTGTTAACGCTGGCTAAGCAGTGTGAGGCCCAAGTAATCATAGATGAAAATCTATTAAATGAGGTAACCAGCATTGTAGAATGGCCAACGGCTTTATTATGCAATTTTGCGGCTAAGTTTCTAACGCTTCCTAAAGAAGCCATTATTACTGCCCTTCAATCTCATCAAAAATGTTTTATGCTGGCTAATCAACAAGATGAATTGTTGCCGCATTTTATTACGGTATCCAATTTAATTAGCCGTGATGTAGCCCAGGTAATTCAAGGCAATGAGCGGGTGGTAAAGGCTCGCTTATCGGATGCGGATTTCTTTTACCAAACCGATAGTCAACAACCTTTAGAGGCTTATTTTACTCAGCTGAAACAGGTTGTTTTTCAGGAAAAATTGGGCAGTTTATTTCATAAAGCAGAACGTTTAGCTCGGTTATGTACCAGTTTAGCTGAACCATTGCAATTAAATAAAGATTTAGCTAAACAGGCTGGTATGCTTGCCAAAACCGATTTGATGACCCAGATGGTAGGGGAGTTTCCCGAGTTGCAGGGTATTATGGGTTATTATTATGCTAAGCAACAAGGCCAGCCCATAGAACTTGCTAATGCACTGCAAGAACAGTATTTACCGCGTTTTTCCGGGGATGTTTTACCCGAGTCATCATTAGGTTGCGCTTTAGCCCTTGCCGATCGTCTGGATAGTCTGGCGGGTATGTTTGCGGTTGGCGAAATTCCAACGGGTGATAAAGATCCCTTTGGTTTACGCCGTGCCGCCGTCGGTCTGGTAAGAATTTTAATAGAAAAGCAACTGCCTTTGGATTTGATGGTTTTACTCACTCAGGCCTTGGCTAACTATCAAACTTATCCTAACTTAAATCTTAAACCCAATCTAACCGAGCAGTTGCAAGGCTTTGTGTTGGAAAGGCTAAGAGCTTGGTATCTTGAACAAGGCATAGCAACCGATACCGTGCAGGCTGTATTTGCTAAGCAAATCACGATTCCTTATGATATTCATCTGCGAATTCAAGCGGTACAAACTTTTAGAGTTCTACCGGAAGCTGCGGCTTTAGCTGCTGCCAATAAACGGGTCAGTAATTTATTAAGCAAGCAGCAAAACCAAACCAATTTCATTCTCAATGAGGCCTTATTACAAGAACCGGCTGAATATGAGTTATTTAAGCACTTACAAGCCACTCAACAACAAGTCGAACCACTTTCTGCACGAGCCCAGTATGGCCAGGCCATGCAGTTGCTTGCAGGACTTGGTAAGGTGGTGGATGAGTTTTTTGATAAGGTTATGATAATGGTTGAAGATGAGCCGGTTAAACAAAACCGTTTGGCACTATTAAACCACTTACGGCAGCTATTTTTACAAGTGGCCGATATTTCCTTATTACAATGAAATTAATTATTCTCGACCGCGATGGCGTCATTAACTATGATTCCGAGCATTATATCAAATCGCCTGCGGAATGGCTGCCTATTCCAGGCAGCTTAGAGGCTCTTGCCAAGCTTACGCAAGCCGGTTGGACTATTGCCATAGCCACTAATCAATCGGGGATTGCGCGCGGTTTATATACTCACGAAATTTTGGCGGATATTCATACCAAAATGCAGACCCTAGTGGTGGCGGCTGGAGGAAAAATAGATAGTATTTTTTATTGCCCCCACCATCCCGACGAGCATTGCCACTGTCGTAAACCGCAACCTGGCTTATTAGAGCAAATAGCCGCTCATTATGCCGTTAGTCTGGCTGGTATTCCTTTTATCGGTGATAGATGGACAGACGTTGAAACGGCTTTAGCAGTCGGTTGTTCGCCGATTCTAGTGGAAACGAGTCTTATAAAAGCGCAAATTCCCGTCACCGAACAAAAAATACCTGTATTTACTAACTTATTACAAGCCGTGAATGGGTTAGTAAAACCTCATTGGTAACCAAACGGAATACCCGCTTAGATCACTAAAAAACTAAATACGCCGTACTTACTTTCCTGTAAGCTGTCTGATGCCTAATATTCTCGCGACACTTATGTGTTAACAGATCCTAGCATTTTAACCAACTTGTGCTATGTTTTTAAATGTGAGTATTCTATTTGTTAAGACTGTCATTCATTATTTGTTAAGGAGAAAGCATGCACGAACTTAGCGTTAAGCACTTGAAAGCATTTCTAATCATTCAAGTGATTTGCTTAGTCAGCGTACTTGTTTTATTAGCTATAGAACATCGTTTAATTCTAATTTTTAATTTATCGACGGATTTAATTTATGGTAGTTTGTTGTTTGTATTTAGTATTAGCTTAATTGTGTTATCTAATACTCAGCAATATGCAAAATGGTGGTTAATCAGTTTGAATTTGCTCGGAATTATTATCACTTTTTTTACCTTATTATTTATTTTTGAATATACTTAAAGCATGCTTGCGGGTTGTTCCTGCTTACCTGACGGTCGTCACCGTTTTTTTATTATCCATTTTGAGCATCCGTTTGTGGGTATTTCTGAGGATTTGTAAGCTATCTCTCACAAAATATTATAGATTTTGGGTGAATGCTTTTTTAAAAAAATTATAATAGAATAAATTTCACTTGTGGATTAACTGCAACCTTGAATTTTACAAGGTGTTTGAACTCGTTAATTACTACTAAATAGATCTATAGCTCTAGGAAGGTAGCAATGGCAATCGATATCATTTATTTTAAATCTAATAGGCGAACTGCCGAAAATCGGCTAGATAAACGTACCATGGAGCGGGCCGATGTCCGTCGTAAATACGAGTTAGGTGAACTCGTATTAGAGGCTGGTTTAGGCGGCGAGTTATCGACAGTTGTATTAGGTATGCTTCTTGAAGCTAAGGCAAAGCTCAATAGTAAAGAGGGGCAAGAATGGCGCCGCCGCTGGTGGGCTAAAGGTGATAGGGCACGCACTAAGGCGCAAGATCAGGCGTAATTTTGAATAAAATTGTTCAGTAAGCAATGTCCTCCCTGAGTCAAAATAGACTCGGGGTGAAATTGGATTCCTTCTACGCATAAACTTTTGTGTTTAACTCCCATAATTTCTATTGTATCTTCGGTTTGTGTCCAAGCCGTGATTTCTAAACAATCGGGTAAGGTCGCTACTTCTGCCAATAGCGAATGATAGCGGGTTGCAATAAACGGCATGGGTAATTCAGCGAATAGGCCGAGGTTTTTATGATAGATAGCCGACGTTTTGCCATGTACTACTTGGCGAGCCCGAATTATTTTCCCGCCAAAATTTTGTACAATGGCCTGATGTCCCAGGCAAACGCCTAAAATAGGAATTTTATTGCAGAATTGTTGAATAACGGCTAATGAGATACCCGCTTGATTAGGTGTGCAAGGTCCTGGAGAAATAACAATATAGCTAGGTGCTAAGTCTGTGATAGTTTGTAAATCAAGTTTATCATTACGGTAAACTTCTACGGTTTGACCAAGCTCCAAAAAATAATGCACTAAATTGTAGGTAAAAGAATCATAATTATCGATCATCAACAGCATATTAATTACTAGCGAGTTTAGCGCGCATGGCTGCTATGGTGGCTGCGTAATCGGGAGTTGAGAAAATAGCCGAGCCTGCAATAAAAGTATCGGCTCCAGCGGATGCTATAGCGGCAATATTGTCTATTTTTACGCCGCCATCAACCGCTAGATTAATGCTTAGGCCATACTCGGTGATTATTTGTTTGGCAGCCTTAATTTTAGCTAAACTACCAGGAATAAAAGATTGTCCACCAAAGCCAGGGTTGACGGTCATCATTAAAATAACGTCTAATTTATCAAGGATAAAATCTAAATAACTTAAAGGCGTCGCTGGATTTAAGGCTATACCTGCCTGACAGCCTAAATCCTGAATTAATTGTAAGCTTCTGTCTACATGCAGAGAGGCTTCGGGATGAAACGTAATACGGCTGGCGCCCGCTTTGGCAAAGGCCATGATTAAATCATCGACCGGCTGCACCATAAGATGTACATCAATGGGGGCGGTAATACCATAATTGCGTAAAGCTTTGCAAACCATTGGGCCAAAGGTGAGATTGGGAACATAGTGATTATCCATTACATCGAAGTGGATAATATCTGCGCCTGCCTTAAGCACCGCTTCGGTATCGCTACCTAATCGCGCAAAGTCAGCACTTAAAATAGAGGGGGCAATCTGATAGATAGTCAAACCGGTTTATTCCTTTGCTACGTCTTTAGCAAAAATTATAGTAATATATTGTAAAGAATGCTACTGGCTAATAGCTTATACCATTTATCCAAAATAAATGATCTTAATAAACTGGGGTCCTGTCAGCCGAGTTCCCCCTTCTCGTCCTCATAGATTGCGGGCGAGAAGGGAACCCAACTCAGCTGCCACCCCTGCTATCTAGCTCATTTATTT
>Ga0182739_1001287_pt1 | contig 26991 bp, 28 predicted proteins | sample eDN5th30CBELigBY_FD_128873 | JGI IMG/M metagenome (GOLD analysis project Ga0182739, IMG submission 128873) | Enriched backyard soil microbial communities from Emeryville, California, USA - eDNA 5th pass 30_C BE-Lig BY (version 2) (version 2) | ecosystem: Environmental > Terrestrial > Soil >... | reverse complement strand
TCCGCCTCACTGCACGATCCGCAGGGGCGGCCGGTCGCATCCGTCGAGGTGCGTCGCGAGGGCAGCGCGCTGGTCGCGACGGTGACGGATGCCGACAAGCGCCTCGCGAACGGCTGGACACTGCGGTGGGTCACCGGCGCGATCGGGGCGGACCGCGGTCCGTCGGTGTCGGTCGGTGCGGGTGAGACGTCGGCGCGGCTGGAGTTGTAGGGTCCGAAGCGCGGTTGACTGGCAGCCGAAGATCCGATACCCATAGGTATCGGAACTCGCCCCCGTTCACGCCGACGCGGCATCGGGCTGCTCGTCGGAGCGGCCCTGGTCGTCGGCACCGCGCTCGGCGGATGCCTCGCCGCGGAACCCACCCCGACGGCCGATTCGACGGGGTCGGCGGGCGCGTGCCTCGGAGAGGTGTTCTATCCGGGACTGCCCGTCGAGGAGCTCACCCGCGCGCTGCCTGTGCGAGGCGTGAGCCAGGAGTTCATCCAGACCGAACTCGGCGTGGTGCGCGGGTCGGGGGCATGCGTCGACTCAGGTCATCCCCCTCTCGAGCGGGAATGCCCGGTGCTCGAGTCGCGCTCTGAGGACACCATCGGGGTGATGCTCGATCGCAGCCCGGATGAACTCACCACGGGCGAGTTCGCCGCGGGTGCCACGGTCGCCCTGACCGAGCTGGTGACGGGAAGGACCGACGACGGCTCGGTCTTCCAGTTCCGCATGTCGGCGTGGTACGCCGGCGACAGCACGGCGGTGCTCGACATCGTCGCAGCGTGCGCGGGTGCCGTTCAGGAGCAGGTCGATGGCATCGACCGGGTCGCCGTGTACGAAGGCGGCGAGCCGCACATCGTCGCCTTCCGGTCGGGGCCGGATGTGTTCCTGATCGAGAGCATTCGCAGCATCGCGCCCGACGGCGCGGTCGCGCGGATCGCGGACACCGCATCCGGGTTGCTGTCGTTCGAGGCGATCGGACGTATCCAGGCGTGGTGGGTCGCGTACGCGGGAGAGGTGTTCGCCGGTGCGCACGGCGCGGGCGTCTGATCGCCCGTTACGATCGACCTGGGTGACGTCACACCACAGGCAGGAGCGACGATGCAGAAGTCAGCTCTTCCCGCGCTTGCGCGACAGGAACTCGCCAAGGCGCTCGCGGCATCCAGTGGCCGGAGCGCGTCGACTGTGTTCGGCGGCCACGAGCACCGCCTGCGCCAGACGGTGATCGCGATGCGTGCCGGCGAGTCCCTCGCCGACCATGCCAACCCCGGCGAGGCGACCATTCAGGTGTTGCAGGGCAGGGTGCTGCTCCGGTTCGGCGAGGTGTCGTGGAACGGCTCCCCGGGCGATCTGCTCATCGTGCCCGACGGCATTCACGCGTTGGATGCGGTGGAGGATTCCGTCGTGCTGTTCACGGTCGTCAAACTCTCTTAGGCTGCGCTCCTCGCACACCTTGGATGAGCCACCGGGTTGGTGACGTGACCCGGGCCGAGCCGCCGTGTCATGCCGCGCGCGCGGCTCGAGCGATGCCTCCGCGCGAGCCGGAAGACGGCGGAAACGGCGGGAACCCCTCCCGGCCAAATCTTCGCAATGTGACACTTGATTCCACTATCGGATAACGCTACCGTGACTGGAGCGACGCACCATGGTGGTGCGATGCAGGTTCCAGCCGACTGCCCCTGAGCGTCGATGACGACGCCCGAGTCGCCGGAACGTCCTGACAGTCACGTAAGAATGGACAACGAAGGGGTCCCAATGAGAAGAACCTGGTGGCGAGGAGTCATCCTCGCGCTCAGCGCGGTGGTGGCATTGTCCCTTGCCGGATGCGGGCAAGGCGCCTCGGACGGAGGCGACGAGAAGTTCAAGATCGCCCTCAATCTGAGCACGACGAACAACACGTATCAGACGACGGCGCGCAACCTCATCGAGGCGGCTGCTGCCTCCGAGGGATACAAGGACAAGGTCGAGCTGCGCGTCGACATCGCCGGCGTCGATGTCACTAAGCAGATCCAGATGATCAATAACGAGGTGGCGGCGGGATACGACGCCATCGTCCTCTACCCCGTGTCGCCCGATGCGCTGAACCCCGCCATCAAGAAGGCCTGTGACGCCGGCGTGATCGTGATCGCGTGGGACAGCAACGTCACTGAACCGTGCGCGTACAACGTCTACCCCGACCTGACTCAGATGGGCGTCATCGGCGCCTCCTGGCTCGTGGAGAAGCTGGAAGGCAAGGGCAAGATCATCGTGATCCGCGGCATCCCCGGGGTCTCGGCCGACGAGTTCCAGTACGACGGCGTCATGCAGGCGCTCGAGGGGACCGACATCGAGGTCGTCGCCGAGCCGGTCGGTGAGTGGGCCACGGCGACGATCAAGACCGCCTTCGCCCAGGCCTACGCAGCCCACCCGGACATCGACGGGGTGTGGAGCATAACCGGCTGCGTGCAGGTTCACGAGGTCGTCGGCGACAAGCCGATCTGGTGCTCCGGTGGGGCGTCGAAGTCGGAGCTCATGCTGATGGCACCCGAGTCGGAGGGTGGCGCGGGGATCACCACCAACGTCGCCGTGCCTGCGCCGCCGTGGGATGGCGAGCTCGCGTTCCAGATCGCCGTGCAGGTTCTCGAGGGTGAGGACATCCCGAAGAACACCATCCTGCCGACCCCGCCGATCGATGCCTCCAACATCAAGATCGGGACGGACCCGACCGAGGGTGCGAACCTGTTCGTCGGCGACGAGATCCCGCCGGACTTCTTCCCCTTCTGGAGTCCGCTGGTCGAGCAGGGACTGAAGGCCGCCCTCACCGGACAGCCGGACAAGATCTCCGACGCAGTGCCCTGCGCCGAGGTCGAAGGGTGCATCCAGAAATGAAGACGCCGACCGCGGCCGCTGCTCCGTCCTGGGTGGGTGGTGGCCGCGGTCGGCCCTCCACGGCGCCGGGCGACTGGGAATGCGCGGTCGTCACCGGGGTGACCAAGCGGTACGGGGCGACGACGGCGCTCGACGATGTCGAGGTGGAGTTCCATTCCGGGTCGGTGCACGGGCTGATCGGCCAGAACGGAGCGGGCAAGTCCACGCTCATCAAGGTGCTCGCGGGACTGGTCCGTCCCGATTCCGGTCACCTCGAACTCGATGACCAGCGGATCGAGTTCGGGACGGCGGACCAGGCACGGAACTGGCCCGTGTCGACGGCGTTCCAGGAGCTGACGCTCATTCCGCACCTCTCCGTCGCCGAGAACCTCGTCCTCGGCCGGGAAAGCCAGTACCGCGTCCGATCGTTCGAGGCGACGGTGCGAGCAGCCGCCGGGATCCTCGAACGATGGCAGGTCAGCGACATCGATCCGCGCCAGCCTGTTTCGACGATCCCGCTGCCGGTACGACAGCGGCTCGAGATCGTGCGGGCCCTCGAGCGCACCCGGCGAGTGCTGCTGCTCGACGAGCCGACGTCGGCGCTCGACCCGGCCGGTGCCGACTGGCTGAAGGATCGCATCCGGGAACAACGCGACCGTGGCGTCGCGATCATCGTCGTCTCGCACCGGCTCGCCGAGATCGAGGACGTCTGCGACCGCGTTACCGTGCTGCGCGACGGTAACGCCGTCGCCTCCCTGCCTCGCGAGGGGCTGGATGCCGGCCGGATCGCCGCTCTGATGCTGGGGCGGGAACTGCTTCAGACCCAGACCGCGCTCAGCCGTCAGCACGCCGCAAACGATGTCGCGCGCGAGGAGGCCATCGGCGTCCGGGGCCTCTCGGTCGGGATGCTGCACGACGTGACCTTCACGGCGCACCGTGGCGAGATTCTCGGCATCGCCGGCCTCGAGGGGCAGGGTCAGCATGAGCTCTTCACGACGATGTTCGGTGCGCGCCGACCCACCAGTGGGATGGTGCTGCTCGACGGTGCACCTGCCAGGCTGACCACACCGAAGAAGGCGATTGCGGCCGGGGTGGGCATGGTTCCCGAGGACCGCAAGACAGAGGGGCTCATGCTGCATCGCAGCATCCGTGAGAATCTCACGCTGACCGCGCTCCGCAAGGTCTCCGTCGCCGGCCTGATGTCTGCCCGGCGAGAGCGGCGCGCATCCGTGCCGGTGATGGCCAGCTTGGGCCTCGCCGCGCGTGCGTACCACCGGTCCGCATCAGCGCTGAGCGGCGGCAACCAGCAGAAGGCCGTCGCCGCCAAGTGGCTGCTGGCGCAGTCGCGTGTGCTGCTGATGTACGACCCCTTGCGCGGTGTCGACGTCGGCGCGCGGCAGGAGTTCTTCACCTGGATGACGGACTTCGCCGAGTCCGGCGGCTCGATCGTCTTCTACTCCAGCGATATCGACGAACTGACAGCGGTATGCGACCGCATCGTGACCATCTATCGAGGACGGGTCACCGGCTTTCTCGACAGCAAGGACGCCACCCGACGCAAGGTCCTCGACGGGATGCTGGGAGCAGACGAATGACGCGTACCCCTGTTCTGATCGATCGCGCCAAGTCGACGCACGTCGGTGCGTTCGCTGCCCGCAAGTCGGGGTATCTCGGCGCCATCGTCGTGCTGATCGGCTTTTTCATCATCTACGCGGTCGTCAGCCCGATCGGCTTGACGCCCTACGGCGTCGCTTCGCAGGTAAACGCCGGAGCGAGCATCGCGCTGGCGGCGGCCGGCGTCGCGATCGTGGTGATGGCGGGCGGTTTCGATCTCTCGGTCGGAGCGATAGCGGCGCTTGTGAACGTCGTGGTCGCGACCCAGATGACCGATGAGCCCTCCTCGATGGTGCTGGTGACCCTGCTGGCGCTCGCCGTCGGGACCACAGCGGGTCTGGTGAACGGCCTGTTCGTGTCGTTCACCCGGCTGCCATCGGTGATCGTCACCCTCGCCACCTCGTTCGTCTGGGGCGGGGTGGCGCTGCTGGTGCTGAGCTCTCCTGGTGGCTCGGTGCCGTTCGCATTCGCCGACCTGATGACCGGCAACACCCTGGCGGGTCTGCCGAACGCGCTCCTGCTGCTCATCATCGTCGCTGTCGGCTGGGTGCTGCTCGGCCGCACCGCGCTGCGGGTGCATATTCTCGCCGTCGGCGGAGACCGCGAGGCTGCGCGCGCCAACGGCGTCCCTCTGCGCCGGGCGGAGGTCGCGGCGTTCGCGCTTGCGGGCTTCTGCTACGGGCTCGCCGGTCTGTTTCTCAGCGCCCTGACCGTGAGCGGCACTCCGAACCTCGGAGCCGAGTTCACGCTGAACGCGTTCGCCGCCGTCGTGGTGGGTGGGACTCCGTTCGGCGGCGGACGGGGGACTCCGATCAGCGGTCTCATCGGCGCGTTCGTGCTGTTCCTGTCGTACAGCATCCTGTTCGCGCTCGGCGCTCCGACTCAACTCAACTACATCCTGACGGGAGCCATCCTGGTGGTCGCAGTCATCGTCCAGAACCCGCGGCGCCTGCTCTTCGAGCGTCGCCTGGAGCCGATCTCGGGAGCAGGCGGATGAGCGCTCCCGCATTGGACCGCACGTTCGGCACCGGGCGCACCCCGCTGTCTCGCGAAACCGGTATCGGCCTGAGTGTGCTGGCCGCGGCAGCCGTGATCCTCGCGCTGCAGGTGAGCATCGGGTCGGTATCGTTCCCCGGGCTGGCATCGAGTGTCGCCGCCTACGCGCTGATCGTCGCCGTCGCCGCTTTCGGTCAGGGCCTGGTGATGCTCTCCGGTGGATTCGACCTCAGCATCCCCTGGACGCTGACCATGGCGGCCATGATGCTCACGCGACTCGCGGACGGCTCCGATCTCAAGGCGATCTGGGCGATCCCCTTCGTCCTGCTGCTGGGTGCGGTGGTGGGCGTGGCCAACGGTCTTGGGATCGTCTTCCTGCGCCTGCCGGCGATCGTGACGACCCTCGCCATGAACGTGGTGCTGCAGGGGCTCGTCCTCCTGTACACGAACGGTTCGGCGCAGGGGGTATCTCCGCCGGTGCTGCGCGAGATCACCAACGGGCATGTCGGGGACAGCGTGGTTCCGCGCGCCGCGATCGTTCTCGTCATCGTGCTGGCCGTGGGGTCGCTGCTGCAGAGCAAGACCACATTCGGGCGGCGGGTCGCCGCGGTGGGCGCGAGTCCGCGTACCGCCTTCCTTTCGGGCGTCAACAACGCGCGCGTGGTGGTGGCGGTCTATGCCGTCGGCGGGCTGTGCGCGGCACTCGCTGGTTGCCTGCTCGTCGGCTACAGCGGGCAGAGTCAGCTCAACATCGGCGACGCCTACCTGCTTCCGACGATCGCGGCGGTGGTGCTCGGCGGCGCAGCCGTGACCGGTGGACGTGGCGTGTTCATCGGCACCCTCGCGGGGGCGGTCTTCATCGGCGCCGTGCAGTCGGTGCTGGCGACCATGTCGGTCGACCCGGCCTGGCGCACCATCCTGTTCGGGTCGGTCATCCTGTTCTCGGCGATCGTGCTGCAGCCCGGCACGGTGGGGTGGTTCCGCCGCCTCGGCGACTCGCTGCGGGTGACGCGCACGTGAGCGCGGCTGCGTCGCGGTTCGAGGGGCGCTCGGCCGTCGTGACCGGTGCGGCATCCGGCATCGGACGCGCCTGCGTCGAGCGCCTCGTCGCCGAGGGCGCCCGGGTGGCGTGCCTCGACCGGGACGCGGACGCGCTCGCCGTGCTCGCGGGCGACCTCGGCCGGGCGGTGGTCCCCGTCGTGTGCGACGTCTCCGACGAAGCGGCTGTGGACGGTGCCTTCGACACGGTTCGACGCGAGTTCGCCTCGCTCGAGGTCGCGGTCTTGTGCGCCGGAATCTACCTCGGCGACGAGGACGCCGCCGTCGACGGCCTCGGCACGGCGGCCTGGTCGCGGACCCTCGGAGTGAATCTGACCGGGATGTACCTGGTGTCGCGGCAGGTCACACGCTCGATGCTCGAGCGGGGTGGCGGATCGATCGTGCTCATCGGATCGCCGACCGGCATGCTGGGCATGGAGAAGGGCATGCACGCGTACAGCGCGTCGAAGGGCGGCGTGCACGGACTCGGGCGGGTCATGGCCAACGAGTACGCGTCACGGGGCATCCGGGTGAACGTCGTCATTCCGGGTTTCGTGCGCACCGGACTCAACGCAGCCCTGTTCGATGAAGAGGGAGCGACCGACGGGATCGTCGCGACGATTCCGCTTGGCCGCGCCGGCGAGCCGGCCGAGATCGCCTCGATGGTCGCGTGGGCGTGCTCCGACGAGGCCAGCTATGCCACGGGTGCGTTGTTCGTGATCGACGGCGGACTCACCGCCGTCTGAGTCTAGCTTCCGACCAGCTCCTCAGCGGTCTTGCACGCACTCAACAGGGCCGCGATGAGTTGCTCGGACGTGCGCTGGTACCGGCCCGAGGGACTGGAGACCGTGTACGCGCCGATGATTCGGCCTGACCGGATGATCGGTGCCGCTGCACACGACACGTCGAGAACGAACTCCTCGAGGTCGGTGGCGTATCCCCGTTCGCGGATCCGTTCGAGTTCTGCCCGCAGGACGTCGGGATCCGTGATCGTGTTGGGGGTGAGCTTGTCCATCTCGTGGCCGTCGAGGTACTGCTCGCGGAGGCCGTCACGGGCGAAGGCGAGCAGCACCTTGCCCGAGGCGCGTGCGTGCGCATGTCCCGACGTCCCGCGCTGCACCTGCGCTACCCGGACGGCCTGGCTGCCCTCGGCGGTGGCCACGACCTCGATCTCACCGTGTCGCCACGCACTCAAATACGCTGTCTCGCCGGTTGCGGCGGCGAGTTCTCGCAGGGGAGCCTCGAGCTGCTCGAGGGGGTCGCCCTGCTCGAGATAGGCATCGGCCAGGGCGCCGATCCGCGGGCCGAGGCGGTAGTTGCCACCACCGCCCTTGGCCAGTGCGCCCGCCGCCGTCAACGTATGCAGCAGATGATAGGTGGTGGGAAGCGGCGCCTCCATCAGTTGCGCGAGTTCCTTGGCGGAGATCCCCTCGGGTCGCTCCGCCACCGCGTTGAGCGCGAAGAACGCCTTCGTCACGGAGGCGATGTGGGGCTTGCTGCGTTCAGACACCGGCGAATTCTCCCATGGTCGACAGCCGGCTCACCATACGGAGCGTCGATTCGCGTCAGAAGGCACTGAGCCGCGAATCGCACCAGAGGATCGTGCCGGTGTGCTCCATGCCCGGCGAGGATGCGAGAAACTCCACGCGGTCGCCGATCTCCTCGGCGGTCTGGAACATTCGACGAGGAAGCTGGGCCCGCGCATCCTCGACCACCTCATCGAATGCTCGCCCCGTGTGCGCTGCGGTCTCCTGATAGATGCGATGGAGCATCCCGTCCATCACCTCCCCTGGATACAACAGGCATGCGGCGATGCGGGAGTCGGCGAGCGCGAGGGCCTGGGTCATCGTGAGGTGCTTGACCACGGCTTTGCTCGCCCCGTATGCCGCCCGCGGGGGACGGCCGACCTCGGCCGCCGTCGAGCCCACGTTCACGATCATGCCGCGGCGGTCGAGACCGGTATCGACGTCCTGCGTAGCCATCCGCCGGGCCACCGCCTGACCGACCAGGAACACGCCGTCGGCGTTGATCGACATCACGCGTCGCCAGGTGTCGAAGTCGAGATCCAGCAGATCATCGACGTGGGTGGTTCCGGCGTTGTTCACCACGAGGTCGATGCGCGCCGCATGGGCGTGGATCGTCTCGATCGTCGCCTCGACGCTCTCCGGCTGCGAGACGTCGCAGGCGAAGGCGTGCGCCTGCGCCCCGTCCGCCACGATCGCCGCCGCCAGATCGTGGACCGGCTGCTTCGCGATATCGGTCAGGTACAGCGTCCACCCCGCGGCCGCGAGCGATCTACTGATCGCGCTGCCGAGTCCGCCGCCGGCCCCGGTGACGATGGCGGTTCTCATGCTGCCGATCCGTGCCGGTGCTCCGGAGGGGCCTGGAACAGTTCGAGCGTGATGCCGTCTGGGTCGCGCAGGTAGCAACTGACGCCGCCGGTGTTGCGACCCGCGTCGATCGCCACCGGCGCGGAGACGAAATCGACGCCGGTCGCGAGCAGCCGTTCGTACTCGGCCCGGATGTCGTCGACAACGAAGCAGAGGTGGGCGTTGCCGATGCGGTTCGGCACGAGCCGCGGCGCGGATTCGGCTCCGGACACGTACTGGAACAGTTCGACGACGAGCGTGCCGCCGGGAAGACGGAGGTGGGCCATCCGGACGTCCGCCCCCGGTATCCCGACGATCGAGCCCAGATACGCCGCATCGATCTGCTGCTGCATCACCTGCTCGAAGCCGAATGAGTTGCAGTAGAAGCGGACTGATTCCTCGAGCTGCGAGACCGTCAGCCCGACGTGATGGATGAGATGGGTCATGGATGACCTTTCGTGATCAGAGCAGTGCGAGGGGGTTGACGGGGGACCCGACGGCGCCGGTGATCGGGAGAGCGGGCGCGACGAAGAGGAACTCGTATCGACTGTCGCGAGCGCATGCCTCGGCGAGCGCCTCGAGGTCGAACATCTCCCCGAGATGTATCCCGGCGTGCACCAGCAGGATCACATGCACCGACGTCCGGATCTCCGGCACCTCGGCGGGCCAGACCTCGCTCGTCCAGGTGTCGATGGCGACCGCCGCCACCCCGGACTCGCACAGCAGTGGTGCGGCATGAACCGAGAGGCCGGGCGACGAGCCCCCGACGTAGTCGCCCCAGTCGCCACGCGATCGAGCGGCCGCGAGGTGGCCCGTGCGGATGAGGAGGAAGTCCCCCGCCCGCAGTTCGACGCCTTGCGCGTCGAGGCACGCGCGCAGGGTCTCGGACGTGATCGGCTCACCCGGATCGAGCCAGGGCCGCCCGGCGAACCGGGGGAAGTCCGCCAGGACCCCGCGTCCGACGAACCGGGAGGCGACGGTGTGGATGCTGTTCTTCGTCGCCCCGGCGCTTGTCACCGTCTCGGTTCCCCAGCCGTTGTACATCTGCTGCCGATAGAACGCGTGCGACAGCGCATCCCATTGGGTTCCGCACTGCAGCGGCATGTAGATGGCGTCGTCGGTGTACTCCATGTTCAAGTGCTTCTGTGCCCCGGCGGCGATGTCGCCGCCATCCTGCAGCATTGTGTGGACGGGGTTGATGCGCCCGAACTCGCCGCGTTGCGGACCGCCCGCACCGAACTCGAACGCGAGCTGGAACACTTCTCCGGTACGTACCAACCGGGACGCGAGCAGCACCTGTTCCGTCCCCGCCTGGTTGAGCGTGCCGGCCTCGTCGTCGGCGCCCCATCGCCCCCACGTCGAGTACCGTTCCGCGTATTCCTGGACCGTCTCCGGGTCGGCCGGGGGTGCGGTGAATCTCGCCCCTTCGTCCACGTCAGCTCCGTCCCGCCACGAGTGCGCGCTGCGGATTGCGCACCGTGATGGTCTCGATCAACTCGTCGTCCACTCCGGCGTCGCGCAGCCGTGGCAGGAAGTCGCGCATCAGTAGGGTGTACCCGCCCCCGCCGCGCACGCGCAGGTGCGACGCGAGGCAGACGTCATGGGACAACAGGATGCGCTCGGCGTGTCCGTGCTCGATGAGGTTGAGGACCCACTTCACCCGGTTCTCAAGGTCGAACCTGGAGCCGGATCTGATGGTGTCGAACTGCACGTACGCACCGCGTGCCGCGATCGAGAGGTGGTATTCGGGTAGCGGCACGGTGTCGCAATGACCGACGATCACCAGTCGCGGGTCCACCCCTTCGTGTTCGAGGATGTCGAGTTGGGCATGACCGACGGGCCAGCGTGCGGCGTGGGTGGTGATCGCCAGGCCGGTGTCGAGGTGAGCGCGGGCGGCCGCGCGGAAGGAGCGCTCCTCGGCCGCCGACACGTACTCGCGGTCGGATCCGATCTCTCCGATGATGCCGGCCTTCAGCGACGTGCCCTCGAATCCCTCGGTCGCGTCGGCGACGAGCCGGTCTGCGATGGCACGGACGGACGCCGGGTCCATCCAGTCGGATTTGAGGTAGGGGTCGCGGTAATAGCCGGTCCCGAGGATCACGTGCACTCCGGCGGAGGCCGCCGCCTCGGCGACCCGCTGCGGTTCTGGGTGCAGTCCGCGCGTCGTGCAGTCGACGATCGCGCCGCCACCCTGGTCGACGAAGTCGGTGAGTTCGGCGACGGCGGCGTCGAGATCATTGAGCAGGCCGTCGCCGCGGTACTCGCGCGTCAGGTCGACGAAGACATGCTCGTGGGGCAGAACCACACCGAGTTCGCTGGCCTTGACGGCGCCCGCCGCCGTCATCACCGTAGGGGTCGTTGTCACGCTCTGCTCCCGTAGCTCGATCCGGACGCCGCTGCCAGCCAAGCATGCGCACGCTGGTCACCGCGTGCTGAATATTATCGCATGATGATGGACTATCTCCCATAGCCACAATGCGCTATGGTGAGTCGACCCCAGCCGCGGAGACCACAGATGAGGATGGCGTGATCGACACCGAACGCATCAGCGGCCTCACGCGCACGGTGTTCGTCGTGGCGGATCCGGTCTTCCAGCTTCGGACTCCGCAGGCGCTCAACGCCATCTGGGCCCGCCGGGGGCTCGACCTCGTAACGATCCCCGCGCATATCACGGTGGCGGGACTGGGTGCCTTCGTGGACGGGATGCGTGCCGCCGAGAACGCGGCCGGAGCCGTCATGACCGTGCCGCACAAGCAGTCCGCCGGAGCGTACTGCGATGAACTCGGCCCGAATGCCAAGCTGACCGGTTCGATCAATGCGATTCGACGTGAGAACGGCCGGCTGATCGGCGAGACCTTCGACGGCGCCGGATTCGTGGCCGGGTTGCGTGCCCGCGACTTCGATCTCGCGGGTGCTCATGTCCAACTGCTCGGAGCCGGGGGCGCCGCGAGCTCGATCGCCGTCGCTCTCGTACGCGCCGGAATCCGGTCGCTCGATATCGAGAACCGGACCCCTGCGAGGGCCGAGGCGCTGGCGCGCAGGGTCGCCGACGGTCTCGGCTTCTCCGACGTCCGCGTGGGCCGCGAGCGCGCCCGTCAGGTGCAACTGGTCGTCAACGCCACCTCGAACGGAATGACGCCTGGGGCCGTGTCGGACTTCGGCCTCGATCCGTTTCCGGCCGGCGCGCTCGCGGCAGACGTGATCGTGTCGGACGAGCCCACCCCCTTCCTGGCAGCGGCTCGTGTCCAGGGGCTGCAGTTGCACGAGGGCCGGCACATGCTGCACGGTCAGATGGAAGCGATCGCCGACTTTCTCTCCACCTAAGGGCTGACCATGGAGTTCCTGGTTCACGTTGAGATCGACTTGCCCACGTCGTGGGCAGAGGGCGAGGCGAGCGCGCTGCGGGCCGCAGAACTCGCGCGCGCCGCGGAGCTGAGGGCATCGGGCAAACTGGTGCGGATCTGGCGGATCCCCGGGCGGCAGGCCAACTGGAGCCTGTACTCGGTCGCCGACGCGAGTGAACTCGACGCCGTCATCAGCTCGCTGCCGTTGTGGCCGTGGATGACGGTCGAGGTCCACGCGCTCGCCGTGCATCCGGTCGAAGCCGATTCGTAGAGTCGGCGGCGTGCCGCAATCAACGATTTCGAGGATGCGCCGCGCCGCGCTGGGATCGATGTGTCTCCGCCGATCACGCCCCGACATCGGGGCGAGCGCGCAGGTGGTCGTCGAGAGTGCTGCCGCGCAGCGAGGGGAGGCCGAATCGGTGCGCGATCTGCGGTAGTCGAGGTCCTACAGCTCGAACCCGTACGGCAGCAGGTCTGAAAGCGGAACCGAGATCCGCGCGCCCTTCCAGGGGAAGCTGACGACGCATCCGGGTGCCGCGAACTCGGCGAGCACCTGGCGGCAGCCGCCGCAGGGCGAGACGCTCTCGGCCGAACCGTGCACGGCGACCTCGACGATGCGGCGCGCGCCGGCTGCGACGGCGGCCGACACGGCGCTGCGCTCGGCGCAGACGGTGAGGGGTGAGGAGGCGTTGTCGACGTTGGCGCCGACGAACATCCGGCCGTCGTGGGTGCGGATCGCCGCCCCGACCGGAAACTCGCAGTAGGGCACATATGCACGGGTGGCGACGTCCTCTGCTGCGGCGACGAGGTCGGAGTCGATCATGCGCTCTCTCCTTGCAAGGCGATCACCCGCGCAGGTGAGCCGTCGAGTCCGACGAGCGGCAGTGGCAGGCAGACCAGGGTGAACTCGTCGGCGAGCGCCGCCGTGCCGATCAGGCATTCGGCGATGAGGATGCCGGCACTCAGCAGGATGCGATGCACGAGATGCAGGTCGGAGTGGCTCGGGGTGGGAACATCGAAGCCGACGAACACGGTTCCCCAGGCGACCAGTGCCTCGGCGGCGTCCGAGGTGAGTTCGGGGGACCCGCTCCAATACTCCGCGGTCCCCAGGTGGCGATCCCACCCGGTCCGCAGCACGACTCGCCGTGCCGCGCGGATCCGCGACTCGTGTGGCGCGAGCGCGGCGGCGTCGATCGGCGCGGCCGAGTCGATGTCCACGACGATCGCCGCTCCGATACCGTGTGCGAGTGGGAGCGATTCGACGCTCGCTCCCCCCTCGAGGAAGTGGGAGGGTGCATCGACGTGGGTGCCGAGCTGACTGAACAGGTGCGCGTCCCACATCTCGATGCCGCCGTCGTCGATCGACGTGAAGCGCGTGAACCTGGCGGTGGGTTCGCCGGGGAACGCGTCCATCCCGTCGCGCAGGGGAATGGTCAGATCGATGATCTGAGAGGCGTCGATGCTCACCCCGCGAGTCTAGGCCACTGGCATTACCAGTCAAACCGGTAAGGTAGGACCCGGAGAACATCATGGAGCGCACCACACAGCGATCGCGCATCGCCGACGACCTGCTCGCCGCCATCCGGTCGCAGAAGTATCCGGTCGGCTCGAAGCTGCCGTCGGAGCGCGCACTCGCCGATGAGTACGGCGTGAGCCGTCCCGTCGTGCGCGAGGCCCTCGGCATGCTCAGCTCGCTCGATGTGCTCGAGGTGCAGATGGGCCGCGGTGCGTTCGTCGTCAGCGCGGATGTGCAGGTCTCGCAGCCCACCGATTTCCGGCTGGTGGACGTCGTGGACGCTCGCGAGGCCATCGAAGCCGGTGCACTGCGGCTGGCCGCCGACCGCGCCCGCAAGCCCGAGAAGACCGCTGTCGAAAGGGCGCTGAGCGACCTCGAGGCCGCCGTGCGCCTCGGCTCAGAGACCGCCGACGCCGACATGGCGCTGCACCGGGCCATCGTCCACGCCGCGCGTGCTCCGATGCTCGAGAAGCTCTGGAACGACATCACCTCCGAGATCGCGCAGACCATCCGCATCAGCCCGCACGGTCGCACCATGAGCCCCGAGATCCTGGCAGACCACCGCGAGCTCGCCACCGGCGTCACCCAGGATCGCCTGGGCGAAGCACTCGCGGCCTGCGCGCGCCTGTACGACGACCACCGCAGATTCCTGCGCGAACTGCTGGGTTAGAGCCGTTCGAGACCCCACTCGGCGTTGGCCGCGAGCAGTCCGCCGTCGACGGCGATCATCGCCCCGGTGATGAATCGGGCGTTGTCGCTCAGCAGGAAGGCCACGATCGGTCCGACCTCGTCCGGCTCGCCGATCCGCCCGGCGGGGTAGATCGCCGCCATGCGACGTTCGGCGCCCGCGGGGTCGCCCGTGGCATCCCAGACGCGCGTCGTCAGCGGGGTGCGGATCGCGCCGGGCATCACCGCATTGACCCGGATGCGGCCCGCGTGCTCCAGCGCGAGGGTGCGCGTGAGGTTCAGCACCGCCCCCTTCGTGGCGGAATAGACCCCGAGCCCCGGGTCGCCGGTCACCGAGAGCACCGAGGCCATGTTGACCGCCGCGCGCGGGTCCGGCGCCTGCGCAGCGAACTCGCTGGTCATACCGATGACGCCGAGCACATTGACCTCGAACAGCCGCCTGGCCTCGGCTTCGGTGGTGTCACCGACGCGCTTCTCCAGCTGCAGGCCCGCGTTGTTGACCAGCATCGTCGGCCCGTCGCCCAGCGCGTCGAGAGCGCGGAGGCGGTCGTCGCGATCGGTGACGTCGCCCGCGATCTCGACATCGGCGCCCTCGGCGGATGCGGTGGCCGGGTCGAGCGACACCGTGCGCGCCCCGGCGGCGCGCAGCGCACGCACGCACGCCAGGCCGATGCCGTCGGCTCCGCCGGTGACCAGGACCGAGGTTCCGGTCAGATCGATCGGGATCATGCGTCACTCCTGATCGTGTCCGCGGACTCGCGGATCTTGTCGAGGATCTCGTCGATGTCATCATCTCCCACGGCGGTGGACAGGCACCCCGTGCCACGGGGCATGATCAGAACTCCACGGGTCAGCAGGTCGAGACGGAAGGCGGCGAGCCGCTCGGCATCCGCCGCCCGGAACGCACGGTAGCTGGTCACCGGCGCGTCGGTGATCGAGATGTTGAACATCGAGCCCATGCCGTTGACGTGCACCGGGATCCCGGCGGCGGCGAAGATCTCGCGGATGCCGGATCTCACCCGTTCGGTACGCGCCTCGAGCGCGTCGTACGCCGCGGGGGTGAGTTCGGCCATGGCCGCGCGGCCGGCCGCGAGCGCCGGCCCGTTCGCGGTGAACGTCCCCGTCTGCAGGATGCTCGGGGCGGGCCCCTGGAGGACCTCGAACAGCTCGGCGCGACCTCCGTAGGCGGCGAGCGAGTATCCGCCGCCCATGATCTTGCCCACGCAGACCAGGTCGGGAGTGCGGCCCCACAACCCGTGTGCCCCGTGGAAGCCGGCGCGCAGGGACTGGATCTCGTCGAAGATCACCAGGGCGCCGCTCTTCCGGCTCTCGTCGAAGACGGCGTCGAGGAACTCGGGAGTGGCGGTCACCAGGGCCCCGTTGCCGAGGAACGGCTCGAGCACCACGGCCGCGAGCTGGTCGCCCCAGGCCGAGAAGGCGGCGCGGACCGAGCCTGGGTCGTTGTAGACGGCGGTGACGGTCTGGGTGGGCTCGAGGCCCGCCGAGGAGGGCCGGGCTGCTGCGCTGGAGCCTGCCAGGAGCGGCGGCATCACGGCGATGTCCTGGTAGAACTCGGTGTACGACCCGTGGAATCCGCCCTCGAACTTCAGGATGCGGGCGCGTCCGGTGTTGGTGCGGGCGACGCGCGCGGCGAACGCGACGGCCTCCGACCCGGTGGTCGTGAAGCGCAGGCGTTCGAGCGTGGGAATGCGCTCGCGGAGCTCGGCGGCGTAGTCGGCCTCGAGCCGGAGGGGGGCGCCCACCGCCGACGAGACCTGCAACTGCGCCTGGACGGCCGCGGTCGTGGCGGGGTGGGCGTGCCCGTGGGGCAGGCTCGTGTAGTTGTTCACGAGGTCGAGGTAGACGTTCCCGTCGACGTCGGTGATGCGCGCCCCGGACGCGGTGTCGGCGTAGAACGGGTACGGGTCGAACGCGAGCGTGCCGCGGGAGACGCCGCCGGCGACCACCTTCTGCGATTCGGCGAACAGCCGCGCCGAGGTCGGCGTGGCGTGCTCGTAACGCCCTATCGCGTCCTCGCTGGTCGATGCACTCACGGTTCTCGCTCCTTACATTCGTCGCCGGCGGGTTCTTGCGATTCGGCACTCGACCGCGCGGTTGATATCGTGGTATGACTGGTTTTACCAGTTGGTCCACGATGGAGCAACTGCCTACCCCCATCACCGAACAAAGGAGTTGAGATGCACAGCTATCGCATCGGAGCCGTAGCCATCGCCGCGGCCGCTGCGCTCGCGCTCGCCGGCTGCAGCACCCCCAGCGAGTCCGGCGGCGACGACACGGAGGCCGGCAGCGTCGTCCTGCTGATCCCCGGAACCACAGGAGACGGCGGATTCTTCGACCAGGCCGACGCCGGTGTCCGCGAGGGAGCGGAGGCCGCCGGCTGGAGCGCCCAGGTCGTCGAGGCCGGTTACGAGCCGACCAAGTGGGAACCCGCGCTGACCGACCTCGCGTCGGGGGGCAGCGACGTCATCATCACCGGCTCATTCGCCATGATCGAACTGGTCAGCCAGGCCTCGCTCGCCTACCCCGACAAGAAGTTCGTGCTGTTCGACGCCGAGCCGAGCGCAGACATCTGCGGTGACTGCGCCAACGTCTACGCGATCACCTACAACTACCTCGAGACCGGCTTCCTCGCCGGCGCTCTCGCGGGTCTCGTCGAGACGGCGGAGGGCGTCGACCGCATCGCCGGTACCGGTGTCGTCGGTGTCGTCGGCGGACAGGAGATCCCGGTGATCCAGGATTACATCGCCGGCTACGAGCTCGGCGTGAAGACCGTCGCCCCCGAGGTGCAGGTGCTGAGCGCCTACGCGGGATCGTTCGCCGACCCGGTCAAGGGCAAGGCGGTCGCGGATGACATGGTGCAGCAGGGCGCGGAGATCCTGTTCACGGCGGCCGGCTCTACCGACAAGGGCGTCTTCGAGGCGGCCGCGGCGAACAACGTCTGGGCTCTCGGCAACGCGGCCGCCCAGGCCAACGACGCCTCGTCCGTCAACGGCGTCGAGGCCGTGCTGACCTCGTCCGACACCAACGTGCAGACCTCGCTCGCGGACGCCGTCGCGCTCGCCGCCAAGGGTGAACTGCCCGTCGGCGAGAGCCGCCTGTTCGGCGTCAAGGAGGGGACCAACTCGATCATCGAGAGTGCCAACTACTCCAGCGTCGTCCCGCAGGAGATCCGCGATCAGCTCGCCGCCCTGGTGCAGGACATCAAGGACGGCAAGTACGACGCGCAGCTGTCGAAGTAAGTCGATCGTGCGCTCACCATCCTCCGAGCGCGATCGAGCCGGGGCGGGCATCACGTCCGCCCCGGCGATCGAGCTGCGTGAGATCACCAAGGCCTACGGGCCGGTTCAGGCGAACACCGACGTCAGCCTCGTGCTGCAGCGCGGAAGCGTCCATGCCGTCCTCGGAGAGAACGGCGCGGGCAAGTCCACGCTGATGAAGATCCTGTTCGGGGTCGAGCAGCCCGACTCCGGCGAGATCCTGATCGACGGCGTCGTGAGCACCATCGGGTCGCCGCGTGATGCGATCGATGCGGGGATCGGAATGGTGTTCCAGCACTTCGGGCTGGTGGATGAACTGACCGCGCTCGACAACATCGCGCTGGGGGCCGAATCGGGCGGCCCCTTCCGCGTCGACCGAGCGGCGGCACGGCGCCGCATCACCGAGCTGGCCGCGGAGGTCGGCCTCGAGATCCCGATCGACCGGCGCGTGCGCGACATCAGCGTCTCGCAGCAGCAGCGCGTCGAGATCCTGAAGGCCCTCTACCGGGGTGCGCGCATCCTGATCCTCGACGAGCCCACCGCCCTGCTCACCCCGCAGGAACGCCAGGGCCTCTTCGAGGCAGTCGGGCGCCTGCAGCAGACCGGCGTCGCCGTGCTCTTCATCACCCACAAGCTCGACGAGGCCGACCGGCTCGCCGACGACATCACAGTCATGCGCCTGGGACGCGTCGTCGCCCGTCACCGCGTCGGCGACGTCACCCACGAGCAGTTGATCACCGACATGGTCGGTCGCTCCGAAGTCGGGCTCGTGCGTCCCGAAAGACTGGCCGGCCCGACGACAATGCACCTCGACGAGGTGGCCGCCGCCTCCGATTCCGTATACCCGCTGCGGCCCACCACGCTCGACGTCCGCGCCGGAGAGGTGCTCGCGGTCGTCGGCATCGACGGTCACGGACATCAGACCCTCTGTCAGGTGCTGTCGGGCGTGCGGCCGCCGAGCGGTGGTGTGCTCACGGTCGCGGGGCGCCGGCCCCGGCGGTGGAAGCGAGCGCGGGCGATGGCTCTCGGCATCTCCTACGTGCCGGAGGACCGTCTCGCGGCGGGCGTCGCCCGCGAGGAATCGATCGCCGACAACCTGATCGCGAACCGCCTGCGCGTAAGGCGTTTCGTCCGGGCCGGAGTCATCCGGCGCGCGGAATCGCGCGGCTATGCCGACGAGTTGATCGAGCGCTTCGACATCCGCTGCCGCGACCGCGACCAGAATGCCGGCAGCCTGTCGGGCGGCAACGTCCAGAAGGTCGTGCTCGCCCGCGAGATCGCGGTCGAGCCGAAGGTGCTGGTCGTCTGCGAGCCGACCCGGGGGCTCGACATCGGCGCGATCCAGAACGTCCATACCCAGATCTCGCGCGCTGCAGGCGAAGGAGCCGCCGTGGTGATGCAGTCCAGCGACCTGGACGAGGTCGTCGAGGTGGCCGACCGCATCGTGGTGTTCCGCGAAGGAGCGATCGTCGGCGATCTCACCAACGGTCCCGATGTGAGCATTGAGCGGCTCGGAGCCCTCATGCTCGGAAGAGGCGAGGATGCTGATGCGTAGGTTGCGGCTGTCGCGCCCGACACTGATCACCCTCGGCAAATGGCTGCTGGCCGTCGCCGCCGGGGTGGCCGGCATGCTGCTGGTCTTCTCGTTCACCAGTGACGACCCGGTCGGGGCCATCCAGGGCCTGCTGACCGGCGGCTTCTCCAGCCCCGGCCGCATGTCGCAGTGGATCCTCTATTCCAGCTTCCTCATGCTGACGGGCGCGAGCGTGTGCCTGGCGTTCCGGGTCGGCATGTTCTCGATCGGTGCCGAGGGACAGGTCTTCATCGGAGCACTCGCCGGCGGGTACGTCGTGCTCACCCTCGGCTCGACCCCCGGGACGCTGCTGCTCGCGATCGTCGCGGCGATCATCGGCGGATTCCTCTGGGGCCTGCTGCCCGGGATGATGAAGGCGCACCTCGCCGTCGACGAGATCGTCTCGACCCTCATGATGAACTACATCGCCGTCTTCGGATTCGCGTTCATCATCAAGGAGTTCCTGCAGCCGCCGAACGCCGGCTTCCCCGTGTCGGAGTTCTTCCTCCCGGCGGCCTGGCTGCCCACGATCGGCACCGCGCCGGCCATCTCGACGGCGCTACCACTGGCGATCGCCGTGTGCATCGGCGCCAGCCTGCTGTTGTCGCGCACCCGCCTCGGCTACCAGCTGCGGATGGTCGGCGACAGCCCGAAGTTCGCGCACGCCAACGGCATGCCCGTGGCGCGTCTCATCTGGCTGGCGATCGCGCTCTCCGGCGCCGTCGCCGGGCTGGCAGGTGCGGCGATCGCGTTCGGCGGCACCCACCGCCTCATTCTCGGGATGGCCACCGGGATCGGATTCGACGGGATCCTGGTCGCGCTGCTCGCGCTCAACCGTCCCGCCCTGGTGCCGGTCACCGCGCTCGTCTACGGCTACATCCGGACCGGAGGCGACGTGATCCAGATCACCTCCAATGTCCCCCGAGATGTGGTGGTGATCCTCCAGGGTGTCGTGATCCTCGTGCTCGCCGCCCTCATCCGCCGGCGAGCGGCAGCCAAGCGCTCGATCGCGTCCGACGTCGCGCTGGAGTCCGTCGCCATCCAGGTTCCCGAGCCCGCGACCGCCGGGCCCCGCACCAGAAAGGGCGACAGCTGATGTTCCTCGCCACCGTCCTCGGCCTCGCCACCCCACTGGCGCTCGCGGCACTCGGCTGTCTGCTGACCGACCGCGCTGGAGTGGTCAACATCGGCCTGGAGGGCATGATGCTCTCCGGTGCGTTCGTGGCCGCGCTGGTCTCGACCGTCCTCGGCGGCCCGATCGTCGGGCTGATCGCCGCCGGCGGGATCGGCGTCCTGCTCGCCCTGCTGCTGGCCTGGACCCATCTGCGGCTGCGTGCGGACATCATCCTGGCCGGAATCGCGATCAATCTCATCGCCGCCGGCGGCACCGTGACGGCGCTCTACGCGTATACCCGGTCCTCCGGTGCCGGCGGTCTCACCTCGCAGCCGCTGCCACCGATCGATCTGCCGTTCCTGGCCGGTGTCCCGGTTCTCGAGGCGTTCGCCGACCTGTCGCCGATCACCTGGCTGCTCATCATCCTGATCCCGGTGTTCATCTGGATGTACTTCAACACGCGCCTGGGCATCTGGATCCGTGCCGTGGGCAACAACCCCGGTGCGGTGATCGAGGCCGGCATCTCACCGCAGCGGATCCAGCTGCACACCCTCGTCATCTCCGGGCTGCTCTCGGGCATCGCCGGTGCCCAGCTGTCTCTTTTCACGACGAACATCTTCGTGCGCGACATGGTGCAGGGGCGCGGCTTCATCGCGCTCGCCGCGGTCTACCTGGGTCTGCGGCACCCGGTGGGCGCGATCATCGCCGCCGTCGCCTTCGGATTCTTCGAGGCGCTGTCGACCTTCCTGCAGGTGCGCACTGACTTTCCGACCGATCCGGTGCTGGCGCTGCCGTACGTGGTCACGATCGTGGCACTTGCGGTCAGCGGTCTGCGGTTCCTGCGCCGCCGTGGCGGGATGAGGCTCATCTGATGCCGGTGGCCACGCCCTCACGCGTCCTGCAGACCCACGACCCGGCCGCGCTCGACGCGACCTCCTGGCCGATCGCCACGGGGACGCTGCCGTTTCCGGCGGTCCGGCCGGACGGTGCGCTGGTGCAGCTGCTCGGCGCAGACGAGTGGGCCGGCACATTCGCCGAGATCGCGGGCGCGGGCTTCGATTCCCTGGAGATCACCGACACCTGGCTGCGACCGGGCGACCTCTCCCCGGTTGAGCTGGCCGACCTCGGCGCTGCCGCTGCCGGTCAGGGCCTGGATACGGTGGCGGTCGCGCTGATCCGGCGCAGCATCCTCGATGCCGATCACGCAGCCGAGAATCTCGCGTACTCGCACCGCAGCATCGAGGCAGCCGCGGCACTCGGTGCCCGGGTGGTCAGCGTCGGCCTGCACGAGGCGCTCCTTCCCGCCCAGCGGGAGGCGCTCTGGTTCTGGACAGAGGCCGGTGCGCACAACGACCCCGGTGACGGCCGCGCCTGGACAGCGGCCGTCACCGGATTCCGGGAGCTCGGACGCCATGCCGCCGACAACGGCCTCCTGCTGACCCTCGAGATGTACGAGGACACCTTCCTCGGCTCGGCGGCGAGCGCCGTGCGGCTGGTCGAGGAGATCGGGATGACGGAGGTCGGGCTGAACGCCGATACCGGCAACCTCATCCGGGTGCACCGTCCCATCGAGCCGTGGCGCGACGTGCTCGCCGCGGTGCTGCCGTACGTCAACTACTGGCACGTCAAGAACTACGCCCGCGACGAGGACCCGGCGACCGGGCAGGTGCACGCCGTGCCCACCTCGCTCGAGCTCGGGCTCATCGACTACCGCTGGGCGATGCGGGCGGCCCGCGACGCGGGCTTCGCCGGAATCCTCACCTGCGAGCACTACGGCGGCGACGGCCTGAGCGTCAGTGCCACCAACGCGCGCTACCTGCGCTCGGTGATCCCGGCGACCGTGCGGGGTGCGTCATGACGCGGATCGTCAACGCCCCGGAGGACTTCGTCGAGGAAGCGCTCGCGGGTTTCGTCGCCGCGCACGGCGACCTGGTCCGCCGGGTGGACGGCGGCGTGGTCCGCCGAGCGGGGATCCCCGAGGGACAGGTCGCGGTGATCGTCGGCGGCGGTTCCGGCCACTACCCCGCGTTCGCCGGCGTCGTCGGCGCGGGACTCGCCGCGGGGGCGGTCTGCGGCAACATCTTCGCCTCGCCCTCTGCAGCGCAGGCGCGACGCGTCGTCGAGGAGATCGAGGCCGGTGGCGGCGTGCTCTTCCTGTTCGGAAACTACGCCGGTGACGTTCTGCATTTCGGCCAGGCCCAGGAGGCGCTGCGCGCCGAGGGCATCGACGTGCGGACGGTGCTCGTGACCGATGACGTGGCCAGTGCACCGGTCGCGGAGTCCGAGCGCCGCCGGGGTGTCGCCGGCGACTTCGTGGTGTTCAAGGTTGCCGGTGCTGCGGCCGACCGGGGCTGGGGCCTCGACGAGGTCGAGCGGGTGGCGCGCCGCGCCAACGATCGCACCCGCACGCTCGGCGTGGCGTTCGGCGGCTGCACCCTGCCCGGTGCCACCGAGCCGCTCTTCACGGTGCCCGACGGCATGATGTCGGTCGGTCTGGGCATCCACGGGGAGCCCGGCATCGCCGATCGGCCGATCCCCTCAGCCGACGAGCTCGCGGCCCTGTTCGCCGACCGCCTGCTCGGCGAGCTGCCCGCAGGAGTCGACGCTGCCGGTTCGACGGCGACCCTCATCGTCAACGGACTCGGATCGGTGAAATACGAAGAGCTGTTCGTGCTCTACGGCGCGCTCGCGCGCCGATTCGAGGCGGCGGGCGTCACGATCGTCGCGCCGGAGTGCGGTGAGCTGGTCACCAGCCTCGACATGGCGGGGGTGTCGGTCACCGTCTGCTGGCTCGACGACGAACTCGCAGGGCTGTGGCGGGATCCCGCGGCCGCACCCGCGTTCCGCAGGGGCGCGACCACCTCCGGCCCGGCGGTCCGTCGTGCACCCCGCCCGAAGCGCCGCACGGCTCCGGCCGCCGCACTCGAGGAACCGGCCTGGCTCGTGTCCGCAGCGCCGGCCGTTCTGCGCACGCTCGCGTCTGTCCGCGACGCGGTCGATGCCGAGCGCGACGAACTCGGTCGGATCGACGCGATCGCCGGCGACGGCGACCACGGCATCGGCATGAGCCGGGGGTTGCATGCCGCCCACGATGCGGCTGCGGACGTTGTGGCCGACGGGGGTGGGGTGGCTGCTGCTCTGTCGGCGGCCGGAGCCGCGTGGGCCGATCGTGCGGGAGGCACCTCGGGAGCCCTCTGGGGTGCGGCGCTCGAGGCCGCCGCCGGGAGCATGCGCAGCGCGGAAACGGGCTCACCGGGGGTGCTCGTGGACGCGGCCGTCGCATCCATCGCCGCCGTTCAGCGGATCGGCGGCGCCCGTCGGGGCGATAAGACGATGGTGGATGCCGCGGTGCCGTTCGCCGAATCCCTCACCTCCGCGACCGGCAGCGGCCTCCCCCTCGCCGAGGCGTGGGCGGCAGCCGCCGTCTCGGCACGGACCGCCGCTGTGGCGACGGCCGGTCTGGTCCCGCGTCTCGGTCGGGCGAGACCACTGGCCGAGAAGAGCGTCGGGCACCCCGACGCCGGGGCGATCTCCTTCGCCCTCATCGTCGAGACCATCGCCCGCGAGCTGGAGGAGGACGCATGACCCGCGCGTGGCGCATCGTGATCGGCAGCGACTCGGCGGGCTTCGAGTACAAACAGGCGCTCTCGGCACAGCTGGGCGAGGATCCCCGGGTCAGCGAGGTGACCGATGTCGGAGTGACCTCCGGGGAGGACACCGATTACCCTCACGTCGCCGTCCGTGCAGCGAAGCTCGTCGCCGACGGGAACGCCGACCGGGCGCTGCTGATCTGCGGAACGGGGCTGGGAATGGCGATCGCCGCGAACAAGGTGCGCGGCATCCGGGCCGTGACGGCCCACGACGGGTACTCGGTCGAGCGCTCCGTGCTGAGCAACGATGCCCAGGTGCTCGCCCTCGGACAGCGGGTGATCGGCCTGGAACTGGCGCGCCGGCTGGTGGACGAGTGGCTCGGCCACGAGTTCGACAGCGGGTCGGCGTCGGCGGGCAAGGTGGCCGCGATCCGCGGCTACGAACAGCGGACATGATGGAACAGGAAAGAGGAGCGAAACAGATGACCAAGGTGATCATCGACACCGACACCGGGGTCGACGACGGGATGGGCCTGATCTACGGCCTGCTGAGCCCCGAACTCGACATCGTGGGCGTCACGACGAGTTTCGGCAACGTCGACGTCGACAAGGTCACGCGGAACACCGCGATCATCCTGGAGGACCTGGGATCGGATGCGCCGCTCGCGAAGGGCGCCGGCCGGGGTCTGGCGGGCATCGAGCCGAGCTACAATCCCGAGATCCACGGCTATGACGGATTCGGCAATGCCAACCTGCCCGACCCCGCCTTCCGCACGCTCGACTCGCGCTCCGCGGCCCAGCTCACGATCGACCTCGTGGACCAGCACCCCGGCGAGATCACCTGGATCGGGCTCGGGCCGGTGACCAACCTCGCGCTCGCGGTACTGCTGGACCCGACCCTTCCCGAGCGCCTGCGCACCGTGGTGTGGATGGGCGGCGCGGTGCTGCACCAGGGCAACGTGACGCCGGTGGCCGAGGCCGATGCCCTGCACGACCCGGAGGCTCTCGCGATCGTGCTCGATCAGGACTGGGACTTCGTGCAGGTCGGACTCGACGTCACCGACGACACCGTCTTCGGGCAGGCCGATCTGGAGGCCGTGCAGGCGTCGTCGACACCCGCCGCGCGCCTGGTGGCGGCGGGGGCTCCGTCGTACATGGACTTCTACACGCCGATCCTGGGCCGCCGCGGCTGCGCCATGCACTCGCCGCTCACCGTCGGCGTCGTCGCTCACCCGGAGCTGATTCTGCGCGAGGAGACCTTCCCGATGCGCGTGGAGACCAAGGGCGAGTACACCCGTGGCATGACCGTGATCGACCGCCGGCACGGCCGCGACGTCGGCTCGGTCTGGGATACCGCGAAGCGGGTGCGGATCGTGCTGGAGGTCGATCGGGACACCTTCGTGACCCGCTACGTGGAACGCGTCACCTCGTGACCGGAGGCGAAGACGAGATTCTCGACGACGTGCGGGGGTGGCTGGCGGGACAACCGTCGATCACCGACGCCCTGGCCGAGACGCTGGCGATCCCGAGCCTGCCGGCGACGCTCGAGCAGAATCGCGTGATCGATGTCGTCGAGCAGATCGTCGGCGCATCGGATCGCAGCACACGCGACCGCTGGGTGCCCGACTGGGACGCGGTGCGCGCCATGCGCTCGCCGGTCGACGACCAGGAGCTGTGGGCGCAGCTGCAGGAGCGCGACCCCCGATACGAGGAGGTGCTGCCGCAGCTTCAGGTCTCGGTGCACCGGCTCTCCGGTGGGGAGGGTCGAACACTGGAACTGAACGGGCATGTCGACGTCGTGCCCGCCGACGGGCAGCCCTGGAGCGGTCCGGCATTCGCCCCGCGCGTGGTCGACGGGCGGATGCTGGCCCGCGGCGCCATGGACATGAAGGCCGGGCTGGTCGCCACCGCCTACGCCTACCGCTACCTCACTGAGCGCTGGAGCGGGGACGGCACCGTGCTGTTCGCCATCGTGCCCGAGGAGGAGACCGGCGGGGACGGGACCCTCGCCACCCTGCATCGCGGCTACGTCCCCGACGGCGCGGTGTTCGCCGAGCCCACCGACCTCGGCGTCGTGCACCGCCATGTCGGCATCCAGGGATTCGACATCACTGCGACCGGGCGCGAGGGCGGCATGCTCAAGTCCAGCTGGGGCCGGAGCGTCGCGCCGACCCTGTCGCGCATCGGTGCAGCCCTCGCCGATCTGGAGGAAGCCCGCACACGATGGGCGTTCGAGTCGGGTGGCTACGTCGACGACGACCTGCCCGGCTTCATCAACTACACGATCCATGCCGGCGACTGGCCGGCCACCCGGGCTGGCACCGGCACCATCCGCGGGCTCATGGGCATCATCCCGGGGGAGACGCAGGAGGAAGCCGCCGAGGCGCTCCGCGTCGCCGTGCGCGCGGTCGCCGTCGACGCCGGGGTCGAAATCGAGGTCGCTGTCTGGCCGGGCGGCCACCGCGGCGGCGAACTCGAGTCGGGGCACGGCCTCGTGTCGGCGTTCGCCCTCGCCGAGACCGGTGCGGGATCTCCGACCCGCGCCGGGACCATGGTGTGCGATGCCAAGATCATGCAGGGCGGCGGCTGGGCGCCGTCGATCGTGCTCGGGCCGATCGGAGGCGGCCTCCACGCCGCCGACGAGTGGGTCGACCTCGACTCGGTATCGACGCTCGTCGGGTTGCTGGTGTGCGGATCCATGCGGTACCTGGGTGGGAATCCGTAACCTCACCGCACCGAGCGCACCGCCGCGATCGCCACCGTGCACAACACCGCCCCGGCGATGCTGACCACGGACGCGGCCGGGTATCCGCCGAGTCCGATGGCGAAGGCCCCGATCGCCGGGGCCAGCGCCTGGCCGATGTCGGCCCTCTCGGGTGGTGCGGTGCTCAGCGTGGCCTCGGCGACGTCCACCGCGCTCGTCGCGGTCGATCCCGGTGTCGGACTGGCGCTGACCGGGTCGGACGGCTGGAAGGGCGCTGGCGCGCTCGCAGTGCTGGCGATCGCGGGCGGTGTGCTGCTCGCGTTCGTCGGGCGGACG
>Ga0182739_1001286_pt1 | contig 26996 bp, 25 predicted proteins | sample eDN5th30CBELigBY_FD_128873 | JGI IMG/M metagenome (GOLD analysis project Ga0182739, IMG submission 128873) | Enriched backyard soil microbial communities from Emeryville, California, USA - eDNA 5th pass 30_C BE-Lig BY (version 2) (version 2) | ecosystem: Environmental > Terrestrial > Soil >... | reverse complement strand
TCAAGGGCACCCGCCGTGCCGTCACGCCGGGAGAGTGGGACACGATCCGCGCCACGATCCCCGGCGTGCAGCTCGCGGAGATTCCCACCGCACGGCTCGCGACGATCCCCATCGGCTCGTGAGCGAACCCGTCCTCATCGCACTGATCGGGTGTACGCAGGCCGTGCTCGTCGCGCTCGTGAGTGTCCTCGCCGTGCGTGTCGGGCGCGTGCAGCGCGACGCGGCCGCGACCCGCGAACAGGTCGTCAACGATCACTCCACGAACATGCGCGAGGAGAACGACACCCGCCACAACGAAACCCGCTCCTGGTTCCGTGATCTCCGCCGCGACATCGGCGGCATCCGCGAAGAACTCCGCGGGCTCCGCTCCACAGACCGCGCCCTCGACAAGCGCATCCAGCAACTCGAAGAGATCGAGATCACCGAAGGGAAGAACCGTGCTCAGTGAACACCCGACCATCCGCCTCAGCATCTACCTGATCGCGCTCGTCCTCGGCGTCGCCGGGTACTTCGCCGCACCGCTCATCGGCGGCGAGCTGGGACAGGCGTTCTCCGGCGCATCCGGCTACCTCATGGCCGCCGCGCTCGGCGTCGCCGCCACAGCACGCGCACAAGACGCACCAACGGCGCTCTAGGAGCCTGGCGCTGCGGTCTTGTCCGCAGCGCTCGGGCGTAGGCCCCACAGAACGAGCGCCCCGATGCCTGAGAGCGCGCCGATTGCGAGTGGAATGATGCCGACCCAGACCGGCAAGCCACCTACGAATTCGCCTGACGCAACCTCGTAGGTGCGCCCGACGCCGTACACAGAGGCGAGGACGAGCGCGAGCCCGACGATCACGCCGAGTCCGCCGATGATGATCATGATGCCGAGGGCGGGATTCTTCATGCCGCGAGCCTAGCCGTCATGACGCGCGACGCCTCCGCGAGCTCGCGGCGCTCCTCGTCCGTGAGGTGCGTGTACCGCTGCGTCGTCGCGGAGGACGCATGCCCGAGCATCTCCTGTGTCGCACGCAGGTTCCGTGTCTCCCGGTACCCGGCTGTCGCCCCGGCGTGACGTAGCGAGTGCGGGTTGTGACCGAGCCTCCTGGTGATGATCTTGTTGACGCTCATCTTGTGCATGTGCTCGCCCTTCTCGCCTCGGAAGTAGTAGCCGGGTCCCTGCGCCGCCTCGATCACATCGAGCGCGGCCGCGACCTCCCCGTTGAGTGGCACGACGCGCTCACGACCACCCTTCCCGCGAATCACGAGCACGTCGCCCACGCGGTCGCGCGTGTGCAGCGTCGTGATCTCATTGAGGCGGAGCCACGCACCGCGACCGAGGAGGATCATCGCGCGCTCGTAGTCCGTAGCGCCCTCCAGCGCGTCGGCTACGGCCGCGTCCGGTGCGATCTTCGGCATGCGCGGCTTCACCTTGATCGAGTCGATCTCGGTCGTCGGGTCGCTCGTGCGCAGACCCTTGCGCATCGTCCATGAGTAGAAGACCCGCCACGATGCGAGTTCGGACTTGCGTGTCTCGTCGGCAAGGTGCCGTCGGTTCGCCATGATCGCCTCCAGGTCGTCGGGCGTGACCTCCAGCAGCTCGTGCCGGATCGCGAGGCGGCGCACGTGTCCCATACGAAGACGGATTGTGTCGTCGGATCGATCGGTCGAGAGAAGCCAGCGCTCAAAGCGCGCGAGTACGTCTATGTTCCCCATGCCGTATATGCCTATCCATGCGCGGGAATGTACCGGAAGTGACCCGGGCCGTGAATAACAAGAACTGCCCGATTCGTTATTTCACGTACCCCGCTGCGCGGAGGACGACGACGACGCGCGCGGAGATTGCGCGGATGCGGATCATGGCGTGCTCAGCGCGGTCGAGGTCGTCGTCGCGGAACGCGTCAAGCCAGACCCGATTGAGCAGATCGCGGAGTGCGTTGAGGCGCTCGAGTTCGCGACTCACGAGGCTGCCCGCCACTCGCTCAGCGACACCACAGGGTGATAACCGGCAGGTTCTTGGTTCGAGTCCAAGCCGGGGAGCAATCCCCGAAACACAGAAGACCCCCGTCAGGCGCTCGCCTGGAGGGGGTCTTCGCCTAGCATCCGCCAGACGGTCGCGGTGAGCTCCGGATGCTGCAGACCGATCTGCCGCAGCACGCGGTAGTCGCGCACGGACGACGGCATGCGTCCGCCGTCGGCGACGATGGCGTCGGCGCGGAGCATCCACACGACGAGTTCATCGACGGTGGGCAGTTCCTCCATGAACGCCCAGGGGTCCTCGCCGCCACGCAGACGCTCCTCGATGACGACGGACAACTCGTCGGAGGCCTCCGCGCGCAGCACCTCGATGCTCGCGCGCCTCTGGATCCGGATGTCGTCCACCCCTCGACCCTACGCCCGTGCGAGCCGCGATCGGACGCTCACGCGTCGATGTCGTCTTCTCCGGGCATCCATGATTGGCCGGGGCGTCCCCATCCGCGCTTGCGGGCGATCTTCTGCGTCGTCTTCCAATCGGAGTCGTCCAGGCGATCGATGTACAGCACGCCGTCGAGGTGATCGAACTCGTGCTGCAGGATGCGCGCGCGCCAGCCGTCGACCTCGATGCGCACGGGTGCGCCCTCGAGGTCGGTGCCCGTGATCAGTGCACGGTCGCTCCGACGCAGTGGGAAACGCTCACCGGGGAACGAAAGGCACCCCTCGGATTCCTCGTCGGGGTCGGGTGCGCCCGGTTCGAGCGGTCCGATCCACAGTTCGGGGTTGATGATCTCGCCCCGCCAGGGGTTGCCGTCGTCGTCCTGATAGCTGTAGACGAAGATCCGCAGCCCCACGCCCACTTGGGGCGCAGCCAAGCCCACGCCGGGCGCGGCATCCATCGTGTCGTACATGTCGGCGATGAGCTGTTTCACCTCGTCGGTGATCTCGCCGACGCGGGATGCGGGGGAGTGGAGGACGGGTTCGCCCATGATGACGATCGGGAGCACGGCCACGCCTCGAGCCTATCCGGGTGCGCGGCCGTTAGTGTCTAAGGGTGATGTGGTCGGGGAGCATTGAAGACGTGGGCGATCAGCTCGTCGGCGCCTTTCAGAACCCCGGTCTGCTGCTGGGAATCCCGCTCGCGCTGGCGGGAGCGGTCTTCATGTCGTTCGGGGCGCAGTACCAGCATCGGGGTGTCGCCAAGGTCGAGCGTCTGAGCGGTCAGGATGGTGCCAGCGGACTGACGATGAAGCAGCTGTCGCGGCTGCTGACCCGCCCGTCGTGGGTGATCGGCACGATCATGCTGGGGCTGGCGATCATCTGCCAGCTGGGGGCGCTCGCGGTCGCCCCGCTGATCGTCGTGCAGCCGTTGGGCGCGATCGCCCTCGTCATCACGACGTTGCTCAACGCGCGGATCAGCGGGCACGCTCCCACTCGGCGCTCGCTCGCCGCGATCATCGCGTGCGTCGGCGGAATCTTCGTGTTCGTCGCGATCGCGGCGATGTTCGCGACGGAGAAGAACCTCTCCGAGCGGCAGCTCGTAACCGTGCTCATCATCCTCGCGATCGTGGTCGTGATCCTGGTCGTGTTCTGGCTGCTGGTGCGCCGCCGTCATCAGGTGCGAGCGCTGTTCTACATTCTCGCGGCGGGCATCATCTACGGGTTCGTCGCGACGCTCGCGAAGGTCGTCATCAAGCGGGTGCAGGCCGGCGACTTCGAATGGGTCACGTTGGTGTGCCTCATCGCGCTCCTGGCCGGCACCGCGCTGGGCGCGTACTTCGTGCAGACCGCCTACTCGTCGGGCCCGCCCGACCTGGTGATCGCAGGGCTCACCGTCATCGACCCGATGGTCGCCGTGCTCATCGGACTGCTCGTGCTGGGCGAGGGCGCGAACGTGCCGCTGTGGGGCCTGATCGCCTTCGGCGTCGCGGGGGCCGTCGCAATCTGGGGGGTAATCACCCTCGCGCGGTATCACCCGCAGGTCGTCTCCGACAGCCGGGAGGTCCCGATCCCGCGCGGTAGCGAACCGCCTACGCCCAAGACGGGTGCCGGCGGCGATCCGCTCGCGTGAGGCGAGCCGGTAGGCTCGGAGTTCTGGGGGCGGTGGCCAAGCTGGTCAAGGCAGCGGGCTCATAACCCGACGATCGTGGGTTCAAGTCCCACCCGCCCCACCACCCGCCTGACGCCCATCTGACGGTCCCGGTGGGCGTACAGCGTTGAGCGTGGGGTCAGCGGCAGGTGGCGGCTCTGTCGAGCATGGCTTGCGACGGGTAGCCGTAGGCCTGGACGCCGTTGGCGTCATTCGTGAAGCCCATGCTGATCGCCCAGGCGGTCGCCCATTCCTCGTGCTCGGCGTCGCTGGTCCAGTCGAACAGCGTGCTGCAGCGGGTCGCCACGGCGTGTCCGACCTCGTGCGCGACGAGCGCCTGCGAACGCGCTGACGGCCAGAGTCGCGCGACGGAGTCGGTCAGCGTGATCGTCGCGTACGGGCCGTAATCGCTGTCGGCGAACACGGCGGTCCCGGCCATCGAGTCCCCGGCGCCGTAGCCGATCACGATCGGCGCCCAGTCGAAGTCGAGCAGCACGTCGCCCGACAACGATCGCGCGAACTCCTCCGCCGCGAGGCGTCGGTCGAACAGCGCCCCCGACTTCTCCGCGCGTTCGGCGTCGTGAGACGCGCGCATCGCGGCGACCGCGTCGGCGTAAACCGTGAACGCATCGACGCCCGTCTCGTCCAGTTCCGTACGGGTTGCCAGGTCCGCCGCACGGCGACGCACCTCGATCACGGTCTTGGTCTGCGCCGAGATGCTCGCGCTCTCCAGGGCGGTCGCGAACGCGGGCACGGATGCGAAGAGTTCGGCCGCCGCCGCATCCATCTCGCCCCGTAGGTCCTGCAGGTCGCTCGCCGCGTCCGCTTCGGTGCGGTCGATCTCGCGTGCGGATACGGTCGCGGCGGTCATCGCCTGCGTCTGTCCGACGAGCTCCCACACCCAGAACGGTTTCTCCTCCGGCGGACGGGGGATGTCGGCGGATGCGGCCCGCGCCACCCCCGCGCGCGCGTCGCCGACCTGTGCCAAAGCACTCGTGAATGTGTCGCGTGCGGCGGGATCCACCGTGTCACCCGCGCCGTCGATGATGCGCTCGCCCTGCTCGAACGCCGCGGTGGCCGCGGCGTCGAGCTGGGCTGCCGACTCGTGCGCGCCGCGTGCGGAGGCGACCGCCTCGCCGAGCTCATCCCGCGCGCTGTCGTAGCCGAGCGCCGCGAACGTCTGGCCGACCGCGGCCACCTCGATCGCGAACACGACACCGACGGCGACGATAAGCCAGACGAGCCAACGTCCGCGGCGGCGGGGAGGAGTGACGAGGGGTGTCGCACTCACATCGCGGCCGCAATGTACGAGTACTTCACGAACACCTCGGGCGCGATGCCCGCCTCCTCCAGCACGCCCTGCACCGCGGTGAGCATGTACTTCGCGTCCCAGCCCATGTAGAGGAAGTTCTCGTCATCGAGCGCATCCCACTGACCGTTCCACGCCTGCGCGGGATAGATCGGACCACCGCGGCGGGCGCTGAAGGCGATCACGCTCTCCCGAGCATCCGCCCACAACCGCTTGAAGACGCGATTGAAGAGATGCTTGACGTCGTGCACCTCCCAGTGCTCCCCGCGGTACTCGGTGTACTCGAACTCGCGCTCCCACCCGCGCGGCCACCCTCGCCGCCGCACAGCGTCGAGGATCGGCGTGAGGCCGTCGTCGTCGATGTCCACGGTGGCAGGCCGACGCCAGACCTCGAGGAACCGCGCGGTGAGGTGACCCGTGCGTTCCGCGATCGCCGCGGTGGTCCAGGCGTCCGCCGTCGCGACGTCGGCGGTCGTGGCGATCGCGCTTGTCGCGTACACCGCGCGCTTCGCCGCGAACGGTAAGTCGAAGGCCCGCTCCGCGAGAGGCTGCTCGAGCAGGACGAGGTTGCCGAGTGTCTGCGCAAGCGCACGGAAGCTGTTCTGCTCGTCGTCGGTGAGCTCCGTCCACGTGCGCACGCCGTCGCCCGTCCACGTATCGGCCGGTGCGAGCGGGACGACGTGGTCGATCTCGAGGTCCGTCAACGCGGGGACGTCGGCGATACGCGCGAGGACGTACGCGGCGTGCGGAAGATCGCCGTACTTGAGCGCGATGCGCACGCGTTCGTCCGAGGGGGTGATGCGGGCGATCGCGTGGACGAGAGCATCCTGACCCGCCTCACGCGCGCGGCACAGGCGGGCGACGAGCCGATCGCCCGTGACACCCACGACCGTGCGGCGCAGCAGGAGCGACTGCACGTGCTCGAGGGTCGCGATAAGGGTGGCGCGATCGATCGTGCCCTCTTCGAGGTCGCGGTAGGCCCGCATGACGAGCGGATACATACCGCGTCCGAAGGTGTTCAGGTAGGCCAGGTGACGCCCGATCTCGGCATCGCGTGCTGCCGCCGGATCCAGGAGCATCCGGTAGATCGCCGAAAAGTCGCGCCACTGCGCCGCGTGCTCGCGCAGCGACGCCAGACTCAACCGCGGGAAACGCTGCCGGAACGCGCTGTAGACGCCGTGCTCGCCGGCGACTGCGACCTCGCGGCCCGTTGTCATGACGAGGTAGTGGCGCCAGAACGCGCCGATCGACTCGCCCGTGTTCTGCTCGATCGGCAGCCAGTACTCGTCCTCGATCTCGGTCTGCTCGGCGTGCGAGAGCCCCATGAGCACGTAGTTGTGGATCAGTTCGTGATCGCGCAACGGTTCGCCCGTCGAGTTCAGGCTCTCGAAGATCTGCTGGGCATTGGCCTCCGCGCCCAGCGTGATCGCGACGTGCTCGAGGCGCTGCAAACCGTTCCAGATGCGCGCGACCTCGTCGGCGCGCACCTGACTGCGGAAGAACGCGTAGTTGTCGTCGAACCGCGAATCGCGCGCCGCCGGGTCGGGGGAACGCTCATCGAGGACGACATCCCGGAACACGTCGGCCCACGCCCGGTGCGGGCGCAGTTTCGTGCGTCCGGATGCCGTGAGCAGGACGCGACCGAGCTCCGCGGCGAGTGCGGGATCCTCGTCGCGCACGGTGTGGTGAAGCGCCGCGATCAGCAGCATCAGGGTCGTGATGCGCTGCTGCCCGTCGATGAGGACCAGTTCGGGCGTCGCCGCATCCCCCGTCTGCGTGCTCAGGATCGAGCCGATGAAGTGCGTGTGCCCGTCATCGGAGTCGGCGACCGCCCGGATGTCGCCGAGCAGCTGTTCGCATCCGCCGATGTCCCAGCGGTACTGCCGCTGGTAGACGGGGACCACGATCGTGGTGTCGGATGCGGCGAGCCAGCCGATCGTGTTGACGGCAGTCGCTTCGACGTTCGTGGCCTGTGCCATGGTCCTCGGTACGCTCCTTGCCCTGCGATCGCGCCGGTGAGGCGACCATCCAATTATTCACGGCGTGCGTCCTGTGGACGGTCAGACACCCGAGGTAGGCTCACCTAAGTTGGGCTTGTTAAAACGTGCTGGCCCTCTGACGAAAGGTTGACTCACCTCATGGGTTACATCAAGTCCGCCGCTCTCGAAGAGACCGGCTATGTCGTGCTCGACCGCTACAACAAGGAGATGGATCCCAGCGAATGGCTGGACCTCGAGTACAACGACTGGAAGTCGTCGGGAGACACGCGCTTCGCGCCGCTCGCGAGCGCCTTCGGCGACATCGAGTGCAACGGTTTCTGGAACCACAAGCCCCCGCGCACCGACAAGGACGGCGTCTGGATCGACTCGCAGACCTCGAAAGCGCCCACACTCACCGCGCGCGCGAAGGAGCCGGGTGCCAACGTCGGCCGCTGCCGGGTCATCGAACTGCAGCCCAACACGTACGCGGACTGCCTCTACAACCTGCACCAGGACGACAACAACCGCCTCAACCCCGACGGGACGGGCTGGGTCGTGCGCGGGTTCTTCAACCTCACCGACGACAAGGACAGCTTCTTCGTGCTGCGGCACAACCGTACGGACCCCGAGGGTGAAGTGCGCATCGCGCTGCCCGCGGGCGCGCAGCTGATCGTGGACACGCAACGTCTCTGGCACGCGGCCACCCACCCCGGTGACGAGCCCCGTTACTGCCTGATCACGTCGTGGACGTCCGGGCCGGAGCTGGACGCGTACATCGAGAAGTACAACGGCGTGAACCACGTCGAGAGCGTCCACGTCGACCAGGAGACGCTCGAGGCCGGTCAGGTCGAGCAGGCGCGCCGCGACGCCGCCCGCGCCGCCTACTACGCCGCGAAGGGCCAGGCCGCGAAGGTCGCGATGAGCGAGGCCTGATCCCCGCATCCGGATCATGCCGAAAGGGTGCCCCCGCCGCCGAGATGGTCGCGCGGGGGCACCTTCTCGCGTTCAGGGGCACCGTCTCGCGGAATGACAGGGTTGTGATTCGAGGGAGGGGTACGCGATAATGAGGCGGACAACCGCATAACGCCGCGCTCCGGCACCAGGTCGTAGGGGAAGACGTACCTGAGGCAAGGAGAAAGAGATGGCTACACCACAGGCGCGTGGAGTGATCTACATTCACTCCGCGCCGCGCGCGTTGTGCCCCCACCTGGAGTGGGCGGTCGGACGCGCTCTCGGCCGTGCCGTGAGCTTCGAGTGGGACGAGCAGCCGGTGCTCCCGGGTGCTCGTCGCGCCGAGTACTACTGGGAGGGCCCCAGCGGGACCGGCGCCGCGCTCACGACCGCGATCCGCGGGTGGGAACACTTGCGGTTCGAAGTGAGCGAGGACCCCACCCCGCGCAGTGACGGCGGTCGCTGGATGCACACGCCCGACCTCGGGATCCACTACGCCCAGACCGACACGGCCGGAAACGTCGTGATCGGCGAGGATCGCATCCGCTATGCCATGGACGTCGCCGCCGGAGATGCCCTCGAACTCCAGCGTGAGCTCAGCGTCGCGCTCGGCGCGGCGTGGGACGAGGAGCTCGAGCCGTTCCGTCACGCAAGCGACCAGGCGCCCGTCGTCTGGCTCCACAAGGTCGGCTGAGTCGGCGCGAGAGCCGGCTCACACAGGCTCGGGACGGGTCGGTGCGAGGCGCGCCTAGCGGATGCCGGTGAGTTGTCCTGGCTTCGCGAACGCGTATCGCCCACCCGTCCCCGGGGCGCCGCCGCAGAAACGGTGCCGCCGCAGGTGTCAGGCGGACGCGAAGGCGGCGACGGCATTGTGACCGCCGAAGCCGAACGAGTTGCTGATCGCGAGCTGCGCGCCTTCGCCGAGCGACACGGGATCACCCGAGATGCGGAACGGCACCTCGGGGTCCTGCTCGGTGAGGTTGATCGTGGGCGGCGCGACACGGTCACGCAGGGCGAGGACCGTGAAGATCGCCTCGAGCGCCCCCGTGCCGCCCAGCAGGTGACCGGTGGATGCCTTGGTCGCCGACACCACGATGTCGTCGACCCGGTCGCCGAACACGGCATGCAGCGCCTGATACTCGTTCGGATCGCCGACGGGCGTCGAGGTCGCGTGCGCGTTGATGTGCGTGACGTCGTCGGGGGAGGCCCCCGCCATCTCGAGCGCCATCCGCACGGCGCGCGACGCCCCGTGCCCCTCGGGGTCGTTCGCGGTGATGTGGTACGAATCCGCCGTCACGCCACCGCCGACCACGTACGCGTAGATCTTCGCGCCGCGCGCCTTCGCGTGCTCCTCGGTCTCGAGCACGAGCGCCCCGGCACCCTCGCCCATGACGAAACCATCCCGGTCAATGCTGCACGGGCGTGAAGCGGTCGCGGGGTCGTCGTTGCGTCGCGACAGTGCCTGCATCGACGCGAAGGCCGCGATCGTGATGGGGTGGATCGCCGACTCGGTGCCGCCCGTAATGACGACGTCCGCGAGGCCGTCCTGCAGGTGTTCGACCGCGTTGACGATCGATTCGGTGCTGGACGCGCAGGCGCTGGCCACGGTGCGCGCGTAGGCGCGGGCGCCGAAGTGCAGCGACAGGTTGCCCGCAGCCGCATTCGGCATGAGCATCGGAACGGTCATCGGCATGACGCGCCGCGGACCCTTCTCGCGAAGGGTGTCCCACGCATCCAGGAGCGTCCACACGCCGCCGATCCCGGTCGCGAAGTCGATCCCGAGACGCTCCGGCTCGACCTCGGGCTCGCCCGCATCCGCCCAGGCCTCCATCGCCGCGACGAGGGCGAACTGGGATGCGGGGTCGAGGCGCTTGGCGATCGGACGAGCCAGGACGGTGTCCGGCCGGACACGTGCCTCGGCCGCGAACGTCACGGGGAGGTCGTACTCGGCCACCCAGTCGTGCTCAAGGGTGCGGGCTCCGGACTCGCCGCGAAGCAGCGAGACCCAGCTCTCCGGGGCGGTCCCGCCCAAGGGCGAGGACGCACCCACGCCGGTGACGACGATGCGCTTGGTGGTCATGACACGTTTCCTTGCAGTGATCCGGCGTGGCCGGGCGTGATCCGGGAGGTGCCCGGGGGATGAGGTCCCCCGGGCACCGGGCTCAGGACTGGTTCGAGACGATGAAGGTGACGGCGTCGCCGACGGTCTTGAGGTTCTTGACCTCGTCGTCGGGGATCGTCACGCCGAACTTCTCCTCGGCGTTGACGACGATCGTCATCATCGAGATCGAGTCGATGTCGAGGTCGTCGGTGAACGACTTCTCGAGCGCGACCTCCTCGGCCGCGATGCCCGTCTCGTCGGTGATGAGCTCTGCGAGGCCGCCGAGGACCTCGTCGTTCGTAAGGGCCATGGTGTCTCCTTGTTGGTAGATGGCTTCGGTTCGGGTGGGTCGCGTGTCGGTGACCGCGATCAGTCTAGAGCGCGCATCGGCGCGGTCAGGGGAGGACGACGACCTGCGCGCCGAACACGAGACCGGCGCCGAAGCCGATCTGCAGCGCGAGTCCGCCGGAGAGTTCGGGGTGCTCCTGCAGCAGCCGGTGCGTCGCAAGCGGAATGGATGCGGCGGAGGTGTTGCCGGTCGTCTCGATGTCGCGGCCGATGACGACCGTGTCGGGCAGCTTCAGCTGCTTCGCGAACTCGTCGATGATGCGCATGTTCGCCTGGTGCGGGATGAACGCGGCGAGGTCGGAGGCCTCGATGCCCGCGTCGGCGAGGGCCTGCTTGGCGACTTTCGCCATCTCCCACACGGCCCAACGGAACACCGTCGGACCCTCCTGACGGAGTGTGGGCCACGGCACCTCTCCGTCGCGGAACTGGGTGAGGGTCGCGTTCATCGTCACGGCGTCGGCCTTCGACCCGTCGGATCCCCAGACGGTCGCCGAGATGCCGGGGTAGTCGCTCGGACCGATCAGCGCCGCGCCCGCACCGTCGCCGAGGAGGAAGGAAATGCTGCGATCGGTCGGGTCGACGACGTCGGAGAGCTTCTCCGTGCCGACGACGATCGCATACCGGGCCGCTCCGCCGCGGATGAGTGCATCCGCCTGGGCGACCGCATACGCGAATCCCGCGCACGCGGCGTTCACGTCGTACGCGGCGGCGGGGTTGGCCCCGATCCGGTCGGCGACGATCGCCGAGACCGACGGTGTCTGCCGGGGGTTGGAGATCGTGGCCACGATCACGAGGTCGACGAGCGCGGGATCGATTCCCGCCGTCGCGATGGCCTCGTCGGCCGCCGCGGTGGCGAGGTCGATCGCATCCGTTTCTGCGACCGCCCGTGTGCGGGTCACGATGCCGGTGCGCTGACGGATCCACTCGTCGCTGGAGTCGATGGGACCCACGAGGTCGTCGTTCGGGACGACGAGCTCGCCGCGGGCGGCGCCGTACGCATAGATACGCGTGTGCGCGGGACCCTGCGCCTGGGTGAGGACGGGAGTGGTCATGCGGATGCTCCTTCCAGGAGCGCTGCGGCGGCGTCGAGGTCGTCCGGGGTCTTCACCGCGACGCTGGGCACGCCGCGCAGCGCGCGCTTGGCGAGCCCGGTCAGCGTGCCGGCCGGTGTCAGTTCGATGATGCCGGTCACTTCATGATCGGCGAAGGACGCCATGCACAGGTCCCAGCGGACCGGGTGGGCGACCTGGCCGACGAGGAGATCCAGTGCGCGCTCACCGGAGTCGATGAGCGAACCGTCGTTGTTCGTCCACAGCAGGCGGTCGGGATCGTTCGGGACGATGCCGTCGGCGGCGTCGCGCAGGCGTTCCACCGCAGGCAGCATGAAGCGCGTGTGGAAGGCGCCCGCGACCTGAAGCGGGATGACCCGCGTGCCGGGGACGGGGGATGCGGAGAGTTCCGCGAGCGCGGGCAGCGCTCCCGCCGCGACGATCTGACCGGCGCCGTTGTAGTTCGCCGGGGTCAGGTCGAGCTCAGCCAGCCGCGCAATAACCGCCGCCTCGTCGCCCCCGATGACGGCGCTCATTCCGGTCGGCTCCAGCGCGGCCGCATCCGCCATCGCCCGCCCACGGACGCCGACCAGGCGCATCGCCTCGTCGGAGGTGAGCACGCTCGCCGCCCGCAGAGCGGCGATCTCGCCGACGCTGTGCCCGGCGACGCCACCGACGTTCTCGTGCAGGGGCAGCGACTCCCACGCGAGGATCGACGCGGCCACGATGAGCGGCTGCGCGACCTTCGTGTCGCGGATCGCGTCGGCATCCCACTCGGTGCCCGCGGCGAGGAGGTCGACCCCTGCGGCCTGCGAGAGGACGTCGAGGGATTCTCGGGCACCGTCACGTTCGAGCCACGGTGTGAGGAAGCCGGGGGTTTGGGAGCCCTGACCGGGGCATACGACGACGATCATTCCATCTATCCTGCCAATCCTTGCGGGCGCGACTCTGGCGCGATGCTACGAAGAAAACAGAGAACGTTTGTGCGTGCCAGACACACCGCCGGACCGTCGCCGCGGAACGGGAACGCTCGAGACGGAGCCGAGGATGAGCGCCGTCTGCAGGATGAGCGCTTCGCGCGCCCCCGTCGCATCCCACCCGATGACGTCGCTGACCCGCTTCAGCCGATAGCGAACCGTGTTGGTGTGCACGAAGAGCTCGCGTGCGGTCGCCTCGAGTGAGCGTCCGTTGTCGAGGTAGCTCCACAGCGTCGTCACGAGGTCGGACGAATGCTCCTGCAGGGGGCGGTAGATCCTCTCCACCAGCGTGTGCTTGGCCAGGACGTCACCGGCCAGCGCGCGTTCGGGCAGCAGGTCATCCGCCTCCACCGGTCGCGGGGCGTGCCGCCACGCACTGGCGACGGCGAACCCGGCGAGCGCCGCGCGTGCGCTCTGGCTGGCGTCGACGAGCGCGGGAACGGGAGGACCCAGGACGAGGTGCCCGGGGCCGAAGCCGGATTCCAGTTGTGCGGCGATCTCCGGGAAGCTGAGCTCGGGAGGCACGCCCTCGCCGCCCTCGGTCTTCTCGGAGCGTCCGACGACGAGCACGAGCCGCGAACCCTGCACACCCACGAGCACGTCGACACCGAGCTTCCGGGCCGTGCGGCGGATGTGGTCCACGTCGAACTGCGCGGGCGTCGTGCCCACGAGAACGCCGACCTCGCCGTGCCCGTGCCAGCCCAACGCGGCAATGCGGCTGGGCAGTTCGGCGTCGGCCTCGCCCGTGAGGATCGAGTCGACGACGAGGGCCTCGAGGCGCGCATCCCACAGCCCACGCGCCTCCGCGGCGCGTGCGTAGACGTCGGCGGCAGCGAACGCGACATCGCGGGAGTACTTGAGGATCGCCTCGCGGACGTTCCCGCCGCGCCCCGCGACCCGTTCCTCCGTCACCTCGACGGTGACCCGGATGAGTTGCAGCGTCTGCTGCAGGCTGACGCTGCGCAGCAACTCACGCGGGGCGGCGGCGAAGATGTCGGCCGCGATCCACGGCGTCGAGTCGGGGTCGTCGTACCACTGGATGAACGAGGTGATGCCGGCCTGCGCGACCAGGCCGACCGCGGAGCGACGCCCCGGCGGCATCTCCCGATACCACGGCAGGGTCTCCTCGAGACGGTTCAACGTCGCCGTCGCAAGATCGCCGGAGATGCGCCGCAACCAGGCGAGCGTCTCCGCCTTCTTCTCCGCGGACCCCGTTGTCCCCGCCACGCGTCAGCTCTCGCCGCCGGCGTTCCCGGTCGTCCCGGCCGTCACATCGTGCAGGCGGTACTTCTCGATCGCCTGCGCTGCCAGCGACGCGTCGACGGTGCCCTCGGCCGCAAGGGCCTGGAGGGTGCGCACGACGATCGAAGGACCGTCGATCTTGAAGAACCGCCGCGCGGCCGCGCGCGTGTCCGAGAAACCGAACCCGTCGGCGCCGAGCGTCCAGAAGTTGTGCTGCACCCAGGGGCGGATCTGGTCCTGCACGGCATGCATGAAGTCGCTCACCGCGACAACCGGTCCGGGCGCGCCCTGCAGCTTTTGGGTGATGTACGCGGTGCGTGGAGCTTCGCCGGGATGCAGGAAATTGTGCTCGTCGACGGCCAGACCGTCGCGGCGCAACTCGGTCCACGACGTGACCGACCACACGTCCGACTGCACTCCCCAGTCGTCGCGCAGGAGCTGCTGCGCCTCGAGCACCCACGGCACACCCACACCGGACGCGAGCAGCTGGGCGCGCGGGCCCTCGCCCTCGCCGACCGAGATGCGGTGGATGCCGCGGACGATGCCGTCCACGTCGACACCCTCGGGTTCGACGGGCTGCACGAGCGGCTCGTTGTACACCGTCAGGTAGTACATGACGTTGGGATCGGCGTGCTCACCCCCGTACATCCGCTCCAGACCCGAGCGCACGATGTGCGCGATCTCGTAGCCGTATGCCGGGTCGTACGACACCGTCGCCGGGTTCGTCGCCGACAGCAGGTGGGAGTGGCCGTCGGCGTGCTGCAGACCCTCGCCCGTCAGCGTCGTGCGTCCCGCCGTCGCGCCGATGATGAAGCCGCGCGCCATCTGGTCGCCCGCCGCCCATAGGGCGTCGCCCGTGCGCTGGTAACCGAACATCGAGTAGAAGATGTACACCGGGATGAGCGGCTCGCCGTGCGTCGAGTACGAGGTTCCGGTCGCAGTGAACGCGGCGGCCGCGCCGGCCTCATTGATGCCGACGTGCATGATCTGACCCTGCGGGCTCTCCTTGTAGGCCAGGAGCAGGTCGCGGTCCACGGACGTGTAGTTCTGTCCGTGCGGGTTGTAGATCTTCGCGGTCGGGAAGTACGCATCCATTCCGAACGTGCGCGCCTCGTCGGGGATGATCGGCACGATCCGGTGGCCGAAGTCCTTCGAGCGGAGGAGGTCCTTGAGGAGGCGGACGAACGCCATCGTCGTGGCGATCTCCTGCGTCCCCGAGCCCTTCTTCGGCAGCGCGTACGCGGCGTCGCCGGGCAGTTCGAGGCCGACGTGGTGCGTGCGCCGCTCGGGAAGGAAGCCGCCGAGCGCCTTGCGCCGCTCGAGCATGTACTGGATCGTCTCGTCCTGCGCGCCCGGGTTGTAGTACGGCGGGAGGTAGGGGTTCTCCTCGAGCTGCGCGTCCGTGATCGGGATGCGCATCGAGTCCCGGAAATGCTTGAGGTCCTCGAGCGTCATCTTCTTCATCTGGTGGGTCGCGTTGCGCCCCTCGAAGTGGTGACCGAGACCGTACCCCTTGATCGTCTTCGCGAGGATGACGGTGGGCTGCCCCTTGTGCTCGACGGCTGTCTTGTAGGCCGCGTAGACCTTCCGGTAGTCGAGTCCGCCGCGGCGCAGCTTGCCCCAGATGTCCTCGTCGGACATGTCCTTCACGAGTTCGGCCGTGCGCTCGTCGCGACCGAAGAAGTGGTTGCGGATGAACGTGCCGTCCTCCGCGCGATACGTCTGGAAATCGCCGTCGGGCGTCGTGTTCATGAGGTGAACGAGCGCGCCGTCGGAGTCGCGCGAGAGCAGTTCATCCCATCCGCGACCCCACACGACCTTGATGACGTTCCAGCCGGCTCCACGGAAGTAGCTCTCCAGTTCCTGGATGATCTTGCCGTTGCCGCGGACGGGCCCGTCCAGGCGCTGCAGGTTGCAGTTGACGACGAACGTGAGGTTGTCGAGTCCCTCGTTCGCGGCGACCTGCAACTGACCGCGGCTCTCGACCTCGTCCATCTCCCCGTCGCCGAGGAACGCCCACACGTGCGACCCGGAGAGGTCCTTGATCCCGCGGTTGGTGAGGTACTTGTTGGTCATCGCCTGATAGATGGCGTTGATCGGACCGAGCCCCATCGACACGGTGGGGAACTGCCAGTACTCCGGCATGAGTCGCGGATGCGGGTACGAGGGCAGCCCGTTGGGCGCCTGCGACTTCTCTTGACGGAAGCCGTCGAGCTGCGTCTCGGTGAGACGACCCTCGAGGAACGAGCGCGCGTAGATGCCGGGGGAGGCATGCCCCTGGATGAAGATCTGGTCGCCGCCGCTCGGGTCATCGAGACCGCGGAAGAAGTGGTTGAATCCGACCTCGTACAGCGATGCGGAGGACGCGTAGGTCGAGATGTGTCCGCCTACGCCGATGCCGGGGCGCTGCGCGCGGTGCACGGTGATCGCGGCGTTCCACCGGATCCAGCGCCGGTAGCGGCGCTCGAGCTCCTCGTCGCCGGGGAACTCCGGCTCGTTCTCCGGCGCGATCGTGTTGATGTAGTCGGTCGTCGGCACCTGCGGCACGTTCAGCTGCAGCTCGCGCGACGCGCGCAGCAGGCTCAGCATGACCTCGCGGCCGCGGCCCGCTCCCTTGGCCTTCACGAGCTGCTGGAGCGACTCTTGCCATTCGGCGGTCTCATCCGGATCGCTGTCGAGCGGTTCTTGGGAGTACGGATCCTGATCGTGGACGGTCACTCACGCAGTCCTCTCGTCGAGCCGACGGGTCACGTCGGCGGGCAATGAACGAGCGCGGGCAGCTTGTAGGCATCGCACAACGCGCACGTCTTCCAGCCTAGTCCCGTTGGTGTCCTCGGGCGGCGCCCGCGGGCGCCCGGGCCGCGCGCCCGGGGTGCGGTCCCGAGCCGCGGTCCCGAGCCGCGGCTCGGAGGGATGGGGATGGTGTGGGCCCTGCCGGGATCGAACCGACGACATCCACGGTGTAAACGTGGCGCTCTACCATCTGAGCTAAAGGCCCGCTGCGCCAGTCTATGGTGCCTCGTGTGTGAGACTGCTTGCGTGATCGGGAATCGCGAAGAAGGGCTCACATGAACGCTGCACCCGCAGACCAGCGCCGCCTCGTCGACGTGGCCGAACTCGACGCGCGCCTGCTCCAGGCGGAGACGGCGCGTAGAAACCCGCCCCAGGCTGCGCGCGTGCAGGAGTTGATCGCGCAGCGCCGCGAGCTCTCGCACGAACTCGCGCAGCGCGCGGGCATCCGTGACGATCTGCGCACAGAGCTCTCGCGCATCGAGAGCGACGTCAAGGTCGTCGAGGCTCGCCGCGCGCGGGATGAGCAGTTGCTCACGACGGTATCCAGCCCGAAGGATGCGGCCGGGCTCGAGCATGAGTTGGCGTCGCTACGCAAGCGGCAGAGCGACCTGGAGGATGCCGAACTCGAGCTCATGGAGCGGCTCGAGGCCGCCGAGGCCGCGGTCGCCGAACAGGAGCAGCTCATCGCGGCGACGAACGCCGAGGGAGCCGAGTTGTCGGCGCAGGCCAAGGCGGTCGTCGCCGATGCGGAGGCGCTGGTCGCCCAGCTCACGCGTGATCGCGACGCGTTGCGTGCGGCGACTCCGCCCGAGTTGGTGTCGCTCTACGACCGGATCTCCCAGCGCGCGGTGGGCGCGGGCCTGCTGCGCGGCAGCACGTGCACGGGGTGTCAGATGGTGCTCGCGGGAACCGACCTGCAGGCGGTGCGGCAGGCGCCGGTCGACGCCGTCGTGAACTGCCCCGAGTGCGGCTGCATCCTCGTCCGCGAATGACCGCGCACCGGATCACGCACCGGCTCGTTCAGCGGTGAGCACGCCGGCCTCCGCCGACAGAGCCCGCACGAGCGTGCTGGGGCATACCGACACGGGTCGGGTCATGATCGTGGACCTTTCGGCCGAGGGGGAGCGTCTCGCGGACCAGGTGGTGGATGCGGGGGAGCTGCCCGCCGTCGTCGCCGCTCGCGCCGCCGACCATCGCTGGGTCTGGGGCGATACGGGTGCGTGGTATCCCGCGTTGCTGGCCGCGGGCGTGCGGGTGGGACGGTGCCGTGATCTGCGGCTCGCCCACGCGATCCTGCGTGGCAGCGCGGCCGTGACGGAGTCCTCGGCGCTGCGCACCGCCCGTGAGTGGGATGCCGCGCCGGTGGACGCGGCGACGGATGCGGGGGACGACCGACCGACGCTGTTCGATCTCACGGAGCGGCCAGGGGTGCCGGACGGCATCGACGCCGCGCTGGCGGAACTCGCCCGCCAGCGCGCCGCGATCGCCTCCGCCCGCGAGCCGGGCCGGCTCGAACTCTTGGTGGCCGCGGAGTCGGCGGGCGCGCTCATCGCGGCCGAGCTGCGCGCGGCGGGTCTGCCGTGGGACGCGGCCGTGCACGATCGACTGCTGCGTGACGTGCTGGGCGATCGTCCCGCGGGCGGTGGCCAGCCCGCGCTCCTGGCCGCCGCCGCCGCGCGCGTCCGAGACGCGCTCGGCGATCCCGCCGTGAGCCTCGACTCCCAGCCCCAGCTGTTGCGCAGCCTGCATCGCGCCGGGGTCCTCGTGCGATCCACGAGCCGCTGGGAACTCGCGGAGCACACGCACCCCGTCATCGAACCGCTCCTGGAGTACAAGAAGCTTGCGCGGCTCATGAGTGCGAACGGCTGGGCCTGGTTGGACGAGTGGGTACGCGACGGGCGCTTCCGTCCCGTCTATGTGCCCGCCGGGGTCGTCACGGGGCGGTGGGCGTCATCCGGCGGCGGTGCGTTGCAGTTGCCGCGTCTGCTGCGCACGGCGGTGCGCGCGGACCCTGGCTGGCGCCTCGTCGTCGCCGACGTGGCGCAACTCGAGCCCCGCGTCCTCGCGGCGATGGCACGCGACACGGCGATGGCGGAGGCCGCCCGCGGTCGTGACCTGTATGCGGGTGTCGTCGCGTCCGGTGCTGTCGCGACACGTGACGAGGCGAAGATCGCCGTGCTCGGGGCGCTGTACGGTGCGACGACGGGGGAGAGTGGACGCCTCGTGCCGCGACTGCGTCGCACCTTCCCGCGCGCGATGGCACTCGTCGACGCGGCGGCAGCCACGGGTGAGGACGGCGGCGTCGTCTCGACATGGCTCGGACGTACGTCGCCCCGGCCGGGCACCGGCTGGCGCGAGACGCAGTCTCGCGCCAGCGACGCGGAAGCTTCCGAGGAGGACGAGTCGCGCGCCCGGCGCCGGGCGCGCGATCGCGGCCGGTTCACGCGCAACTTCGTCGTGCAGGGCACGGCCGCAGAGTGGGCGCTGTGCTGGCTCGCGGGGCTGCGCCGCCGGCTGGATGCGATGCCGCCCGTCGCGGGCGCGGCCGGGGCACGAGCATCCGGTCCCGCATTCGCACGCATCCCGCACGTCGCTTTCTTCCTGCACGACGAGATCATCGTGCACTCGCCGAGCGAGCACGCCGACAGTGTTGCGCAGGCCGTCGCCGATGCCGCGGCGGAAGCCGGGCGCCTGCTGTTCGGCGACTTCCCCATCGACTTCCCGCTCGACCTGCGGATCGCCGAGGACGCCGGCAAGCCGTAGCCGGTGGATCAGCCGCAGGACGGCGTCGCGCGCGTCAGGTCGGGTGTCACGAGCAGCGGAGTGTGCAGGACGACGGGCTCCGTCACTGCCGCACCGCGGCGGAGGAACTCGAACGTGATCGTCTTCGTCTCGCCCGGTGCGAGGACCACGGTGGTGGCGCTGACAGGGAAGCCGGCGTCCTCGACCGTGGTCGGCGCGATGGATGCTCCGTCGACGTCGACGCCGCCGTAGAACGAACCCTCCGGTGCGGAGACGGTCACGATCGTGGCGATTCCGCCCGCCGGTGCGCCCCATCGACCGCCGCCGGTCATGCTGAACGGCCAACTCGACGCCTCCGCGGGCGCGCTGTTCGTGAGGGTCACGGCGATCTCGGCGCGGGTTCCCGCGTCACACGAGGCGGCGCCGGAGGCGATCGCGACGTCGAGGTAGGAGTCCATTTTCCCGCCGGTCGCATCGTTGAAGTACACGGCGTACGCATCCGATCCCGACTGGGCCTGTCGCGCAGAGGGACCCGCCAGCCACGTGTCGGCGAGGACCGACTGCTCCGCACCGTGGGCGCTCCACACCGATACGCGGCCATCGGCGAGCGGCTGCGCGAGCGTGGATGCCAGGCGCAGGGGATCGGTGGCGCTGCTCGTGAGGGAACCGAACACGGTGTGCGCGACCTCTTCGAACAGTGCCGTCTGCTCCGCCTGCGAACGGGTCATGTACGGCTCCACCAGCAGTCGCTGCACGACATCATCGGCCGTCACCGCGCCTTCCGACGTCTCGACAGGACCGTGTGCGCGCAGCAGAGCTTGCAGCACGATCGGGTCGATCGAGACGATCGCGTCCGGACGGTGACCCGTGAGAGTGTGCCACCACGTGGAAGCGAGGTCGGCGGTGACGGTGAAGTCCGCGGACATCGCCGTGTTGGCGACCCACTTGTCGACGACACCGCCGTAGAGCGTCGACGTACTTTCGGGAATCTCGACGATGCCCTCGCTCGCGGGCTCGAAGTCGGCGGACTCGGATTGCGCCGTGATCGTGAGGCGGCCCTGGTCGGCACTGAGTTCGAGGAACGTGCCGGTGATCCCGCCCCCCGTGCGCAGTTCGGCGTTGTTCTGAATCATCACGAGCACGGTGCGCGGCTCGTCGGCACCCAGCATCGTGGGCAGAACCGCGGCGGCGTCGGCGAGCGCGGTGACGGCGGGGGTCACGCCGCCCACGGCGTCGCTGAGCGCGCGCACGCCGTCGGTGACCGGGGGCAGAAGCGCGTCCGTGTCGAGCTCGGTGAGTCGCTGCTGGGCGGCGACGGCGACGCGGGACGCGTCCGCGAAGCGAGGCGCGGCCGTGCGCAGAGCGGCCACGTCGAGGAGCGCACCCGTCTCTGCCGGACCAGGACCGGCGGTGACGGTTTCGGCGCCGTCGAGCACGGGTGCGGCGACGCGTGCGAGGACGGCGTGCCCCTCCGCCGCGGCGACCCGCACGGCCCGCAGGTTCGCGCCGAGCCAGGGCACGATCTCCGCCGCGCGCCACACGGGGTCGCTTGTCAGCTCGGCGGCCGTGGCGGCGTGTTCGGTGAGTCCGGCCAGCTCGGATCGTGCGGTAGCGAAGTCACCGGAGGATGCGGTGCTGAGCACACCGCGGGACCCTTCGACAACCGCTTCGAGCTCGTCCTTGGCCATGAGTGCCCGGACGCCGACCCATGCAGCCGCCGCGAGGATTAGCAGGAGAGCGCTCGCGAGGATGATCAGCAGGACGCGCCGACGTTTCGGTACGGCTCGAACCTTCGACGCAACAGCTGTTCCCCCCGGCGCAGCCGTAGTGGACACGTCCGATCAGCTGTGCGAACGGCGGCGGCGTGCGATCAGCAGCGCACCACCTGCGGCGAGAGCGCCGGCTCCGACACCGACCGCGACCCAGGAAACCGTGCTTCCCGTGTAAGCAAGGGCGGTGTTGTCACCGGAAGCCTGCTTCGGGTTCGCGCAGAGCGGCGAGGCCGCGGGGTAGGACAGCGGCACCGTCAACTCCGGGTTCACGTGGATCGTGGCGTTGATGTTGCCGCGCGTCCACGCGTAGTTGCCGGACGTGGCAACCCACTCGCCGGCGGAGTTCTGCATCCATCCCGGCCAGCCCGTGGCGTTCCCGGCAGCATCGACGCTCGCACCCGGCCAGAGGGTCCGGCCCGCGAGCGTGCCGTCGGCGCCGATCGTGCCCAGCGGCAGGTCGATGCTCTCGCCGCTGCCCGTGATGCGCAGGAAGGCATCCTGCGACGTGATGAGCCCCTCGGGGTCGTTCAGCGTCACCCGGTACGAGATCCACGGCACATCGCCGACGCACTCGGACGCCGCGACGGAACCCGACAGCGACGGTTCGGTCGGTGTGACCGGCGGATACCCGTCTCCCTCAACCGCGACGGCGGCGGGACCGGCAGCGATGCTCAGCCCCAGAGCGGCGGCTGCGACGGCGGCGGCAAACAGCTTCTTACCCATAGTTCAGTCCTCCCCAGACAGACTGTTCGCGAGGTCCCGAAGCCTCCCCAGGCTCGGTGTTGCACACCCCGCGCATACGAATCTAGCCCTGAGGAGTGTCGGTGTCCGGTCCGTGATGCACAGGTATCCGGATCTTGAGCAGATCTTGAGGTTTGCGGGGCGTCACTACACTGGGAGACGCGAATGGGTCGGCTGGACGGTCGCGTCGCGGATGCTCCGGCATTCCGCGCCGAGGAACGTCCGGGCTCCACAGGGCAGGGCGGTGGGTAACACCCACCCGGAGTGATCCGCGAGACAGTGCCACAGAGAACAGACCGCCGCGGTTCGGCCGCGGTAAGGGTGAAACGGCGGTGTAAGAGACCACCGGGGTTGCGGTGACGCGATCCGCAGGGCAAACCTCGCCCGGAGCAAGGCCAGACAGGGGATGTTAACGCGGCCCGCCGAGTCCCCGGGTAGGCCGCTGGAGCGGCACGGCAACGTGTCGTCGAGAGAGATGACCGTCCACGGGGCCTACGCCCCCGGACAGAACCCGGCGTACAGGCCGACCCATTCGCCTCTCTGAGCCCGCGAGGGCGGTTCGGTCCCAGCGCGACAGCGCAGTGCGGCTACCCGAGCGCGAGAGCCGCCGCGCCGATGATGCCGGCGTTGTTGCGGTGCACGGCCGGGATGATCGGCGTGCGCAGGTCCAGCAGCGGCAGGAACTGGTCGGCGTGCTTGGACACACCGCCGCCGACGACGAACAGATCGGGACTGAACAGGAACTCCAGGTGGCTGTAATACCACTGCAGTCGGGCAGTCCACTCCGGCCAGTCGAGATCGTCGCGCTCCTTCGCGGAGTACGCCGCCCAGGCTTCGGCATCCTTGCTCTTGTTCGGCCGGTGCAGGTGGCCAAGCTCGGAGTTCGGGATGAGCTGATCGTTGAAGATCATCGCGGTGCCGATGCCGGTGCCGAGCGTCGTGAGGATGGTCAGACCCCGAGCATCCCGGGCCGCGCCGTAGCGCATCTCGGCGACGCCCGCGACGTCGGCGTCATTCGCGAAGTGGATGGCGCGGCCCAGGCCGTCCTCGAAGAACTTCTCCGCCTCGAACCCGATCCACTCGTCCGCGACGTTGGCCGCCGAAAGCGTGCGTCCGCCCTTCACGATCGCGGGGAAGGCGACGCCCAACGGCACCGACCCGTCCGCGACACCGAGCGTTCCGAGCACATCGCGCACCGCGAGGAGGACGTCCTCCGGCTTCGCTCCGCGGGGGGTGGCGACCTTGACGCGATCACTGATCAGACGACCCTCGACGAGGTCGACCAGACCTCCCTTGATGCCGGTGCCGCCGATGTCCACGCCGACCGCGGTCGTGTTCTCTGTACCCATGCGTCAACCATAACGATCCGCGCGGCGCCGATAGGATCGCAGAGAGCAACCGACGACGAGGGGATGCCATGACGCAGGGCAGCGAGAAGTACTGGTACAACCTGACGACCGGTGAGGTCGAGAAGGGGTTCGAGTCGCCCGCGATCGACCGTGCCGGCCCGTTCGACACAGCCGAGGAGGCGGCACGCGCACCCGAGATCCTGCGCGAGCGGTCACGGGCGTGGGCCGAAGACGAAGCCCGTGAGGACGGATGGCGCGCGGACAGCACCGGCGCCGCGGACAGCTCCGACACAGGCGAGAGCGACCGGTGACGATGGACAAGCAGCGCGAGTTCGTGCTCCGCACGATCGAGGAGCGCGGCGTGAAGTTCGTGCGCCTGTGGTTCACCGACGTGATCGGCACACTCAAGTCGGTCGCGATCGCGCCGGCCGAGGTCGAGGGCGCGTTTGGTGAGGGACTCGGGTTCGACGGGTCGGCGATCGAGGGCCTGACCCGCTCGTACGAGTCCGATCTGCTCGCCCACCCCGATCCCACGACGTTCCAGACGCTGCCCTGGCGCGGTGAGATCGACCCCACGGCGCGGATGTTCTGCGACCTGACGACTCCCGACGGGCAGCCGGCCGTCGCCGACCCGCGCAACGTCCTCAAGCGCGCACTCGCGAAGGCCGCCGACCGCGGCTTCACGTTCTACACGCATCCGGAGATCGAGTTCTATCTGCTGAAGTCCTCGTCCTACGGGCCGGACGGCCCCGAGCCGGTCGATTCCGCGGGCTACTTCGACAACGTCCCCGGCGGGACGGCGCACGACTTCCGGCGACGCTCCGTGCGGATGCTGGAAGACCTCGGTATCTCGGTGGAGTTCAGCCACCACGAGGGCGGCCCGGGACAGAACGAGATCGACCTGCGGTACGCGGATGCGCTGGCCACGGCCGACAACATCATGACCTTCCGCACCGTCATCAAGGAGGTCGCTATCGAGCAGGGCGTGTACGCGACGTTCATGCCCAAGCCGCTCAGCGGACAGCCGGGCTCGGGGATGCACACGCACATGTCCCTGTTCGAGGGCGACACGAACGCCTTCTACGAAGAGGGCGCCGAGTATCAGCTCTCGAAGACGGGTCGCCACTTCATCGCGGGGCTGCTGCGGCACGCGAACGAGGTCGCTGCGGTCACCAACCAGTTCGTCAACTCGTACAAGCGTCTGTGGGGCGGTGACGAGGCGCCGAGCTTCATCACGTGGGGCCATCAGAACCGCTCCGCGCTCGTGCGGGTGCCTATGTACAAGCCGAACAAGAGCCAGTCCTCCCGTGTCGAGCACCGTGGCCTGGACTCCGCGACCAACCCGTATCTCGCCTTCGCGCTCCTGCTGGCCGCGGGCCTCAAGGGTATCGATGAGGAGTACGAGCTGCCGCCGGAGGCGGAGGACAACGTCTGGTCGCTCACGAACGCCGAACGCCGTGCGCTCGGCTACGGCGCGCTCCCGACGAGCCTCGACCAGGCGCTGGAGTACATGGAGGAGTCCGAGCTGGTGGCGGAGACACTGGGGGAGCAGGTCTTCACCTACGTGCTGTTGAACAAGCGACGCGAGTGGCATCAGTACCGCGATCAGGTGACGCCGTTCGAGTTGAAGAGCAACCTCGAGATGCTCTGAGCCGCGGGTCGCGGCGGAGGAGAACGAGACGAGGGCGGGATGAGTCGGAGCGAGCGCACCTCGGCGCTGACGCAGCTCGCGCGGATCGGGTTCTCCGGCCTGCGTGAAGCGGTGGCGCTCCTGGGCGAATTGGAGCAGTTGACCGGCGCGGCTCAGGATGAGTGGCTCGCTGACGCGGCGCGCGCGGCGGATCCCGATCAGGCACTGCGTGGACTCGTGGGAATCGCCCGACGCGATCCCGTGCCCGTGGCGCGCGTGCTCGCGGACCCGCACGGTCGGCGTGCGGCGTGGGCGCTCCTGGGTGCGTCGGAGGGGTTCGCGGCGTTCTACTCCCGGCATCCGATCGAGATCCTCGACCTCCTCGACGCGCGTGCGGCGCTGCCGACGGCTGCCGAGCTGCGTCACGAGTTCGAGGCCGCCGCGGCGGTCGTCGACGGGTTCGCCGCCGACGGTTCGGAGCGGGCGTGGATCGCGCTGCGGGTCGCCTACCGGCGGGCGCTGGCGCGGATCGCGGTGTTCGATCTGTTCTCGGAGGACCCCGTCGAGGCGGTTCGCGCCGTGTCGGCGACGCTCGCGGATGCGGCGGGTGCCGCGCTCGAGGCATCGCTGGCGATCGCGCGGACACGCATCTCGACGGCCGGACTCGCCCCGGGCGGGCTCTTCCCCCGCGACGATGTCGCGGCGACGCGACTGGCGATCATCGGGATGGGCAAGACCGGCGCGCGCGAGCTGAATTATGTTTCCGATGTCGATGTGATCTTCGTCGGGGGAGCCGACGACGACACGACGGAGCGGCTGGGCACGAGCCGGGTGATCGACATCGCGACGCGTCTCGCGGTGCAGACGATGCGCGGACTCTCCGAGTTCGAGGCGGAGCCGCCCCTGTGGGAGGTGGACGCGAACCTGCGTCCGGAGGGTAAACAAGGCGCGCTCGTGCGCACGCTCGACTCACACTTGTCGTACTACGACCGCTGGGCCAAGAGTTGGGAGTTCCAGGCGCTGCTGAAGGCACGGCCGCTCGCGGGTGACGAAGAACTCGGCGCCGCGTACGTCTCGGCCGTGCAGCCCAAGGTGTGGACGAGTGCCGCCCGCGAGAACTTCGTCGACTCGGTGCAGCGGATGCGGGAGCGCGTCACCGAGCACATTCCGCCCGAGGACGTCGCGTATCAACTGAAGCTCGGGCCGGGAGGCATCCGCGACATCGAGTTCACGGTGCAGTTGCTCCAACTCGTGCACGGGCTCACCGACGACACGATCCGCCAGCGCGGCACGCTGGATGCCCTCGATGCGCTCGTGGGGGGCGGCTACATCGGGCGTGCCGAGGCGGCGGCGTTCGCGCGCGACTACCGCGTGCTGCGCGTACTGGAGCATCGCGTGCAGTTGGCGCGGCTGACCCGCACGCACCTGATGCCGCGCACGCCCGATGAGCAGCGGACGCTGGCGCGGGCGAGCACCCTCGCGGAGACGGACGCGGGCGTGTGGGCGCTGTGGGAGGACATCAAGCGCGAGGTCAGCGACATCCACGTGCGGCTGTTCTACCGGCCGCTCCTGTCTGCCGTCGCGGCGCTACCCGAGGGTGAGCGCGTCCTCTCGACCGAGCAGGCGCATGACCGGCTCGCGGCCATCGGCTTCCATGACCCCGCGGGCGCTCTGCGCACGATCGGGTCGCTCACGAGCGGATTGAGCCGGAAGGCGACGATCCAGCGGCATCTGATGCCGGTGATGATCCGGTGGTTCGCCGACGGCGTCGACCCCGACCGCGGGCTGCTCGCGTTCCGTCGGGTGAGCGAGCGACTGGGCGACACTCCGTGGTTCCTGCGCCTGTTGCGTGACTCCTCGGGTGCCGCTGAGCGGCTCACGCGCGTGCTGTCGGGGTCGCGGTACATCGGTGATCTCATGGAGTGGATCCCGGAGTCGGTTGCGTGGCTCGACGATCTGGCGGCGCTGCGG